>ENA-UOOK01002369-UOOK01002369.1-fermentation-metagenome-genome-assembly--contig:-NODE-2369-length-23408-cov-5.306213_pt1 | contig 23408 bp, 20 predicted proteins | sample MGYA00245777_ERZ724023 | MGnify/ENA primary metagenome ERZ724023 (study PRJEB28704, sample SAMN03018312) | fermentation metagenome | biome: anthropogenic terrestrial biome; feature: soil; material...
AGTCGACACCCTGTTCCAGGCAGACGCTGTTCGGCGCCTTGCAGTATGCGCGGCACAGATCATCCAGGCCGTCGTACACAAAGCCGAATGCAGGCGCGTACACAACGGCGGTCACGTTCAGGCCGTTCGCCTTCAAAGGCTTAAACAGGGCGCGCAGCTCGGGCCAGCAGGGGATTCCTTCGAACATGATGCGGTATTTCTCCGGGAACGGCAGGGTGGATTTGCCCTCCTTGACGTTTTTCTCCAGCTCGGTCGCCAGCAGCTCGAACGCCTCGGCGGTTTCCTTCTTGCCGCGGGCGGTAACGACGTCGGCCATGTGGTTGAACAGGTCGAAGCCGGACATTGGCGAAGGCTCGTAGCGGCAGTAGTCGCAGACCTTCAGCCAGGCCTTTGCGGTGCGGTTCGCGTTGGCGCAGACCTCCTCGAACCTCTTCTCGTCAAACTTCTTGCCGGCAATCTTCTCCAGCTGCTTGATCGCGTCGTCGAACTGGGCGCGGATATAGGCGACCGCAGAGTCGTCGACATGGGTCGTATTGTTGTACGGCACGTCGATCATGATGAGCGGAATATTGTGCATGCGGGCAATATTCTCGTACCATTTCGTCATGCAGTTGCAGATGTTGTTGCAGCACAGCACGAAATCAGGCTGAGGCATCTGGCGGGATACATTGGTGGTTTCCACGCCGGAGGCATAGGCAAGGCTGATGCGGGCATACCCGCAGATATCGGCATCGTAGCCCAGGTCCTCGGCAGCCTCGCACAGGCGCTGTCCGTCATGCTGCGCGGCGATGCCGGCAGCCTGGTTTTCCGGGTATACGACGGCCAGATCCAGGGCTTCGGCGATTTCGCACGGGAACTTGGAAGAGGACCAGCCCACGGGGCGGCCCGCTTTCTTTGCTTCCCACGCCGCCGCATAAACATCGGAGACGACCTTCCGCAGAGCGGCTACGCCCGGCGTAACCGGTCTCTTCGGTTTTTTAGCAGGCGCTGCAGGGGTTCCAGGAGCCGTTTGCGCAGCGGGTGCTGTTTTTTCGATTTCTGCCATAATTCAATCGCTCCTTTAAATAGAATAAAAGATCTCGAACGTGTGGGGGGAGAATATCCCCCCGCCGACTAAGTTTCAGGTTTCGTTTGAACACGGGCGTCTTATTGAGACGCCTGACTTTTTTCCTTTTCCTTCCGGTTGGCTTTCTGATACGCAAACAGCGCGGCGCCGAGCGCGCCGGCATACTGGGCGAGAGGCGACGTGTAAACCTTATGGCCCAGCTCCTCCTCCAGGGCGGAGACGACGCCGATATTCTGCGCGACCCCGCCGGTCATAACCACCTGATCCCGCACGCCGACACGGCGCGCCAGACCGACCACGCGGGCGGCGATGGAGTGGTGGATGCCATTGATGATGTCATGCATGTCACTGCCCTGCGCCAGCTGGCTGATCACTTCGCTTTCCGCGAAAACCGTGCAGGTGGAGCTGATTTCAACCCGTTTGGTGGACATCGCGCCCAGCTCCCCCAGATCGCCGACCTTCACTTCCAGAACGCGGGCCATCACATCCAGAAAGCGGCCCGTTCCGGCGGCGCATTTATCGTTCATCTGAAAGTTGACCATAACGCCGTTTTCAATCTGAAGCACCTTCACGTCCTGCCCGCCGATATCGATGACGGTGTGGACCTCGGGAAAAAGGTAGCTCGCGCCCTTTGCATGGCAGCTCAGCTCGCTCATCTGATCATTGATCATCTCGATGGAGTTGCGGCCATAGCCCGTCGCGAGAACATAGCTCATCTCTTCTTTTTTCAGGCCGGCACTTTCCAGCACCTCTTTGATCGCCCGGTCGGGGCCGCTGGTACCGGCGCCGACCGCAACCAGGGATTTGCCGACGATTTCTTTCCCATCTTTTAAAATGATGCATTTTGATGTGGTGGAACCGACATCAATTCCCAATGTATACTTTGTCCCCATAGATTAGTACCTTCCTTAAAAAGCGAGATTGTATCCGGCGGGTTTCTGCTTTTCGGCACAAGGCCCGAAAACAAGCAAGGGTGCGCCCGCGGCATCGGAACCCGCGCCGCGGATTCCGTCCTACGGAATCATTATTCCTTCGGAACTTTAATAAATACCTGGCCGGGATCAATTTCCTCGCGGATCATTCTGATGACTTCCGGCTCCGGCGGAGCGATCTTCTCTGCTCTGGAAACGTCGATCTCAAATCCGGTGTTCGCGATGATCTCTTCGATGGAGGAAGTCTCGTAATATCCGGCAAGATACATGCGTTTTGTCTTTTCGTCGAACTTGAAGACGCCGCGGTCGGTAACGACCATCTGCGGGCCTCTGTTCGCGGGCAGGCCGAGCTTGGCGCGGCCGTCGGGGCCGTCGATCCAGCCGGGGCTGGTGATGTAGTCGACCTTCTTCATGAAGCGTCTGGATTCATGCTGCATCATGATGATGGTGTTGACGAAGGTCGCGATTCCGTTTGCGCCGCCGGAACCGGTGAAACGGGTCTTCGGGTGATGGTAGTCGCCGATCTGGGTGGAGTTCACGTTGCCGTACGGGTCGATCTGCGCGCCGCCGATGAACGCGATCAGGCGGTCGTCGTCATGCAGCCACTCGTTGGCCTGGAAGCCGACGTAGCGGGAGTTCGGCCACTGAACGGCGCAGTGCGCCATGAAGCGGCAGTCGCCGACGCTGGTGGGGACCTCGACCGGGTTGCAGTCCATGAGCCCGCTCTCTACGATCAGGGTGCAGTCGGGGGCGAAAACCTTCTTCGCCAGAGAAGCGCCGATCAGGGGCAAGCCCGTGCCCACAATCGCGATTTGATCGTTTTTAACAGCCTTTGCAATCGTTACCGCCTGCATTTCGCGGTTTGTATAATTGGTGTAGTCAGCCATTATTTACCCTCCTTCGTCATGTCCCTGTGAAAACCAAGGCCAGGCACAACCTTATTGTTGATCAGACGAACAGCGCCCAGCTTGTTCAGATATTCCTCATGGCTCTTTACGCCGTAAGCCCACTCGTCGAGGAACTTGTTGAAGTCCTCGTCGGTCTTGCTGGCCTTGTCGTACTCTTTCAGGAAATCTCTGTCGTAGTCGTAATAGTCGTAGCACTGGGACGGATGCGCGCCGCAAGGAGCGTGAACAACCGCGTCGACCACGAAACCGGGAATGGTGTTGAGGTTCGGGTCTCTTCTGATCTCTTCGTTGCTGACAAGCTCTTCGCAGGTAACGATCGTATGTTTTGCCGCCACCGCGATATCGACATCGTGGAACTCATCGCCCAGAATGCGGCAGGTTCCGTCGGGAGACGCGATCTGGACATGGATGATCGCGGTATCCAGCTTCGGGACAGGCAGAAGCATGATCTTTTCGCCCGGGTTGAAGGGGTTATCCTGAACGATGAATTTCTTGTTGGGGAGCTTGTCGATCTTCTTTCTCTCTTCTTCGCTGATGCCCCATTCATCGGCAAGGCCGGAACCGAGCATGAAACGAACCGGGACATAGGGCAGGCCGAGAGAGGCCGCATGGAACATCAGGATCGATCCATCCTGAGAATAGTCCTCAAACAGCATCTCTCCCTTTTCGATCGCCTTGCGGAAACGGCGGGCAACATTGGTAAACCCGGAGTTTGCGGTATAGCAGTTGATATATGCCTTGACGCGGCCCGCGCCGATCAGCATATCCCAGTCGCCGCCCGCAGGGCCGGCCTCTACGATGAAATCCTTCTGTCCCTGACGCAGGATCTCATAGGCAGCCGCATAAGGCTTCCTGTTTGTGGTGAATCCTCCGAATGCAATGTGGTCTCCGCTCTTGACGAACTTTGCAATCGCGTCGGACAACTGATACACTTTTCCCACGGTAAAACCTCCAATATATTTATTTTTAGGAAAGAATGGAACAGGCAAAATCGCTGATCCAACCCTAACACAAGCAAATAAATCATAATCCAAACCGTTTCCCGCGCGGGGCGCGGGAATTTTCGCTCAGCGGAATTATGACTTCATAAAAATCGGGGAAACTGCCGAACAGCCCGCCGGCCCGCGTCATCCGCGGGCCGCAAAGCCTTTCGTGATTCGCCGTTATGCTCCGGCAAAGCGGGGCGGCGCGGCAAAAGGGAATGAAATGGAATCAGGCGTTTTTCTTTTCCGCCTGGGATTTTTTCACCTGCTCGGTCAGCAGGGGAACGATCTTGAGGGCATCGCCCACGACGCCGTAATCCGCCACTTCAAAGATAGGAGCGGACGGGTCTTTGTTGATTGCGATGATGACATCGGAATCCTCCATGCCGGCCAGGTGCTGAATGGCGCCCGAAATGCCGCATGCGATATAAAGGTTGGGGCGCACCGTTTTACCGGTCTGGCCCACCTGACGGTCTTTTTCCACCCATCCGGCGTCGACCGACGCACGGGAAGAGGAGATCGTGCCGCCGAGCGCATCGGCCAGCTCTTCCAGCATGCCGAAGTTCTCGGGGCCGCCCATTCCTCTGCCGCCGGAAACCAGCACCGTCGCATCCTGAATATCCATTTTGGTGCTGACCTTTTTGATGACTTCCAGCACCTCGACGTTGACGTGGCTGGCAACGTCGGGCAGAGAGAAGCGCTCCACCTTGCAGGCCGCGCCCTCATTGGGGCTCTGGCGCTGCATGACGCCGGGGCGCACCGTCGCCATCTGGGGGCGGAAATCCGCGCAGGCGATGGTGGCCATGATGTTCCCGCCGAACGCCGGGCGGGTCATCAGCAGATTCTTCGTTTCCTCTTCGATTTCCAGCCCGGTGCAGTCCGCGGTCAGTCCGGTGTGGATTCTAGCGGAGATGCGGGGAGCCAGGTCACGGCCGATGGCGGTCGCACCGTACAGCGCGATTTCAGGCTTGTATTTCTTGATGATTTCGGTAATCACATAGGCATACGGCTCCGTCGTATAAACCTCCAGCGCCGGGTCATCCGCAAGGATCACGCGGTCCGCGCCGTATTTGGCGAGCTGCTTGCACAAGGGCTCCACATTGTGCCCCAAAAGCATCGCCGTCACCTCGCAGCCGAGGTCTTTCGCAAGCGCCTTGCTCTTGCCGATCAGCTCATAAGAAACGTTCTCCAGTTTGCCGTCCACCTGCTGGGCGAACACAAAAATGCCTTTATAATCCTCTTTATTCATCTTTCTCACCACTTTCCACACTACAGAATGAATTTGTCATGCAAACGGTCGGCCAGCCAGTTCGCAGATTCCTGCGAATCCATCGTGACGACCGTGCCCTTGCCCTTGACCGCCTTGGTAAATGATTTTTTCACGCGGGTGGGCGAGCCCTTCAGGCCGATGTTGCTGTCGTCGATCTTAAGGTCGTCCCTGTGCCACTCGGTGATGTCCTTCTGCCATGCGTCGAAAATCCCGCCCGGGGTCATGTAGCGGGGCTCGTTCAGCTCGCTGAGCGCGGTGACCAGGCAGGGCATTTTGACCCGGACAATGTGGTAGCGGTCTTCATACTGGCGCTTTACTTTGATGGAATCGCCCTCCAGCCAAATCTCTTCGGCATAGCTGACATTGGGCAGAGAAAGATGCTCTGCAATCTGCGGGCCCACCTGGGCCGTATCGCCGTCGATCGCCTGGCGGCCGGTGATGATCAGGTCGTAATCGAGTTTGGAAATCGCCGCGGCAAGGGTGGAGGAAGTCGCCCAGGTATCCGCGCCGCCGAATTTGCGGTCGGTTACCAGAATCGCTTCATCCGCGCCCATCGCCAGCGCCTCGCGGAGCGCGACGCTCGCCTGCGGCGGGCCCATCGAAAGCACGGTGACATGCGCGCCGTACTGGTCCTTCAGCCGAAGCGCGGCTTCCAGCCCCGCTTTGTCGTCAGGGTTAATGATACTCGGAACCCCTTCGCGAATCAAAGTGCCGGTGGTCTGATCCAGCTTTACCTCGTTCGTATCGGGGACTTGTTTGATACTGACAATAATGTTCACTGCGCACCCTCCCACTATTTCAAAAGCGCACCGGAAATGACCATGCGCTGCACTTCACTGGTGCCTTCATAAATTTCGGTGATCTTCGCGTCGCGCATCATGCGCTCCATGGGATAATCCCTGGTATAGCCGTAGCCGCCGAAGAGCTGTACGCACTCGGTGGTGACCGCCATGGCGGTTTCCGCAGCAAACAGTTTCGCGCAGGCCGCTTCCACAGAGAACCGCCCGCCTTTCTGTTTGGCGAGGGCGGCACGGTAAACCAGAAGCTGCGCCGCGTCAATTCTTGCCTTCATATCCGCAATTCTGAACTGAGTGTTCTGGAAAGCAGCAATGGAACGTCCGAACTGCTTTCTTTCCTTCACGTATTTGACGGTCTCATCCAAAGCGCCTTCCGCAATGCCGAGGGCCTGCGCGGCGATGCTGATGCGTCCGCCGTCCAGCGTGGCCATGGCGATGTTGAAGCCCTTGCCCTCCTGGCCGAGCAGGTTTTCCTTCGGGATGATGCAGTTCTCAAACACCAGCTCGGTGGTGGAAGAACCGCGGATCCCCATTTTAAGCTCTTTTTTGCCGATGCTGAAGCCCGGGAAGCTCCTTTCGACGATAAACGCCGAAATCCCCTTCACACCCTTGCTCCTGTCGGTCATGGCAAAGATGACATAGATGTCGGCCTTGCCGCCGTTCGTGATAAAAATCTTGCTGCCGTTGAGCACATAATGGTCGCCCTCGAGAACCGCCTTTGTCTGCTGTCCGGAAGCATCCGTGCCCGCGTTCGGCTCGGTCAGCCCGAAAGCGCCGATAGCCTTGCCGGTTGCCAGCGGGACAAGGTATTTCTTCTTCTGCTCTTCCGTGCCGAACTTCAGGATCGGGTCGCTGGCGAGCGACGTATGGGCGGCGACAACGACGCCCGTGGTCGCGCAGACCTTCGAGAGTTCTTCCACGCACAGGATATAGGTCAGAACATCGCAGCCCTGGCCGCCGTATTCCTTCGGGATCGGAATTCCGAAGAAGCCGTATTTCTGCATCTTCTCGACCGATTCCGACGGAAAGCGTTCCTGTTCGTCGATTTCCTGAGCCAAAGGTTTGACTTCCTTTTCTGCAAAGCTCTGGAACAGCTCCCGAGCCATTTGCTGCTCATTACTCAGTTCAAAATTCATATCCATCCCCCTGATTTTGACATTTCTTCAGGCCGGCTATGGCGCCGGTATGAAAGATGTGCGATTTATTTTCCAACGAAAGGCTCCGGTTTGCGCTTTTCGACAAAAGCACCCATCGCCTGCCGCTGGTCGGCTGTTTCAAAACAAGACGCGAAATAGCCGGCTTCCAGAGATTCGGCTTCCCAAAGGCCGAACCCCGTGGCCTCGTTCATCACGCGCTTGGCCGCCTGCACCGCCACCGGGGCATTTCCCGCGATGGAAAGCGCAAGCTCCTCACATTTTGCCATCAGTTCTTCCGCGGGGTACACCGCGTTGACAAGGCCGGCGCGAAGGGCGTCCTGCGCCTTCAGCCGGTGCGTGGTGAACACCATTTCCTTGGCGCGTCCCGGGCCGACTGCCCGGATCAGCTTCTGCATGCCGCCCCAGCCCGGCGTGATGCCCAGCCCCGTTTCGGGGAGCGCGAACATCGCCTTTTCCGAGGCGATGCGGATATCGCACGCAAGCGCAAGCTCGCACCCGCCGCCAAGGGCATACCCGTTCACCGCCGCGATCACAGGCGCGGAAAGGGACTCCACCTGATGGTAGACCCGGTTTCCGGTCAGGCTGAATTCCTTCGCCTTTTCGCGGGTGAGATCCTTCATTTCGCCGATATCGGCCCCCGCAACGAACGCCTTTTCGCCTTCCCCGGTGATGATCAGGCAGCGGACTTTGCTTTTTTCAGCTTCCTCCAGCGCCTGCTTCAGGTCGGAAAGCACCTGGGTGTTCAATGCGTTGAGCGCCTGCGGGCGCCGGATCGTGATGACCCCGATTTTGTTGTCCTGCTTTGATTCAAAAGAGACCAGACTCATAGTGTTAGTTTCCCCTCCTGTCTGTGTTATGGCCGTGCAGATGGAACCGAATCAAAATTTTGCGTGGAACCGTTTTTCGAATTCCTCGATCAGGGCGCCGCGGAAATCCGGATGGGCAATCCGGATCAGGCTTCTCGCCCTGTCGCGCATGGTGTGGCCGCGCAGCTCAGCGATACCGTATTCCGTCACGACATACTGCACGTCGTTGCGCGCGGTCGTGACCGCCGCCCATTGGTCGATAAACGGCACGATCTTAGAAATTTTCCCATGGCCCGCCGTCGAGGTCATGGCGATGATGGAGCGCCCGCCGCGGCTGATCGCCGCGCCGCGGATGAAATCCACCTGGCCGCCCACGCCGCTGATCTGTGTGGGTCCGACGCATTCCGAAACGACCTGGCCCAGGAAATCGACCTGCACGCAGGAATTGATGGAAACCAGGTTGTCGTTCTGGCCGATCACCGCGGGGTCGTTGACATAAGTAACCGGATACATGCCGACGGCGGGGTTGTCATCGACATAATCGTAAAGGCGCCGCGTCCCCATCAGGAACGTCGCCACGCTCTGGCCGCGGTGCAGCGTCTTTCTGCTGTTGTTGATGACGCCGGCTTCGACCAGCTCCACCACTCCGTCGGAGAACATCTCCGTATGGATCCCCAGGTCCTTCTTGTCCTTCATAAACAAAAGGACGGCATCGGGAATCGCGCCGATCCCCAGCTGGAGGGTGTCGCCATCCCTGATCAGTTCCGCGCAGTTTTCCCCGATCTTCTTTTCGGCATCCGTGATTTTGGGGCGCGGAAGCTCCAGAATCGGCTCGTCGTGCTCCACGATACAGTCGATGTTGCTCACATGGATAAAGCAGTCCCCGAGCGTACGCGGCATGTATTGGTTGACCTGCGCGATCACCAGTTTGGCCGTTTCCGCGGCATGCTTGGAATAGTCGACGGTAACGCCCAGGCTGCAGTAGCCGTGCCGATCCGGCCTGGAGACATGAATGATCGCCACGTCAAGCGGCATAGTGGTATCGAAAAGCTCCGGAATCTTATAGAAGAAGCAAGGGGTATAATCCCCGTGGCCGGCCCGGATGGTGTCCTTTGTCGGAGGACCCGCGAAAATGGAGTTGTGGCGGAAGTGCTTTTCCATTCCCGGCTGTGCGTAAGGCGCGGGGGCAAGCGGAACCATGTGGGTGATCTCCACATCCTCCAGCTCGTCCGCATGCCGCACCAATGTGTCGTACAAATAAACAGGAGCGCCCGCCCCGTTGGGGGTGGCCACCCTGTCACCGGATTTGATATGCGAAATCGCTTCGTCGGCGGACATCTTCCTCTGCGCATACAGTTCTTTCCAATTCATTTGGTGTAGCTCCTTGTACATTGTCGTTATTTTCACATAATCAGGCCTGACGAAGTCCGACTGAATTTCCCGGGTTTGAAGCCTCCTTGGTTCCGTTCCCGGTCAGTCTCTCTGGTCGGAACTGTACCCTTTTTCCGCACGCGGAAGCAGCCCTGAAAACCGCCCGGCACGGATCATCCTCTCAAGTTCCGCAAAGGCGGCGGGGGAAGACCCGCCGCTCGGGGAGCTTGACGCTGCAGTGTTTTGTAAAACCGGGCCTCAGCCCTTCAGGTTCAGGTTGTCGAAATCGCGGATTGTGCGGGGCAGGATCATCTGATGGAACGGGCAGATGGAGGTCGGATTCTGATAAACGGCCTCGGCAAATGCCACAACATATTTCCTGATATCCGTCAGGCTGACGATCTCGTCGACAAAGCCGTGCTCCGTGCAGAACTGCGGGCGGGATTTGTCATGATAGAGCTTGATCAGATCGTTCATCTTGTCAATGGTGGGCTTCAGATCCTTGCCCTGCTTCGAATCCTTGACCAGCCTGCGGGAGTACATGGCAACAGCCGCCGTCTCGCCGTTCATAACGTAGATCTCAGTGGCCGCGGTGCCGATCGTAAAGGCGTTGGTATCGTTGCCCTGCGGGCCGCCCATGACATAGTGGGCCGCCGCGCTGCTCTTTCTGAGCGTGATCTCGATCTGCGGGACCTTCGAGTTCTGGATCGAATAGATCAGCGACTGGCCGAGGCCGAGCAGCTCCGCCTTTTCCGCATCGTCGCCGACGTCGATTCCGCTCGTATCCTGGAACCACACGATCGGCAGGCGGTCCCTGCCGCACAGGGTGACGAATTCGTTCATCTTCAGCAGGCCCTGACGGTACAGCTTGCCGCCCACGCCGACGGAGCCTTTTTCCTTATATTCGGGGTAGTTCATCAGAATGCCCTGATAGTTGGCGACCACGCCCACCAGAAGTCCGTTCACCTTCGCGATGCCGGTGATGACTTCCGGGCCGTAGCCCTTCTTGTATTCCATAAATTCGCTGCCGTCAAAGACGCGTCCCAGAACTTCCTCGACATGATAGGCGCGCTTCTGGTTCATCGGCAGGATATTGTAAAGGTCGGCCGCGTCGTACAGCGGATCATGCACATCATCCACGCGGAAGAAGTCAAGGTTGTAATGCGGCAGGTCATCCATGTATTTCTTGATGGCCTCGATCACGCCTCTCTCCTCGGTATAAGCCTCGCGGAAGAAGCCGGTCTGGCCGTAGTGGATCGCAACGGAGCCGGGCGCGTGCGCGACTGCCTTTTTGGTCGCTTCGATCAGATCCTTCGCGGAGTCCTCGTCAACATAGCCCTTCGGGTTCATGCCGCCGACGATTCCGGCGCCGCCGACCGCCATGTTCGCTTTTTCATGGGCGATCAGGATCGTGGGGCTGATGCTGTGATATCCGCCGCCGGCCGGGTTCGTTCCGTAAATGCCGACAATCACCGGAATACCGAGCTGATTCAGCTCTGCGTTGCGGTAGAACGGCGTGCCGCCCAAGCGGCGGTCCGGATACACTTTTTCCTGCTCGTCGAGCTTAACGCCGCTGCAGTTGAGCAGATAGACAAGCGGAATGTTCAGGCATTTGGCCGTGTCGGAAGCGCGCAGCAGGTTTTCGGCCTGGCCGGGCACCCATGCGCCAGCAAGCTTTTTGTTGTCGGATGCGACGACGACCGCCCATTTGCCGTGGATTTTGCCAAGGCCTTTGAGAATGGCGGTGCTGCCGGTTTTATTCCCCTGCGGGTTGTAAAGGCTGTTCAGCGGGCACCAGCTGTCCTTGTCCACCAATGCCTCCACCCTGTCGGCCGCCGTCATCTGTCCGGATTCGTGCAGCGATTCGTCAGAGCGGCCGTTTTGAAGGACCTGCGCGATCTTATCTTTGATTTCCTGTTCTATCTTTTTAATTTCAGCCTCGTTCTCGGGGTTTTTATTTCCATCTGCCGTTCCAATCGTGGGCATCTTCTGAAAATAACCAGGCATCGAGTAGCCATGATCTCCCATTTTGCAAGTGCCTCCTTAATTCTGGATGAATTTATTTAAAAACTACAAAAAAATACAAGATTTTCCGCAAAATTTCATCTGTTTTCATTATATCACATTTCTGGAATTTTGCCAAGACAAAACAAAATAATCGGGAAAAATGTTTTTTATTTTGCAGAAAATTTCCGCCTTCCAAACGGAAGTCCATCGGGCCCAAACGCCAACACAAAATCTCCCCGTCAGCGCTTTTACGCAGCGGGGAAAAACTCCGCGGAGCAATCCGGAACCATAACCGGCCGGGGGGAAAATCCCCGGGGCTCCGGATGGACGTTCCAAAAGCGGGAAAGGTATGGGAATCAGCCCAAAATGATCAGCGGATCGTTGGATTCCACCATATCGCCCTTCTGGACGGAAACCTTCTTGACAACCGCGTCCACAGGGGATACGATTTCGTTTTCCATCTTCATGGCTTCCAGAATCAGCAGGGTCTGCCCGGACTTGACGGACTGACCTTCCGAAACCTTGATATCCAGAATCTTGCCGGGCATCGGGCAGTCGATCTTGGTGTCGCCTTCGGCGAGCTTAGGCGCGGGCGCCTTCGCCTTCGGGGCGGGTGCGGGAACCGCCGCTTTCGGCGCAGGGGCCGGTGCCGGGGCGGGAGCCGGGGCTGCCACAGGCGCAGCTACCGGCGCGGGAACAGGTGCGCCGCCGGTATAAGCACTTCTGGGAATCGGCTGATACTGGGACGGAGCTCGCTCCACATCCACCTCATACAATTTACCGTTTACTCTAGCTAAATATTTCATCTTCGCCATCTCCTATCAAGCATTCTTTCAATCAGGCACATTCTCTAATGCTGAAAGTCAGTTCTTCCACCGGAATCTGCAGTTCTTCACTGACAGCGCCCATAATGGACGCGAACACCTGGGCTTCTTCCTCCCCGTCTTCCACCGGGGCGGCCGCAGCGGCAAGCTGTTCCTTCAGCTGGCCGATCTGTTCATTCATTTCCGTCTTGATCGCCGTGATTTTGGAATTCATGACAATCACAAGGATTAAAATGATCGCGGACAGCACTCCCACCAGCGTGAGCATATTTATCCCTCCTCCTTACCATCCCATATTGTGAAATACGTTTCATTTTCTGGAATTTTTCAAATAAATGATAGCATCAATTTATTTCTATGTCAACAAAAAAAGTCAACATCCAACTTTTATTTTCTACTTGCATTCCTCCGAAATTCCCCTGTTGTTCCTGACATATCCAAGCAACGCGGAAAGCTGCTCGGCGTGCTGTTTTACCAGCTCTTTAAAGCGTTTCACCTGCTCCGGGGGAGTGCGAGACTGCGGCGCGATCAGCCCGATGGATGCGATCGCCTTGTCGTTCATGTCGAAAACCGGCGCACCGATCCCCACGGCATGCGGAATATACTCCCCGCGGGAAACCGCCACCCCTTCCTCCCGGATCCGGCTCAGGTTCCGGAGAAGCGTCTCCTTTTCCTCCGGATGCTCGGCCATATGGGGAAGGTGGTGGCGAATGTACGATTCTATGAAGCTGTCGGGCTGATAGGCGAAAAGCGAGCGGCGGATTCCCCCGCAGTGCAGGTCCACCTCGCCGCCGAAGCGTTCCACCACTTTCAGCGGATTGGGACCCTCCACTTTTTCCAGCACAATCCCCTGATAGCCGGAAATGATGATGAGAAACACGTCTTCTTCCGTCATGCGCATCAGGTTTTTCAGCACCGGAAGCGCCGAATCCCTCAGTTTCAGGCGCCTGGTCGCCGCCATCCCCAGGGGAATCAGCGCCGTCCCAAGCCGGTAAAGATGTGTTTTCGGGTCGCGCACCACATAGTTCGTGCTGCAGAACGTCTGTAATATTCTGTGAACCGTGCTGGATGGAAGCCCTGTCTTGCGGGTGAGCTCCGCCAGAGAACAGGATTTATCCGACTGCCTTAAATGCTCTAATATCTCCATGGCACGCACCAGGCTTTGTACCATTTTTTCTCCCCCTCAGTCCAAAAATGCCAAACGCAATGTGTCAGGTCTAGTTTCTCCATAATTTCGCTTAACATAATACAAGATAATTCCGTATTATGCAATTCCTGTTTTTGTGAAATCAAAAATATATTTGTTTATTGTTTATTATCGATAAAAACGGAAATCCTATTTTGTTGAACATTTGAAGTGTGCTGCTATTGTGTTTTGACATTCTTAGTGAGATAATAATAAGGAATTCATTCCATGATTCAGAATGGATTCCTTATTACGAAATTTTGTTCTGCATTTCATTTGCAAAGCAAACGGGACCGTTCGTCTTGGAAACGACAGAAAATCAGGAGGTTTCTCTTATGGAAAAACAAGTTGTATTGGCCGGTGCCGTAAGGACCGCCATCGGCAAAATGGGCGGAGCTCTTTCTAAAACACCCGCAACCACCCTTGGCGCGCTGGTGGTGAAGGAAGCTCTGAAACGGGCAGGCATCGCCCCCGCCGACGTGGATGAAGTTCTGATGGGCTGCGTGCTTCAGGCCGCTTTGGGCCAGAACCCCGCGCGTCAGGCCTCGATCTTTGCCGGAATTCCGCAGGAAGTCCCCGCGCTGACCATCAACCAGGTGTGCGGCTCCGGTTTGCAGAGCGTCAATATGGCTGCTTCCCGTGTTCTTGCCGGCGAAGCCGACGTCGTCGTTGCGGGCGGTATGGAAAACATGTCCCGTGCTCCTTTTGCTCTGCCGAATGCCCGTTTCGGCTACCGCATGAACGACGGCACGCTGGTCGACACCATGATCCGGGATTCCCTGTGGGACGCTTTCAATAATTATCATATGGGTATGACGGCGGAAAACGTCGCGAAGAAATACGGAGTCACCCGTCAGATGCAGGATGAATTTTCTGCATGGAGCCAGCAGAAATGCGAAGCCGCACAGGCCGCCGGAAGATTCGACGCCGAGATCCTGCCGGTAGAGGTTCCGCTGAAGAAAAAGGAAACCACGATGTTCAAGGTGGATGAAGGCCCCCGCAAGGGCGTGACCGCGGAGAGCATCTCCAAGCTTCCGCCGGTGTTCCTGAAAGACGGGACCGGAACCGTGACCGCGGCCAATGCCTCCGGCATCAATGACGGCGCGGCGGCGGTGATCGTCATGAGCGCAGAAAAAGCCAAAGAGCTCGGCGTAAAGCCGATGGCCAAGTGGATTGCCGGCGCCTGGGCCGGCGTCGATCCGGCCATCATGGGCATCGGGCCGGCATTCGCCACCAAGAAGGTCTTTAAAAAGACGGGATTCGGAATCAACGACATGGATGTCATCGAGGCCAACGAAGCGTTCGCCGCACAGGCGGTAGCCGTCGGCATGGAGCTGAAATGGGATCCCAAGCGCGTCAACCCGAACGGCGGCGCGGTCGCGCTCGGCCACCCCGTGGGCGCCTCCGGATGCCGTATCCTCGTCACCCTGCTCCACGAGCTTCAGCGCCGGGGCGGCGGACGCGGCCTTGCCACGCTGTGCGTAGGCGGCGGCATGGGCGTTGCCTCGATTGTCGAAGTCTGATGGGAATCGAATCCACCAGTAAAAAAATTTTTACAGGAGGTCATCAGCTATGAAAGTTGGCGTAATCGGCGCCGGAACCATGGGCTCGGGCATCGCACAGGTCTTTGCCAGCACAGATGGTTACGAAGTCGTCTTGTGCGACATCGAAGAGAGCTTTGCGCAAAGAGGAAAAGAAAAAATCAGAAAATCCCTGGAACATCAGGTTGAAAAAGGAAGACTGGAACCCGCCAAAAAGGATTTCATCCTGTCCAAGATCACAACCGGCCTAAAGGATAAGGCGGCGGACTGCGACCTGATCGAGGAAGCCGCGATCGAAAACCTGAAGGCAAAACGCGATGTGTTCCTTGAGCTGCAGAAGATCTGCAAAAAGGACACGATTTTCGCCACGAATACATCTTCGCTTTCCGTAACCGAGATTTCCAACGGTTTGGACCGCCCGGTCGTCGGAATGCATTTCTTCAATCCGGCTCCGGTCATGAAGCTGGTCGAAATCGTAGTGGGCCTGAACACGCCGGACGAACTGGTGGAAAGAATTCAGTCCATTGCGAAAGAGGTCGGCAAGACCGCGATCGTCGCAAAGGACGCGGCCGGATTTATCGTAAACCGCATCCTGGTCCCGATGATCAACGAAGCGATCGGGATCTATGCGGATGGAACCGCCTCCGCTGAAAGCATCGACACTGCCATGAAACTCGGTGCAAACCACCCGATGGGCCCCTTGGCCCTGGGCGACCTGATCGGCCTGGATATCTGCCTTGCCATTATGGAAGTCCTCCAGTCCGAAACGGGCGACCCCAAATACCGCCCACATCCCCTCCTGCGCAAAATGGTGCGCGGCGGGGTTTTAGGGAAAAAGACCGGAAAGGGCTTTTATACCTACTCCTGACTTAGCTATTTGCCATGCTAATGAAAGAAAACCCGGATGCTCTTCTCTGCGAGCATCCGGGTTTTCCCATTTCTGCGAAAACATCCGGCTCGCGGGTATTTTCTTTGGAAGGGTTTACTGATCCATAAAAACAAGAAGGCCGTTGATAAACTTTTTGATCGATATTTTTCCACCGCTGGTACGCTTCCCCCGGATATAATCCATTTCCGTCTTGATCCCCTCAAAAGAAAACAGGGTGCTGGAATAGCGGGTGAACGTATCGTTCATAAAGTCCTCGATCCCCAGATTCGCAAGGTTCGTCATCCCTTTTGCGATCGCGCGGCGGATGCGCTGTTCCATGCTTTTCGGGTTGTCGCTGAGCATCTCGCAAAGGCGCCCGACATTTTCCTGGGACATGGTTGATTTTTCGTGCTCGTAAAGATATTTGCACACCTTGACGATATCCTTGGAGCCTTTTTCCCCGGACATGCCGAGTTGATTCAGGATCAGCTGCAGCTTGCGGATCGGGATATCCTTCTCCTCTTTTTCGGCGGGCCCTTCCACGTCGGACTGAAACATTTTGCGGATGCTGGACAGCTTCTGCTCCATTTCGATCTGCTTCATGACGTTCTGGATCACGCGCTTGATCTCGATGACATTGATGGGCTTGCTGATGAAAAAATCCACACCGGCATTATACGCCTTCATAATCAGCTCTTTTGTGGAAACCTGGGAAATCATGATGCACTTGGCGGTGCAGCCGCGCTTGCGCAGCTCCGTGATGACCTGGATCCCATCCACATCGGGCATCAGAAAATCAAGCAGCACCACGTCGGGATTCAGCGCCATAATTTCATCCACATTGGGCGGCGACTGCTCTTCGGGGCTGCCGCAGACTTCCCCCAAGTTGTTGCTTTCAATAATCTCTTCCAGATTGCTGATGACCGACAGATCATCCTCCACAATACAAAAATTCATACTACGTCTCCTCCAGCATATGTATGGGTATCCTGACCTGAAACTGTGTGCCGACCCCCTGCTGCGAATTGACCTCGATCGTCCCGTGAAACTTCTCCTCCACCGTCATTTTGACTCCGGAAAGGCCCACACCGCGGTAGATATTTCCTGTCAATTCATCGAATTTCGTGGAGAACCCCATTTGGAAAATGCGTTTCATGTCTCTTTCCGAAATGCCGGGACCATCGTCGGAAACGGTGAACACATAAAAATCCCCCTCTTTTTTCTCCTCAATCCGAACCCAGCCTTTTGTGCGGACCCCTTCGATCGCCTCGATCGCATTGTTGACGAGGTTGATCAGAACCACCATCAGCGCATAATGCTGCTTCATGACAAAATTGTCCTGCCTCTGGATCTCCAGCTGGATATCCAGCCGCTTGCTTTCCAGCATACGGTGGGTGGATTCCTCCAGAATGTGGAGCAGGTCACGCAGGCTCATGGTTTCCTTGTCGTTCTGCTCGTTGATCTCCTTCTGGATCCCCTGCATGATCCGGATATAGTCCTTTTTGATCTCATGCACATCCCGCGCGATGGACAGGGCCATCTTTTTCAGTTCGGGCGGCGTATCCAGCGCCGACAGCTTTTCGTAAAGCTGATAGGCGTTGCTCATCGCGGATTCGATTTCATCCGTATTCTTTTCCATAAAATAGATTTCATTCTTTAACCGGGTGGTCATCAAAAATAAACGCTGATACCGGTTCTCGTGCTCCGTGCGTTTCATCAGCGTGCGGTAATTCCGTTCCCCCGCCAGAATCGTCCCGGCGGCCAGGGTGCGAAGAAATGCGATGCCCAGCAGATACAGGTAAAAGCTCGGGGCCAGCGAATCATAGTTCAGGTTGATCTGCAGCCCAACCTCGCAGATATTCGCGGAAAAATCGCAGACCAGAATGCTGAAAACCAGGCGGGGAAAAGAAACCGTATATTTGTTTTTTACCATAATGGAAAAAAACAGGCAGTAAAAAACATAGAAGAGACCGTTCGCCAGGATAGACCGCTGCCCGCCCTGCGAGGGGGCGATCCCGGCCAAATCAAGCAGCGTCCGGAAAGCAAACACCATAGCGCCTGTGACCGCTCCGACCTTCAGGGCGTCCTGGTTTTTGGTGAGCGTCATCAGCAAGACGGGATATAAGACCGCCGCAGCGGAAATTCGGAACCCATCGATAAAAAAGTTCAGGTAAAGCTGAGACGTCAGGGCAATAATTCCGCCGACCAGCACAGTCCATCTCCATTGCTTCATATCGTTACAGCTCTCTTCCCGTTTGAAAAGATTTTTCATTTTCCAGCCATTTCTCCGTTTCTTTTTCCGCCGGTGATCTCATCCCCCTTTTCCGGCTGCCTTTTACCGTTCCCCAGCCCTGACATTCATCCCCCGTCCTTCTTCCGCTGGATATCCTTTCTGCTTGCCGCCCTCCGGCCGAATCCGTGGGATGACCGCCCGCCCGGGAATTCCCAGCCGGGCGGACGCCGATTCTCATAAATCAATAATTACACTACGCCATTTTTATTTATTATAGCATAACTGCCCACAAAATCAACTGCCCGTCAAACCGGATCAGCGAAAAGATGAAGGATTCTGAATGAAATTGTATTCTTTTCCCAAAACGGCCCGACTATGTCCGTTCGGAGCCCTGCAAAACGGCGGATTTCATCAAGGCCCGGGCGGGCCGATCCGCTCTGAACGACCGCAAAAAAGACAGGACCTGCGGGAATTTTCCACAGGTCCTGTCTTTCATCAAGCGTTCTTCCGGCTTATCTCGTCACGGAATCTTTCCCTAAAAAGGACTACACCAAGGGGGAGCCTGGCGCGGAAAAGAAGGGACATTGTCTGCCATTTGCCGCCTGAAATCTGTTTCCGACCGTTTCTTACGAAAGAAGGAAATCAGAATGTTCCCTGAGCGAGCATTGCATCGGCAACCCTCTTGAATCCGGCGATATTGGCGCCGGCAACAAGGTTGTAGCCCAGCCCGTATTCCTGGGAAGCGGCAACGGACGAATCATAGATGTTCTTCATGATGCCATGCAGCTTCTCATCGACTTCTTCCGCGCTCCAGGAAATCCTCTCGCTGTTCTGGGACATTTCAAGGCCGGATACGGCAACGCCGCCGGCGTTTACAGCCTTGGAAGGAGCGACGACCATGTTCTTTTGCTTCAGCAGGTAAGCCAGAGCCTCGTTCGTGGTGGGCATGTTGGCCACTTCGATGTAGTACTTGATGCCGTTCGCAACGATCTTCTTGGCCTCTTCCAGATCAACGTCATTCTGGGTCGCGCAGGGCAGCATGATATCGGCCTTGACACCCCACGGTTTTTCGCCCGGGAAGAACTTGACGCCGAACTTATCGGCATAATCCTTAACCTTGTCGCGTCCGCTCGCACGCATTTCGAGCATGTAATCGATTTTTTCCTTCGTGGTGATTCCGTCGGGATCGTAAATGTAGCCGTCCGGTCCGGACAGAGTAACCGCTTTGCCGCCAAGCTGTGCGATCTTGGTGACGGCGCCCCATGCAACGTTGCCGAAGCCGGCAACCGCAAAGGTCTTGCCCTTGATCGTGTCATTCTCGTGCTTGAGCACTTCGTTTACATAGTAGATCGCGCCGAACCCGGTCGCTTCGGGGCGGATCAGGCTGCCGCCGAAGGAACGGCCCTTGCCGGTGATGACGCCGTTTTCAAAGGCGCCGCGGATACGGCGATACTGGCCATACAGGAAGCCGACTTCACGGCCGCCGACGCCCAAGTCGCCTGCCGGCACGTCAACATCGGGCCCGATGTGACGATACAGCTCCGTCATAAAGGCCTGGCAGAAACGCATGACTTCCGCCTCGCTCTTTCCGCGCGGATCGAAATCGGAACCGCCCTTTGCGCCGCCCATGGGCAGTGTGGTCAGGCTGTTCTTGAAGGTCTGCTCGAATCCGAGGAACTTCATGATGGAAAGGTTGACGGAGGAATGGAAGCGAAGGCCGCCCTTGTAAGGCCCGATCGCTCCGTTGTACTGAACACGATAGCCACGGTTGACATGGGTCTTTCCGGCATCGTCCACCCAAGTTACACGGAATTCAATCGTGCGCTCCGGCTCGACCATGCGCTCCAGAAGGGCGTTCTTCTCATACTCGGGGTGACGATCCACCACCGGCGCCAGAGAAGAGAGAACTTCTTCCGCGGTCTGCAGGAATTCGGGTTCATTCGGATTCTTCTGCTTGAGTTCGGCCAGAACTCTGTTGACATACTCGCTCATAATAATAAGACCTCCATAAAAAATTTTTATATCCAATCAGAAAACTGTTGCAGACAAAACTGAAAGGAAATCGGCTTCTGGAATCATCCGTTCTCCGGCGAAATTTTTCTGGATTGTGCCGAACGGCAATGGACAGGATTGCGAAGCCGTCCGTTCGCTCCGGCGCTTCGCAACCCTTGCCCACTTCCTTTCTATTATACCAATGATTGCGTCTAATTTAAATATGTAAAATATCTAAATTATAAAGAATATAATTGTTCGAATCTCCGCCGCCCGAAACCGGGGCTTTTAATGCCACCAGTTCAGGAAGAGGGTGATGAACGTCGCGTTGAAGAAGTCGATGAACATACCGCCGACCATGGGGATTACGAAGTAAGCCTCTCTCGCGGGGCCGTACTCGCGGGTGATCGCCTGCATGTTCGCCATCGCGTTGGAAGTAGCGCCCATCGCGAAGCCGATGAAACCGGCCGTCTGAACCGCCGCGTTGTAAGTCTTGCCCATGACGTTGAACACAACGAAATAGGAGAAGGCAAACATCAGGACGATCTGTGCAACGAGAATGATGATCAGAGGCCCAGCCAGATTGACCAGCTGCCACAGCTTCAGGCTCATCATGGCCATCGCAAGGAACAGGTTCAGGAATACATTTCCGAGGGTGTCGATCTCCTCCGCCGGAAAGTTCTTATGGCTTGCATCGAGAACATTGCGGATCACAACAGCGACCAGCATCGCGCCGATGTATCCGGGGAACGTGATATGTGTGGTGCCCGTCAGCCATTTGGAAACGATCGTGCCAAGGCCGTAGGCAATGGCCAGCCACATAAAGCCCTGTACAAATTTAACCGAGGTGCTCTTGAAGGCTTCCCCTTCGTTATCGCCATCGGCCTCTTCCGGCGTTTCACTGGATTTCAGATTATACTGTCTGATTCTCCTTGTTGCAGTGGGGCCGCCCAGAATGGAGCCGAAGACCAACCCGAAGATAGCGGCGGTCATGCCGACCGTGGAGCCGCCCTCAATGCCCATTTGATCCATTACTTTGCCGAACGCAGCCGCCGTGCCGGGGCCGCCGATCAGGGCCGTGGAGCCCGCCGCAACGCCAAGCCGGGGATCCAGGCCGAACGCCGACGCGATGCCGCCGCCGAGGAAGTTCTGCAGAAAGATCATCACGATCGACAGGCCCAGGATGATCAGAATGGATTTCGCGCCGCTTTTCAGAAGCGGGAAGCTGACCGTAAAGCCGACGCTGGTGAAAAATGCCAGCATGAAGAAATCCTGCAGTGTGCCGTCAAAAGTGATCTGCATCACGCCGGCCGCAGCAAAAATCGTGTTCAGCAGCGCAAAGACCAGGCCGCCGACCACAGGGGCCGGGATACAGTACTTTTTGAAGAACCTGATATGGTCCACCATCCAGATCCCCAGCCAGTACACGATGGCGCCGATACCGGCTGCCAAGTACAGGTCCAGTTTTACTTCTAACATAAACCGTCTCCTCCTACAATATAATTTTTGGTAGTCTTAAGTATCGCACTGCATTTTCAAAATATAACAAAAAAATACAAGAAATGCAAAAGCTTTATAAAAATATTTTTTTCAGTGTAAATTATTCATACAACATGCGCAAGCGATTTCAAAAGCGGAGACGTACCTATGCCGAATTTAGGGGAATCTGCCCGAACCCCGAAAGGATGCGTTTTCCCCCGGAAAGCCGGGAAAAGCCCCGCCCTGCGGGCCCCGGGTTCCGCAGGAAATGCAGGAACCAGGTCAGCGCCGCAGGGCGGGGCGAAACGATGAAGAAGCTCTTTTGTGCCAGACCTCGTTTGAGCCGTCAAAGGGCCTGTTTTGTTAAAATTGCGCCGTTTTTATGGATCAAACAAGCTCTAAAGTGCGATTTTTTCCAGCGACGTCGGGTCGGACATGCCGATCCGCTTTGCAACGTTGGCGTAGACCTGCGGGTCGCCCGAAGTGCAGATGGAGAAGGAGCCGCCGCTCTTTTGGCTGGACAGAGCGTTGTTCTCCGCAAGATAGCTGTGCACGGCGTTGGCCTGTTCCACAGCGGGGTTGATAAACTGAATGTCCGGGTAGCAGCGGCGGAAGCTGTCCTCCACGATGGGATAATGCGTGCAGCCGAGAATGACATGCTGAACCTGTCCCCTCGAAAGGATGTTGTTCACCTCGGTTTTGATTTCGGCATCAACGGCTTTGCTGCCGAAATCGCCGCCGTCGATCATTCCCGCCAGAAGCGGGCTGCCCTTGCCGATCACCTCCACGGACGGGTCGAACTTGTGGATCAGCTTTTCATAAGCGCCCGAGGAAACCGTGAATTCCGTCGCGATCAGGCCGACCTTTTTCAGGCCGGAGCGCACGACGGATTTCGCCGCGGGCTCAATGATGCCGATGATTCTGAAATCGAATTTCGGGGCCAGCGTTTCCACAAGGGTGGAAATGGTATTGCATGCAATCGCCACGACCTTGACGCCGCGTCCCCCGAGGAACCGGAGCATTTTTACGCTCAGCCCCGTGATCTCCTCTCCCGTTTTGTTTCCGTAAGGGCAGTTTGCGCTGTCGCCGAAATAGAGGATGTCCTCCCCCGGGAGCATCTTCTGAATCTCGCGCGCCACCGTAAGTCCTCCGACTCCCGAATCGATCACGCCGATCGGGCCTTTTGAATTCAACATAAAATAACCTCCCTTTCCGCTTCCGGTGAGGCCGCCGGAAGCGGTTCATTTTTAAGCGCCATCATTATAAATCATTTCTTTGGCGTTCGCAAGGGAAACGGTTTATCCGTTTTTCCCAGAAAGCACGCGCCTGGCTTTTCCGCTGATTTCATCAATCGAGATTTTCAGGATCAGCGTGCGGTCGATGCCGTGCTGAATCTGACGGTCGAAGCTCTCCCGGGATTCCATCGGCGCAAATTTGTCGCAGATGATGCGCAGGGCGACGATCTTCTTTTCGCGGTCCGTCACCACTTCCGCGCGGCCGTTCATGACGGCGCACTCGTAGTCTGTGCTGTACGCGGCAGGGTCAAGCTGCGTGTGCCCCACACAGGTCAGGCAGACGCGCGGGTCCTTTTTGATGTTGTCCAGCTTCTGGCCCTCCAGCGCGCAGTGCACAAAGACGAAGCGGCCCGAAACCGCATGGGAAACCGGCACGCCGTACGGCGCCCCGTCCTCGGCGTTGACGGTGGACATCACTGCGTACTCGCAGTTTTTCAGCAGTTCATACGCCTCGTCTTCCCCGATCATGCGGTCTTTTCTTCTCATCGGATGCATCCTTTTCACTCCTATCAAAATTTCCTGACATTCTTAAAGCTTTTCAGCCACCCGCCGCTGATGCAACAAACTTCGGGCCGAAAAAAGGGGGCTCTGCCGATTTCCTCTCTGCAAAGGAATCGCCTCCGCAGTGCGCCATTTTCCAAAAACAGATGTATTAATTATAGAAGGAAGCAGGGAGAAAAGCAAGCGGGCGCG
>ENA-UOOK01002371-UOOK01002371.1-fermentation-metagenome-genome-assembly--contig:-NODE-2371-length-23397-cov-10.892768_pt1 | contig 23397 bp, 20 predicted proteins | sample MGYA00245777_ERZ724023 | MGnify/ENA primary metagenome ERZ724023 (study PRJEB28704, sample SAMN03018312) | fermentation metagenome | biome: anthropogenic terrestrial biome; feature: soil...
AATAATCTTAATGTCTACCAATACGATGTGTATAACAAGAGAGAGCAAAAAGAACTAGCTCAGCAAAGAGTTATAAAGGGATACTGTAGCAATGATCTTTTCTGTATCAATGGGATGGTTCTTAGAAATCATACCAAGTATGCTTGATGAGTTCGGTAAACAAATAACTAGTTACCCTTATGAACTCATTGAGGAATACTACAAAAAGAATGGCTATGGGCCAACGCATCAGAAGGTAAAGCAACTTTCATTTTTGTCTTGAATATTACATTCAATGCATAACTCTATAAGTTAATTCATTATAAGCAATTAGAAGTATTTCTATCTAATGGTCTTTGTTTATTAACAATAGTATTCTTATTAATTGATTGCTAATATAATGTAAAAAGCGAGAGAAACAATATGAGAGTAACAATGAAAAGACATATAGATGTTTCAAAAAATTTTTTGGAATCTAAAGACGTTCTTTCTTCATATTCGATATTGGAAAAATATGAGTTTAATTCAATCTTAAGCAGAAAAGATTCTTATGACTTACTAAAGAAGACCATGCAATCAGGAGATTCGTCTCTTCAAGCCAAGCTTGATCAAATAACCAATTTTAGCAATGAAAAGGCTTTACTTGCTTCCGTTGGCGGAAAATTTCGCATGGCAAATGAATACAATTTTCACAAAAAAGAAAATGCCAAGGCGAGAATCATTAAAGGAGCAACTGGAGAAAAATTAATTCAAAGACTTTTGTTCTTTTATGAATCAAAATATAGAAAAGAACTAGGGACGCTTTTGGGCTACGAAGTTGAAATTTCTGGTTTGGGAAGAAATTTCCCTATAGATTTAATTGGCTGCAATATTAAAGGACAGCAGATTACTTTTAATTTAATAGAAATGAAAAGATGTGCATATCCTAAAAAGCCTTTTCCCGATAGCAATCTAACGGAAGAAAGCCCACAGTTACTAATTTGCCCAATTTTTGAAATTGCGACTTATGCCCGTGTTTTCCAATATGTTTATAAAAATGATAATGGCCAACTAAAAGAAGCCATTCGTAGTCTGCCTCTGGACTTTTCTAACGTTGACTTTGATAATCCAATTATTAATAAAATCGTACTAGGATCCCAGGGTATGATTAGTGAATTGAAAGACGTGAAACAAGAACTAAACTTAGATGGTTTTACTTTTGTTGAGCTTGGATTTGATCCTGTTAACAAAGATGATTTTGGATATCCGAAAATTATTCTTAGTACCAACAACTAAAGTACTTTAATTGTTTGTTGTCTCTAGAAAAGATAAACAATCACATTCTTTTTATTTATTCATTTATAATTTTGACATGCCTATTGTTCCAATATATGTCCTAATAATATATGGTATAGTTATAAATTAACTTAGAAGTGCAATTAAAGAACATTGCTTTATCTTATAAAGAGGGGAGAATTATGACTAAAGAAAACAAAATATTGGTTGATCGAACTCGACTAAGTAACATCATGGCTGTGGCCTATGTTCTCAATAGGTCTTTCTGTGCTAATCCGGACAGATATCTTAAACTAGAAGAAATCATGAAAGAAGTTTCTGAACACCTAACTATCGATTTAAATCAACCAAACGATATCCTAATTAAAATGGATAGCAAGAAGAGGCAATTCAGAAGATATATAGATGCCGTATCTGCCAGCATACGTCCTGTTGAAAGTGCAATTGGAAAGAATGGTGGCTATCGTTTAACAAAGAATATTCAGGGACTTCCTTTATTTACCGAAGAAGAATGCACTATGCTTTCACTGACTCTGCCTAAAAGTGATCTAGTGGCACAGCTTAAGAAAAAACCAACCATTGAAAAACGACTCAATTTAGAATTAGTAAAAGCTGGATATACCGTTAGTTCAGATGTCCTCTATGGTCTTATGGATGCCGTAGATGCCATTCAAAGACATCAAATGATAAAACTAAACCATTACCATTATGGTGGAGATAAGAATAAAAATCCCGAAGTATCACCTGTTTCAATACGTTGGTTCAAGGGAGCTTATTACGTAGTCTGCGTTAATCAAGATAAGAAAGATGGAAGAATATTTTTTACCGATTATCGCTTTGAGCGTGCAGAAAGTCGTGAGTTTCTTAATAAAGAAATCACCATTTCCTTTAAGGAATCAGATCTAGAAGCTTATGTTGACAATAACGTTTTTGGTTTACATAGAGGAAAACCAAATGAACTGAAAAAATATAAAATAACAGTTGATAACTACTATGCCAACCGAGTAGAAGAAAGCCTTGACCATAAGGTTAAGCTCATTGAAAAAGATGAATTGAAAACCACTTATGAAGTTTTTGCCTATGGTGATGGAGAGATAAAGTCATATTTGCACTATCTCTTATATCTAAATGGAAAGGGCGCTCCAAAGGCTCACATTTTGGAGGAAAAGTCATAATCTTTTCATCAAAAGCGTTGATATTTTTTGTTATGTACCAAAATAGGTCCATATACGAAGCGCATATATATGTATAACGCGAGGTAGATCCTCGCTGAAAGGAGTTCACACATATATGCCTGAACAAAAAACATTAGACCTCATAGAAGAGGTTAGCAAGAAGAATCCTATCTACAAAGATTTCATAAACGCTGCTAACGTTATAAGAGAAGTAGAACCTACTAAAGCTTATTCAAAGAAGAGAGGGATTGTCGACTCAATAAACAGTCTCTCTTTCTGTCAGACTAATGATGAAAGTGTCTATTCAACCATCAAATCAAGATTTGGAATAAAAGATGAAAGATCTTTCTCAAAGAGTTTTACTGAAGCAATCTCTGGAGATGGTAAAGAAGAGAAAAGAATTCTTACTCTTCATTCATCTTCTTTATGTGCCTTGCTTCACTTCTATAATCCAGCTGGTCTTCAAATCTCCTTAGGGAATGGAAAGACTATGTACGTTTGTTCCTCTTCATTTGAATATAAGAACTGTGTTTTTATAAATGAAAAAGGTAAAAGACAAGAACGTCCATCAAATATTGATTTGGTTCTCTATGGCTTTACTATTGAAGATAAAGTCGACTGCATCCTATTCCTTGAATCGAAGTATTCAGAATATATGAAACCTTCAAACGGCATCTATGCAGAAAGATATACACCTCTAGTTGATCAATTCTTTGGATCTTTATCGGCTCTGAAGATAATTAAAAAAGAGAAAGGCATTTCTCTTTTTATTGATGATGGAAGAAAGCATTACTATGGTGGCATAAAACAAATGGTTGCTCATCTACAAGGTATCACTAACTATATGAATGGAATACGATATGAGCCTCAATTCCATCAGAATGACCCAAGAATCCTTAAAGGAACGGCTATCTATTTTGGTGAGATTGCCTTTGAGCATAATGATGAAAGCTTCTATCAGTGGGAAAAAGACTATAACGTACTGGCTGGAGTTTATAACCTATCTCATACCGACAATGAAAAGTATCCTATCATGGTTCCTAGCTTGATTACCTACCAAGAATTATTTATGAATCCTAATTATAAATCATTCCCTAAACTTGAACCGAATATTGCTTTATTTTACGGATACAAACAATAGAACTTCTAAATGGCATCTTTGATTAAACATTATAGATAAATCTGTTCTCTATTAGTTAGCGGCAAATTATTTTTGCTGCTCAATAAAGACTTTTACTATGGCAAATTCTAAAACATGAAGGTCAATAACAAAAGAAAGGTAAATTATGGCATTTGAAAACATTTATGGATATGAGGAGATAAAAAGAAAATTATTAGAACTCAAGGGATGGTATGACAAAAGAAAGGAATATGCTTCCAAAGGAATTGATCTTCCACATGGGCTGCTACTCTCTGGCCCTGCTGGATGTGGTAAATCTCTTATTGCAGGTGAGTTTGCTCAAATGATTGACTCTCATCCTATTGTCATAACTGGCAAGAAGGACATAACTAAGAAGTTTGAACTAGCAAAGAAAGAGTCAAAAGAAAAGGGAATAGTCAAGGTTGTCATGATTGATGAAATTGACATGATTGTCTTTCAGGATGTCGGTACTGCTCGAGAAATACAAAGCGGAATTGATGGCTTAAGTAAGGCTGGCTCCGTCTTTACTATAGCTACTGCTAATGAGACAGGTGAACTACCTTCTCCGCTTCTAAGGCGTGGTCGTTTTGACTACCGCCTATGTATCGATGTCCCAAATAAAAAAAATCGATTAATTTTAATTGGGGATTTTTTCAAAAAGTATGGTATACCGACTAAGGGTCTTGACTTCGATTATCTATCATCCATAACTGAGGGCGGTAGTTGCGCTGACCTCAAACTAATGTGTAATAGCATAAGACTGAAGCTATATCCTAACTATAGTCCTGAGAGAATAGAAGATGTAATCACTGAGACTCTTCATTCAAATTATATTCTTACCGCAAAAGAAGATAGATGCCTCAATATCGCAATTCATGAAGCAGGGCATGCCTACTTAATGGCTATCAACGATAAAACAACACACTTTTTCCGCGCTCTTCTTTGCACAGGAAATGGGTATGGTGGAATAAGTCTCTGCAATTACAATTCCAAACAAGATGACTATGAAACAGAATATGCCCAAATTGAGATTAGCCTGGCTGGTCAACTAGCAGAAGAAATAGTGATTAATCACCATGGTACCGGAGCATGTAGAGACTATCAACTAGCTAGACTTACTGCTTCTTCCTTAGTGGATAGTTGCGGATATGGAAGAGGGGCTGTTGATATCATGCCATCTAATTCTACCCCTAGAAGACTTGCAACAGAGGAAAAACAACGTGCTGTTGAACTGCAGTATGAAGCTCTTCTATCTAAAGCTGAATATGAAACCAAAACAATTATTAGTGCCAACACTAAAGCAATTCGGAAAATAGCTGACATCCTAATGGATAAAGGGGTTGTAACCAGAAAAGAGGTATTCACGATTGTTGGTATGAAATAATATGCTTCATATATTCAGCTTTATTCAGCTTAATGCACTTAATTATCAGCAATATTTACGAACATATAAGAATTTAGATATTAGTAAGAAAAGGAAAACTAAAAGTTATGGAAATGAAAGAACTTAAAACAAAATATGATGAGATCTTAAAGAAGGTTTATATAGAAAGAGATGGGCCTTTCTATATGGGTGATTTCCCTTATTCAGAAAAGTATCCTCTATATTTAAAACGGTCCCTACTAACCAACATTATGAAATGCATGTCGAGTTCAACAAAGAGGGCTTATCGGGAAGCAAAAGAAATTACTGAAGAAAACGGAATTCCTCCAAAGTTTCTTTCTGTTGGATCATCAGCTAGTTTTTGCTTTATTTCATTAAACATCGATGAAGACAGTAATCCAAAAGAAGGAGCTGATTTCTTTGCCGAAGAAGGAGACACTATCAAAAAAGTAACCTTTGAAAAGAAACTGCCAATACTTAATGACTTAAACGATATTTCACCTCATATGGATGCTTACGCAAAAGGTGACAATAGGGAGTATTTCTTCGAGTGTGAATGTAACGAAATGTTTGATGAGCATCCGATTGTCCTGTCAAAGAAATACTTTGCTACATCAATGAACTTAATTGTTGACTTTATTCCAAAGAAATATCTTAAAGAAAAAGAAGGAAACTACGAAGTAAGCACATTACTATTTGGATTAACTAACCCGGTATTTGATATTAAAAAGTTCCTCATCCATCTAATGGAAATTAGATGCAATCAAAAGAAACCAAAAAGTTCACTTATATATTATTATTGTTTCCCCTCAAGGGAAGCAGTTGATAACGAGGAAATAGTAAATCTTTGTTATCGATTATTAAATGAAACAAAAACCGTCTTTTCTTCACCAATCATTAAGAAATACTGTGATAAAACTGGTATTAAACTCAGCCTTTATCTCTATAAGAAAGGACCTTCAGAATATGCTGCGAGTTCTAGCAACACAAGTAAAGTGATTTGAAACATAGAATCTCTAACTAAAACTAGAGTTTTTTCAATGAAAAAAATCAATAAGAATACTAACAAGAATAAGACAAGAACTGAAGAAGAACGGTTTGTCGGTCCCTTCTTTATCATAGGCGGAAAGCTCTATGTCCATAGAGAAAAACTACCTCATTCATTTGAGGGAAGGTTTTTCAATGATGAGATGAGCCATTTTGATTTCTTTAACTCCTTGCATGTCCCGGGTCAAAAGGAAGAATATTCAATGCATGTTAGAGGAAGAGTCATTTATGATCAAGAAGAAAAGAAATTCTTAGTATATGCAGATAAAAGAATACTCCGCAGCGAGAAGAGAAAAAAAGAAATAAGAAAAGCTTTCAATATTGGCCCTATCAATGTTGTGTTTCTAGAAGATGAGCATTACACAACCTTGAGATATTGAATAACATTAAGAAGATGCAAAACTAATTAAGCATCAAAACTCTGGTAATCAAAAAGTGAATGCAAAGTAATCTACTTTGCATTCTTTAGTTAAGGCATTATATTGTAGAAACAACCTTTTATGTTATAAGCAACAACAATAACTAGATATTCGAAATAAAGATTATTTTTTATCATCTTTATTTGATGCACTAGCAGCAAGAGATAACAGCATCTCTAACAAAGTGAAACCTTGTTCTGCTTCCATTTCGCCAGCTGTTTTATAAGTAAAAGAAGGCTGTCTAAGACACCAAACTGGATAACTGATTTTGCAATGATCTCCTTCACAATATTCACCTGTGATACAAGATACATATCCGTATCTATAAGGAACCCATTCACTGCCATTTACCTTATTCTCTTCAGCCTTATAATCAGTTCTTCTATCTTTGCATCCATAGACTAAACCTGGATTTAAATCTTCAGCCTCAAACATTGCAGTATTAAGAGAATTACAATAATGACCGCCATATTTTTCAAGAACAAGATTAAGTCTATCTAATTCAGATTTATTACCATGAGCCATATTAAACTTGGCTCTACTCCAAATTAAAACATCGCCAATAGCATCGCCTGTGAAACCGTCTCTATCAAAATATCTTGTATCACTCATTTAGAAGCTTCCCTTTTATTTTAAGTATAAGAACTTCTATGTACCAAAATATGCACATGAAATCCTATAATATGGGAAAGGAATAAAAGTTATGGAGAATTCTAGAATATTCATTTTGCAAGTGTTAGATATCCTTAAAGAGTTTTCGGATGAAAACCACTATTTGAAGCAAAGTAAGATAGTTTCTCTTTTAAAGGATAGGAATATTAATTGTGCTAGAAGAGCAGTAAGTAGAGCAGTTCAGGAACTAACTGAATATGGATACGATATCTCTACTCTTCCTCATAAAGGCTATGCTCTCTTCTCTAGAGACTTTGATAAGAGTGAAGCTGAATACCTAATTCATGCCGTCTATTCCTCAAAGACTATCTCTAGAACAGCTTCTAATGAACTAGTTAAGACTATTGAAGAAGGCTTCTCTAAATATGATAGAAAAGACTTCTCTTATCTTTATAAGTCAGGAGAGATCTCTAGAACCGATAATCCTGAAGTCTTCCTAACTATCGGTTTGTTGGAAGAAGCTATTCAAAAGAACCGGATGGTTTCTTTTGAATACTACACTATCGATTCAGATTTAGTCATTAAGCCAAAAAAAGAAGGTAAAAGATATCCTTTCTCCCCTTACTATCTTTTTGTCAATAATGGTTCCTACTTTGTAATAGGTAATACTTCTCCTCATGATGCTCTATCTATTTATAGAATCAGCAATATCAAAGACCTTCTAATTGAAAGTGACGAAAGAGTTCTTCTTTCTAAAGTAGATAAGGACTTCAAGATAGATGAATATGTTAAGGATCATGTCTACCCTATCATTGATAAAGTAATTGAAGCAAAATTATCCTTTAGTTCACCTAATCTAGTTAATCAAATACAGGGATGGTTTGGTAATAATGTCTCTATTGAGAAGAAAGGTGAAGAATATCTAGCTACTGTCAGAAATGGAGAGAGATGCCTGTATCTCTGGATGATTCATTACGCTGATGTAGTTAAGATTATCAGTCCCGATTCTTTAAGAGAGCAGGTTATGGATTATGGGAAGAGAATTGAAGAAATGTACAAGGGATAAAATAAAATGAAAACATATTTGATTACGCTACTAGTGAATTAACCCAAGATGTCTTTCTTTGTTGACTTATAGTAAATTCTAAATTAAGAGGTGATGCTTGTAAGCTAAGAAGAACATAATCAAATTCTCTTCCTTTTTGAGGAAGTAAATCTAATACTGGTTTTAGAAAGAAATAGTATTCCTCTCCTTTATAGAGTAAGTATGCTTTCATAGTATAACTAAAGTATAGAACATATATTAAAGTAAAATAAGGTATAGGTGTTTCTTACCAAATAAAATCTTTAACAAATCAAAAAAATAAAACTTTGGTTTTCTAATTATGAGAAAATAACAAAATGGTTGTGCTAATATATTATTATTTAGAAAGGGCATTTTATGGAACCAAAAGTAATGGAATATGAAGCCTCTTTACTTTCCAAAATTGATGAGGAGACTAAAAATAATAGTATAAAAGAAAGCGATGCTTTTACTAATTTAGCGCTTGAAAAATTGGAGAACTATGGCGTCATTACAAATCCAACTCCTTTTTCTTTTTCCTGTAGGTGGCAGAAAGATGAACTAATCGCTATTAATGGATATTCCTATGATGAAACCGATTCTTCATTATGCTTGTTCATTACTGATTTCACAAATTACACAAACGATTTGCTCTTGTCATCAGAGGATATCAATAAGCTATATGTTTCCTTATGGCGATTTGTAGAAGCTTCTTTAATAGGAAACTTAGACAAATATACTGACAATTTAGAAGCGATAAGAATAGGAAAAAATATATCCTATAATCTCAATAACATGGATCTTAATTCTGAAACACAAAGAATTAAGCTTTTCGTTTTAACTAACAAATCATCTTCGGACCGAAAAAAGACAGTTTTCTTAAAAAGCAAAATTGCAGATCAAAAAGATATTAGTTATCAAATTTGGGATATTGACCGATTCTTTTCAAATGATTCAAGTGGAAAAGAAAGAGAATCAATTCTCATCGATTTCCAATCCGAATGCAAACTAGAATATGGCATATCTTGCATTTCTGCCGATGTTTCAGGCAACGGAGAATTCCAATCTTATATGTGTATTATGCCAGGAAAAGCACTGGCTCTTCTATATCATCATTATGGCAGTGTCCTTCTTGAGCAAAATGTCCGAGCCTATCTTGGCGCAAGAACAAAAATTAATAGTGGAATATTAAGAACCATTAAATTAGAGCCGGAGAAATTCTTTATTTATAACAATGGTATTTCTGTTACTGGAAATGATGTTAAATTTGAAATGGATTCTCAGGGAAAACAATACATTTCTCAAATTACTGATATGCAAATAATAAATGGCGGTCAAACAACAGCCTCTTTATATACAGCCTTTATGAATGACCAAAATTCATTAAGCGAAGTCTTCGTTCCGATGAAATTAACTGTTATTACTCATGATGAAGATTATGATGACATGGTAACCAATATTTCTCATTATTCTAATAGTCAAACAGCCGTTAGATCAGGTGATTTCTTCTCAGCACATCCTTTTCATAGAAGACTTGAACAACTTGCTAAAAGCACTCCTACTCCAAATAGTAATGCCTTATCAAAAGATTCTTATTGGTATTATGAAAGAACAAGAGGCCAATACAATCAAGAAACCTTTAAATCAACAAATTCAGAAAAAAAAGAATTCGAAACAAAATTTCCAAGAAAGAATATTATCAAAAAAGAAGAATTGGCCAAATATTACATCACTATGCAAAAGAAGCCATATATTGCTGCCAAGGGTGCAGCTAAATGCATGGAAGAATTTGCGCCATTAGCCGATACTTTATTCTCTTCTGACCCAGATCATACTAAGATTAACAAGGCCTTTTTTGAACGATGTGTTTGCTATACCATAATATTTAGGAAAACTGACGAAATAGTAAGCCAATCAGATTGGTATACAGTGAATGGATTCAAAAACGTAATTGTTCCCTACGCAATTGCTAGAGTTCTAGAAGCTATTCCTAAAGGAGAATCATTAGACTATGGTTTGATCTGGAAATCTCAGGACATATATCCGGCTTTAAGAAACGCCTTAATTTTAGAAACAAAAGCTGCCCATGATTTTTTTAGAAATGCTCCAAATGGTGGGATTGTTACTGAATTTGCCAAGAAAGAGGAGACCTGGCAAATATTTGCAAATACATTAGTAAATTTCTCCGATGATTTCTTTGACTCTCTAAGCAACCAAAAAACTCAAGGGGAAAAAGAGACTATAGAGAAGCACAATGCCACAGAGACTTTTAATGTTAAGCATATAAATGAGATGGTAAGCTATGGCTCTGCTTATTGGAATGAGTTATTAAACGAAGGGATTAAAAGAAGGCTATTAAAATATTCAGAAATTGATTTGCTTTCAATGATGGCAAATTTTGATCTTAATAACTACCATACTAAGGTTCCATCGGATAGACAGTTTAAGGCCATTTGGAGAATCAAAACGATGTTAGAAGAAAAAGGACTTGTTGTTATTCCACCATCAGAGAATTAGTTTTTATTTTTTCTTCGAATAGATTTGCTTTGAGTCACAATTGGTAAGATCAATCTTGAGCGTATAGTCAATTATATTTTTGCTTTGAACTAGTTTGTTTAAGGTTTGAAGAGAAAACAAAGGAAAGTTTTTATCATTAACATCAAATGATTTGATTTCTAAAAGATCATATGTTTCACTTCTAGCTCTAATACCTTTGGGCAAATCTTTTTCTTTAAGAGCATTTTCAATCTTATCTTCCAAATATCCTAATGATACCAACTCTTTTTCTATAGAATCAATACTATTACCTGTAGGCTTGGCTTCCATTCGAACAAAATAAAGTTTTTGTTTCTTCTCTCCACCTAATTGTAAAGCACTATTTATTATGATGTTTGTGTCCTTCTTATTCAGTGTGGTTTTAACCTCAACATCTTTTTCTTGGCAAATTATATCTTGGCTTGAACTATATGTTCCAAGCCATTCAGCAGTTTTATCTTCGGCAAAGACATATTTTAAAGCAATCATCTCACCTAAAATTGAAGCAGTTAATTCCTTTTTTATTGAATCACCAAATATTGATCGCCAAATATCAGACCATTCATATGGATTCTTTATTATTGCTTTCCGATTTGATTTCTTTAGAAAATCACATCCAATATATGCAAATTGATTTAAAGGAATGTCTTGAGGCGCAGAAAGAAATAGGGCGGGTCTATAGGATCCATCGCTTAATCTTTGTTTTCCTGATTGCATTATAAATCCTACAAATTGGTCTAAATATGAAGTTGGGTTATCAATCAAAAAGCTAATATAATATCTTCCGTTCTGGCTTTTAATAAACCCATCAATTTCATCATTTTGAATTTGCTTATAGTTTGAATCAATTAAATTAGAGACGGATTTGATAAGGCTGATTGAACTATTGCTTTCTGTAGTCATTTAGATTTACCCCACATTTTTCAAATAACGAGTCAACATATTCTTGTGCTTTCCCTTCGTATATCAAATTTGTATTGGTTCTTTTAGCAACATCTTGCATCATTACACGTCTAAAAAGAGTTTGCCCATTCTTTGAATCGTTGATGACTTGAATAGGCAAAGAAACTAGAGATTTCATTATTAATCTAGTCGTTTCCAAATAAACGCCATTGTGACTAGCTCTATCAACTAATTGCATAATGTAATCAGTTGATGGAAGATGAGAAATTACAAAATAAGTCGAGTCCTTATCACCCTGATAGCAAAGATGAATAAACCACCACATTGTAGAAAGATAATTTCTATTTGACTTCAAATAATAATAATCTGGATTAAATCCATGTCTTTCATAAATCAAATCAGGAACACATTTTAAGCAAAGCTCATTCCAAAAAGATTCAGTAGAAGCAACTGTTTCATTAAAGTCACTGAAAGAATTCATTAAAAAATAAAACGAAAAACCAAATTTATAATCAAATCCATAAGTACCAATTTCATCTTTAATTGAAAGCTTAATGTCCAGAATAGACTTCCGCAAAAAATTCAGTGGGCTTTGCTCTATTTCTAAAATTTCCTTCTTTAGTCCATCTTTTTTCGTAATAGATGAGAAAACACCTTCGGAAGTTTCTTTATCTATTCCTTTTACATTTAGTTTCATATTTTTGCTCCTTGGAGATAAAGCTGAATAGATCTATGCAAATCATTGTCAGTTTTATCAAAAACAATGCCTAAGGATTCCAAATATTTCACTGTTTGTTGAACACTTCCGTTGGGGGCATCTTCCTGGTCTAGTGAGAATTCATTATTGCTGTTATAAGACTTCTTAAGTTCAATAAATAACGCAGTAACAGAAGACTCTAGGAATTCTTTAAATAACGGCAGTGAAAAATCAGGACTGCTTTGATCAATGTATCTAAAAGAAGGATGAGAGGGATTATAGTGAATGTTCAGATTCTCTGAAGTAAATGAATCAAGAATTGGGTCTGTAACATTATAATAAATTCCCCAAAGAGGACCACCTTTTTCCGAGACAGGAATTATTGGGAACATAGGGCTAGCACTATTAGAAATAATACTAAAAAGGCTTCCATCTCCTAAAATCATCCCAGGATTTTGAGCATAGGAAAGTAAGCTGTATTTATTTTGCCCTTTATCAACAAGATAAATCTCCCATTTGAATGTTATGTTAGCCATCAAATCCTTTATTTCAATGTCTTTTGCCACAAATAAAAGCTCGTCCTTTGAATCTTTAGAGGAAAAACTACCAAGCTTAATGCAATGCTTTATTTTTGACTGATCCGATTTCCAAGACAGACCAATTCCAAGAATAGAATCTATAGAACAAACGGAACCAAAAAGAGAATCAAAGTTTAAACAAGAAATTGTTAAATTAAGAAAAGCATTTTGACCTTTACAATCCCAAATACCTTTTTCGTCTTCTAATTGAAAATTATCGGGATAAAGTAAATCTTTATATTCGGCTTTGTTTAATGGATATTTCGTTTCCTCATTAGAATAGTAAAAATCGTTCTTCTTTACAGTAATTTTAAGAACTTTTAATAGATTATCGTCAATGGTTTTAAATAATTTACTTTGCATTATTTGCTCCCTTCAAAATAGTTGGAGAGCTTAATTTGGTATTCTTGAGTTAGTGGTTCAATGCATAGTCTAAAAGTAATCGTGGCTCCCTTAGAACATAAGTTCTTAATTTCTATGCCTGTTGGAGTTTGATTAATGTAAATTATAGACACTTTTATAACTTCACCAATTGCCGGATCTTTAATTACTGCTTCACTATTGCTAAATTGAAGTTGGCAATTTGGATGATATAGTTTCTCACCATTTTCACCAAATTCTATTAAATCAATTGAATCTATCCCAAACGGTGATTTAAACCCATCTTGAAGCCATTCAGAAATTTCATAACTCTTTGATTCAGTTTTAATTTCGAAAAGCAACCGGCTTTCTTCTAAAGGACTAAAGTTTTCTGTTATTTCATACGTTGGCAAAGACTTTACTTTAGTAAAGCCTACAAATTCACAATAAAATTTATCGCCACTTCGGTGATTTCTAGTTTTCTTTCTCTCATTAGTAGAACTATCACTATCTATTCCATAGCCAACTGGGGCAACCAGCAAATTACCCAATTCTTTTTGTAACCTAATGTTGGTTCCTTCTTCGAAATCTTCAAATTTATCGCCTTCGAATTCTTCTTTTAAGTGCTTTTTGATTTCTCGCTTAATGGATTCAAATGGTTTGCAACCAGAAAAGGTGATTTCAGCATTATCGCTCCAACTTTTGTGACTGTCCTTTTCACTACTTTTAAAATATTCATCTAAAGTCTTATTGTTGTTATCGTAGCAATCATTATTGACAACAAAAACACCAATAAGATATTCGCCATCTTCTAATTCCGGTTGTATTCCTATCTCTTTATTGAATTGATAATTTAAGACCATTCCCGGTTTTCTTGTATAAAAAAGAATAGGTTCACCTTCTTGATCTTGAATATCCAATTGAATATATGGACTTGGAAGGTTCTCGGGGACTTGGTTAATGCAAAGTTCTTTATCACTAAAGACTTTGTAATTAAAAGTACCATATTTACCAATTATATAAGCCTTTTTGGGCAATATATCTAAAGTCTTTTCACCTTCGCATTTTCCATTATAAAGGTCTTGAAGTTTTTGAAAAAATCCGTTGAGTTCCAACCTAGAATCATTGATCCATATTTTCAAATACTTTCCTTTGAAATCTTCATTATCAATTAATGGGAAGTACCATCTTTGGCAAAGAATGGATAACTTTTGCTTTAATTGATTATCAAAATCCCTGTTTTCATCTAAATGGAAATCATCAAAATCAATAAACGGAATCAATATCATTGTTCCAAAATGTTCTGAATCATATTCTGGCAATCCAAAGATATCTAGAAATTCTTTAATTTGCTTTTCATTATAAATAGGTTCGGAAACTGGAGACTCCTCATATTTGGTATTTTGGCCAAACAGTGCAATTCCATTGGAATTATTCCCTAGTATTGCTGAGGGAGATTCAATATCTTCAAAATATAAACCTGCTAATTTTGAATTAATTTTGCCATCGATTTCTTTTGTTCTTGAATAATAAAAAACCAGTTGTTTTCCAAACCTATAATAAACTGTTTTACCAATTCCGTGGGATCCGCCAGTCCCATTAATTTTTGATTTGTTATCATCTAAAACATCATAGACAAGACTATATAGATTATTGCTTTTTAGATTTTTGTCTTTATGAAATGTTCCACACAATCCTGTTGTATTCGTATCGGTAATTGATAAAAAGCGGCTAGTGTTTTGATTTTTGATTTTTTGATGTAACAATTTGCCAAACGGTAATCCACCATCTTGATCTAAAGTATCTAGTAAATTTTGAGAATTAAACGTTCCACTTTTGAATTTTATTATTCCAAAATTCTTATCGTATGAAATTGCATCTGATGAATTTTGAATAATTTCACGCAAAAGTAAATCAACAGAATTTGTTTCTTTATCTTGCATCAAAGCTAAAATCTTTTTACCATCTTGGCCATACTGAGGATCTAATTTTTTAAGGTTACATTGAAACTTCATCTTCGTTTTCCTTCTCTTTTTCAGCATCAAAGTCTAATTTAACAGTTACTTTATCACTAATTATCTTTGAAACATCTTTCCCAGTTGGAATATAAATGTAATATCCGAATAGATTATTTTCTAGATTTAAAGATTCTTTTTTACTATTATCAGAAAATCTCTTATCATCTCTACTGTGCTTATCAATAAAATACAAAACAAGAAGAGGGATTTCGCTCATTCCCAAAGAAGTCCTTTTTTCACCAATTGTCATCTTACCATTAGTTGCTGCGTGTAATCTTTCTTCGTTAAGAGTGTCTGAATCAACATCACAAATCAAATCAAATGGCCCAGTAATTACTGGAATTCTAAAAACCTGATCTTGAATATCGGTATCTGTGGGGATAATTCTACTTCGTGTTATCGGATTAATTGTTGTGTTCTTACAATGAATGATATTATTCTCATCTGCCGGTCTTTGCAAAGAAGGAATTACCACAGAAAAGTCTTTTAAGTTTTGCTGGTTGAATTCTCTATCAAACCATTTTTGAGCATTATCAAAACTTTCAAATGAAGCCACTTGTCTTGGAAATTTGAGCTTACTTAAGAAATTAAAAACCATATCGTGAGGAACAGAAAGCCAAACATGATGATTTCTTAATTCTTTATTATCTAACAATGGCAAAATTTGATCGTCTTTTTCAAACGTTGTTTCATTACCTAAGCCATTCACAAAATCAACAGCATAATCATAATTGGCTTTGTTTTTTTGCTCATCAGCAAAGAATTTTGTAGTTTGTCCCTTCTTGTTAGCAAAGGACATTTCAAGTTCTTTTACATTTTGCATATGATTGTTGGAAGTTATTTTTAGATATCTAAAATCAGGGAAAGAATCAATTGATGGGGCATATTGTTTAGGGTTCCAATTCATTACTCTATATTGATCTATCAATTCTCGTAAATCATAATCAAGTTTTGATAACCGTTGAAATTGACTTTTGGTTGTTTTAGAAATCCACAAACGGCAAAGTAGTTCATAACCAACTCTATAGCCAAACCATCTCCCCATTTGCATCAAGGTATCTCCCAAAACAGTTGACCTTAAGAAATAAGAAACAGTAAGACCTTTTAAAGTAAGTCCTCTAGACAGCGTTTGACCACCAACAACAATAAAAGCTGGACATTTCTTATCATCTTCTTTGTTGTCTGGATAGAGGATTCTCATAACAATATCGTCATCAGGATAATTAGACTGAATTTTGCAGTTATCAATGCAAAGATGTAGTCCCTCAGAGTATTTCAAATCTCCGGTTTCATCTAACCTAATATGACCCAAGGGGATATTTAAAAGCTTATTCAATTGGTCAATAAGGTCTTCAAATGGCGGATAATCATTTATTTTGTCTACATCATGATAATTAACCATTACATTCTTGAAGTCTTCCTTGGTTTCTTTAGCGGTTTGCTCTTCATATTCCTCTTTAATCAAATCTAAACGATTTGGTGCTTTAACCAATTCATTCAAATAACCAGATATGGCATCATAAACAACTTTATGTTCTTCAATTCTTTGGCTGGTATGAATAAGCATAGATACCGGTGAATTAAGAGAGCGTAAACGAAATATAGCTACAGTAGACAAAAACCATAAAACTGCCTTTTTCAATTCTAAAGGTAAAGTGTTTTGGGAAAAGCTAATGTGCTCTTTAATTTCAAATATTTCTTCAGGCTGAATAATATTAATAACTGGTAAAGTTGAATCAATTACTCCATCTACGCCAAACAATTGTTGTGGTCCAATATATTCATTGGGGGTTTTCAATCCACAAATAAAATCAGTTGGATATAAAGAAGTATCATTTGCTTCATTTAAGAAATTGCCATAAGGAGTGGCCGTATAGCCAATATAGGAAATCGCACCATATGGATTTTTGTGTCCGTTCAAGTCTTTTCCAAAAACAATGTCACATATTTCTGAATGAATCATAGTTGACTGAGAGTTATCAATCTTTGCTCCATTCAAACTCGCTTGGTCAGCTTCATCATCAATTAGTAAGACATTTAGTTGTTGTTTCTTTGGCAATGATTTATTAAGCCAAATTCTTAAATCAGCAAGTCTCTTCGTATTTTTAAGGCAAACAAAAACATATCTTTGATTTGAATTTGGGGTTAGATCCAAATCCACTAATCGACTGCCCTGTTCAGAATTTTTAGATAATTGATCTAGGAAATTAAAATTATAATGACATTGATATTTTGCCATCATAACATTACAAAAATCATTTACTATTCTATTTCTATTTTGTCTTCTAAGATTTTCAATTGTGCCGGATAGGATTATAAAAAAATTGTACTTGTAATCCGCCGCCATAGAAATTAGCGCTTCCATGTTGGCCGTTTTTCCAGATTGCACATTACCAACAACCATACCGCGAACAGGATCGTCAATTGGTCTTTTGATGATTGTTGTATTACCAGCATTGAGTAGATGGCTCAAAATATACTGAGACGAATTAGTAATGTTTTCTATGCTTTCAAATGAAAAGTTGGGATTATCAGTCAAGAGATGATGATAGCAAGACCAAGCCGAATCATCATTAGTATTTAATTTAGGATAGGTATCAGGATTAACAGGCCAAGTGTTTTTGTTTGAAATAAACATTAGATAAACCAAATACTGATATTCTTCAGGCGAAAGAGACCAATTATCTTCTTCTATTCTTCTAGAAATAAATTCTTTTAGACCATCAAAATTACCTTTGTTTGCATAATAAAGACTACTCCAAGTTTTACCGCTTTGTTTTTGCTTTTTTATCCATGTTTTAGTATCAATTGTGGCTTCTCCATATAGCAATTTGTTTTCATCAAACATGGTAAGCGATTTTGGTTTTACAACCGTAAGATAATCAGCTAAATATTGTTTTTGTTGGTCCATTTTGCATTCTTCATTTACTTCTTGAAATACGAATAGTTAATTTCTGGATATAAAGAAAAATTGTTATCATCTATTTTCTCTACTACTAAAATTGAAATGTTAGAATATAGAATGCCTCTTAGTGCTTCAATGATTGGCTCTTTATTCTTCAATTGAAGAAAAACACGTGAGTCATTCTTTCTAGTAGAAATTTCAATCTCATGATATCCTTTTTGATTTTTGAAGTAATCAGCTTTGCTTTCAAAGGTTCCTCTTGCAAATTTAAATTCATCCAATGGAAGAACTAATACTTCAAAAGAAGAGCAGTATCCTTTGATTCTATCAATATCTAAAAAATAGGTAACAAGTCTTTGACCAGAATCATCAATAAAGTTCTTAAAAGTATCTAAATACTCTTTTTCACTAGAAATAAAATAGGTTCCGGTATTGCTTTTTCCCTCTGGCTTGTTTTCAAGCAAAACATCACCATTAGTAACAGCTATTCTAATAAGATGTGTTTCTATTGCTGACATTTCTTTTTCTCCTTTTTAATCTAATGCTCCACTTGCAATAATAGAATTAATAATTGCAATCATAACATCTACAACTATAGAGTTACCTGCCTGCTTATAGGTTTGAGCCCTAGAAACGACAATATTGTAATCATCCGTGAAGCCCATTAATCGCAAAGCCTCCCGTTCCGTCAACATTCTTACCGATCCTAATTTTTGAGAACCATCGAATGATACATAATTATCAATTCCTGCGCGATGACGATTACCCATAGTTTTAAGTAAAGTTCTTGCTACATCTTTGTTTATTATAGGCTTTTGATAGAAGCTTTTGGTACCACCAGACATAACATATCTATAAAGTTTTGGTGATAATATATATTTAGGATCGACCTTTCCAGTTCCTTTCTTAACAACTAAATCGCCATTACTATTATATGTAAAATTCTTATATGGACAATTATTAATTGTAAAATCTTTCATCTTGTATTTTAAAGTCGTAGTTTCTGGCGGAAAACAAAAGCTAACCTTTTCTTTAAAGCCAACTACAAAAAGTCTTCTGCGGGTTTGAGGTATTCCATAATCGGCAGCATTAAGAACGGAATAATAGCAAGTATACCCCAAGTGATTAAAGATATTATGAATTATTTCCCATGTGTTGCCTTTATCGTGGTTTAACAAATTTCTTACATTTTCATAAATGAAAACTTTTGGTTGGATTTCTTTAATAAGTCTTGCGTAATCATAAAAGAGAGTACCTCTAGCATCTTCTAACCCTTTTTGAAAACCAACAGAAGAAAAGCTTTGACATGGACTGCCACCAACAAACAAATCAACTTTTCCTTTAAAATCTTTGCCGTCCAAAAGTTTAACATCTTGAAAATAATAGTCTTTGTTTAGCTCAGGATAGTTTGCTAAGTAACTTTGTTCTACATAATTCTTTGCAGATGTATGATCAGAATAAAGCTTATCAACATATTCCTTCTTTTCTTTAACGCTTTTAAGCTTGGAGATTCTTTGCTGTTCTTCATTTAAATTATACTCAATATCTCTTTCTCCATTATCACAAGCAAAAACAAGATTGTGTGGAATCTGCAGTCTTTTTAGAGCAAATTCAATTGAACCAATGCCACTAAAAACAGTGGCTAAATTAATATGAATATTAAAATCTTCAACAGCTAGAATTTGCTTTAAAATCTTTTGCAAAACATTTACAACAATGGAATTGCCAGATTGCCTATACATGTGAACATCCGGAACAACAATTTTAAAAGTGTCAGGAAATCCCATTAATCTAAGACACTCCCTTGGAGTCATTTCACGGCAAGCACCCTTTTCTCCATTGAACATACCAATGTATGCTCTATCTTTAATTTCTTTATTCTTTGGTATTTTGTTAAAAGGCACAAAAACAAAGTCGCCATTCCAATTAAACTGTTGATTGGCTTTTTCCGTTCGAATTATTGGCTGATTAACTCTTGCTCTATTTCTATACTTGATTGATGTTACAAACTTAAATCCCTTTTCACCCAAATAATATTTTGGTTTTATATTTTTTTCAAATGAATCACTTGCTTGTGCAATTAGTTTTTCTTTTGTTGGGAAAACAAAAGGCCTTTCTTTCTTAAATCCAATAACATAAAGCCTTCTTCGACTTTGAGGAACTCCATAGTCTTCTGAATTTAGAATTGATATGTGCAAATCATATCCAAGACTCATGAAAATACTCTTTATTGTTTTCCAAGTATTTCCCTTATCATGCATTAGCATTCCTGGAACGTTTTCATAAATAAAGACTTTTGGTTTAATTTCGCTAACTAACCTAGCATAGTCATAGAAAAGTGTTCCTCTTGCGTCCTCAAGACCACCACGTTTTCCAATGTTTGAAAAGCTTTGGCATGGACTTCCTCCAACTAAAATATCGACTTTCCCACAATATTGTTTTCCATCAATAAATCTAATATCTTCATACCAGTGGTTTTCATCTATTTTGTAATTGGCAAAGTAACTCTTTTTCACCCAGTTCTTTTTGCCTGTCCTCTCGTATAATTCTTTTACATAATCATTTAGTTCTTGAGAAGATAGTTTATTAGCTTCACTAAACCATTTGATTTCTTCGAAGGCTTGATCAATAGTTCTTTCACCGTTGTCACAAGCAAAAACAATGTTAAAAGGAATCTTCTCTTTAATTAACGCTTGCTCAAATGCACCTATTCCACTGAAGACGGTTGCTATTCTCAATTGTTTCATTGTATTTTCCTATGTCTTATATTCTATGCTTTTCAATACTAGAAAAACAGAGCTAAAACAATTTTTGCTTGAATAATAGAAGCAATCTCAAATTTCAAAAAAAGTTTTTTATTTCTTCTCCTTTCCTCCTACCCCACTCCCTCTAATCTTCTTATTAAACTCATTCACATTCAAAACAATAACACCTCTCTTACAGTTAACCATATAAGAAGGAGTCTTCTTAATATCAGCTAATACTAAGATATCGGCATCTAACGGAGACTGAACTAAGATAATGCTCTTCTTACCTATTACTTCTTTATACTTCTCCATATAAGCAATATTAGAATCTAAAGCTAACTTAGAAAAGTAGACTTTCTTTTTCCAGAAGAAAGAATCAAAGGATTCTAAAGAGGGTTTTAAGTTATTGAGGTAGTCAATTAAGACTACTTCTCTTTTCTTCATATTCTCTTTTTTGATTTTTAGCTGTTTATGTTCTTCTAATTGCTTAAGTAACTTATTAGTATTAGATAAACCATCCGGATACATAGCAATTACTTCCTTAGGAGTAAAGCTATTCTCTTTAAGAAGACTCTTAAAGACTTCCATAGTCATATAAGCATCATCATCGCTTCTATGATAGGTAAAGGTCTTCTGATGATACTTCTCTACTAAGTAATCTAAACCACTTGGATTATGTAAATGATGAAGCTCTTTCTCAAAGAGCTGAATATCATAGTAATCAAAGATGATCTGAGGAAGGTTATATCTTTTACAGGTATAGGAGATATAAGAGACATCCTGATTAACAGCAAAGCCAAAAGCCATGGTATCTTTATCAGTTAGAAGAGCTTTTATTTCTTCGTAGTACTTAGGAAAAGTATGTGACCATCTGAATCTAAATAAAGGATAAGCTAACTTAATGCCATTGCCAGTCTTAGCATTGCCTAAGAGGAATTGAGCATCAGGATCAATTAAAATGTCTTTCTTTTTAATGACATTAAAGGTTTCATCGGTTTTAACAAAACCGAAGGAACAGATCTTGCCTTCCCCATGAAGACAGTTAGCGCATTCTATGTCAAAGAAAACATAATTCATATCGTCTTATTGTAGAAACACTTTCTTTTCTTTACAAGAATAGTTTTTCTTGATTAGTCATTAACTTACCTTATAATTAGTTACAAATGGATAACAGCCAATTATTTAAAGGCGTAGAAGGAGCAATCTTCGATTTAGATGGAACCTTAGTGGATTCCTTAAGCGTTTGGCATGATATCGATATCGACTTCTTTAAGAAGCATAACATGGATGTTCCGCAAGACTATTTTGTTAATATCGGCCATATGAGCTTTATGGAAATGGCTAAATATACTCAGGAAAGATTTTCCTTTAAAGAATCGCCTAAAGAAATAGCTGATTACTGGGTAAAGCAGTCAGAAGTAGCTTATGCCACTAAAGTAACAGCTAAGCCCTATGCTAAGGATATGCTGAAGTACTTAAAGGAAGTAAAGCATCTACCAATCTCTTTAGCTACCTCTAATAGAAAAGAACTCTATGAGCCTTGCTTAAAGAATCTAGGAATGTTTCAGTACTTCGATTACTTTATGAATGTTAATGATATCAACTCCTCAAAAAGCGAACCTAAGATCTATTTAAGCTTAGCTAGTATCATGAAATCAGATCCTAAGGATACCTTAGTCTTTGAAGATATCCTGACTGCCTGTAAGACTGCCTATCAGGCAGGCTTTAGGACAGTCGGAGTATTTGATCAGAGCAGCAAGAAGAACGAAGAACTGATTAAAGAGAACTCTAGCCGCTATATTCTTTCTTTCAAAGAGCTTCTTAATTAGTCAGATAGTAGTTCAAATACAACAAATCAGAGTGTTAAAACCACTCTTTTTGTTTTCTTTCTATTGTTACTTAACCTATTTATTATTAGAATAATAGAGATTTAATTAGGAGAGTAATTCGCTTTGCCTACTCGTCAACACGTTAGGTCATTGATCTAACCGGGTAGACAACCACATTCATGGTGGAAATGAGACCTGTTAAAGGAAAGGATTACCTTATATGAAGAAGAACGAAGTCTCTGAAAAGAAGACTCAGGAAGTCTATCCAGCTCATGCCAAAACCCCTAAAGAGGTTTGGGAGCATTATCAGACTGACCCTGACAACGGCTTAACACCAGATGAAGCCAAAAAGAGATTAGAAGAATACGGACCTAATAAACTCCAGGAAGCTAAGAACTCACCTTTTATCATTAAGTTCCTTAAACAGTTTACTGATCCGATGGTCATCGTCCTTTTAATTGCAGCTTTAATCTCCTTAGCTATCTTTATTGTCAACAAGACCAGAGGAGAAGCTGCTGATGAATGGATTGACTGTATTGTCATATTAGCTATTGTTATTGTTAATGCACTAATTGGTTCTATCCAGGAACAGAAAGCTGAACAATCACTAGAAGCCTTAAAGAAACTCTCTACTCCGACCTGCACGGTAAAACGAGGCGGTAAGATAGCTTCCATCAAAGCCGAAGATGTCGTACCTGGTGACTTAGTAGTCTTAGAGGAAGGCGATATC
>ENA-UOOK01002374-UOOK01002374.1-fermentation-metagenome-genome-assembly--contig:-NODE-2374-length-23386-cov-5.853242_pt1 | contig 23386 bp, 23 predicted proteins | sample MGYA00245777_ERZ724023 | MGnify/ENA primary metagenome ERZ724023 (study PRJEB28704, sample SAMN03018312) | fermentation metagenome | biome: anthropogenic terrestrial biome; feature: soil; material...
GTATATGCCGTTTAAATTTCAATAGTACAACTTATAAATAAAATTTTTTCAAAAACCCTGTAAAAATGATTGACCTTTTTATATATTTAATATAAAATTGTTTAGTAATGTAATGACTTTGTTATTTTTTGAACGGCACTTATTAGTGATAATATATTGAATTATTAGAGACTAAAAAAAAAACCCCTTTTTGTCTCTTTTTTATGTTTAAATATATTACAAGAGATTTATATTAATATTTAAAACGGTTTATAGGAATAATAGTTAAGTGAAATCAGGAGGAGAAAATGCCAAAATATATTTTTGTAACCGGAGGAGTTGTTTCTTCATTAGGCAAAGGAATAACCGCAGCTTCCTTAGGAAGACTTTTAAAAAGCAGGGGACTTAAAGTGACCTTGCAGAAATTTGACCCTTATTTAAATGTGGATCCGGGAACTATGAGCCCATATCAGCACGGAGAAGTATATGTGACCGACGATGGGGCTGAAACAGATTTAGACTTAGGACATTATGAAAGAATAGTTGATATAGATTTAACTCAATACAGCAGCATAACATCAGGAAAAATATACTGGTCTGTATTGAACAAGGAAAGAAGAGGCGACTACCTTGGAGGCACTGTGCAGGTTATTCCTCATGTAACCAACGAAATTAAATGCATGTTAAAAAGAATTTCCGCAGTTAAGGATGTTGATATAGTGATAACCGAAATAGGCGGAACCGTAGGAGATATTGAGAGTCTGCCATTTTTGGAGGCAATACGTCAAATTCGTTATGAGGTGGGAAGAGAAAATGTAATGTATATTCATGTTACATTGTTACCTTATTTGTCAAAGGCGGGAGAGCTTAAAACAAAACCGACACAGCACAGTGTTAAGGAGCTTTTAAGCATAGGAATTCAGCCGGATCTGTTGGTATGTAGGAGCGAAAAGGAAATCACCGCAGATTTAAAAGCAAAAATTGCTCTGTTCTGCAATGTTGAAAAACAAAATGTTATACAAAATGAAGATGCAGATTCCTTATATGATATACCTCTTATGTTAGAAAAAGAAGGTCTTGCGAAGTTGGTTTGCGACCATTTCAACTTAACATGCAATAAACCGGATTTAAGGGAATGGAAGGACATGGTTGAACGTTCTAAGAATACTAAGCATTATGTTAAGATTGCGCTTGTAGGAAAGTATGTTGAGCTTAAGGATGCTTATTTATCGGTTGCGGAAGCTTTAAAGCATGCTGGGATTGACAATTCCGCAGATGTTGATATTTCATGGATACATTCAGAGGGTGTCAATGAAGAAAACTATAAAGAAATACTTAAAAATTGTGACGGAATTTTAGTTCCGGGCGGTTTTGGCGACAGAGGAATAGAAGGAAAAATTCTTGCTGCAAAATATGCAAGAGAAAATAAAAAGCCGTTCTTGGGAATTTGTCTTGGTATGCAAATGGCGGTTGTTGAATTTGGCAGGTCGGTATTAGGTTATACCGATGCTAACAGCTCTGAATTTAATGCAGAATCAAATTATCCCATGATCGATATTATGGATGGACAGAAGGATATTGAAAACAAAGGCGGTACAATGAGACTCGGAAGCTATCCATGCAAGCTTATTGATGGTACTAAGGCAAAAGAAGCATATGATGGTGCTGATATGATTAATGAAAGACACCGTCACAGATATGAGTTTAATAATAAGTTCAGGGATGTGTGCCAGGAAAACGGACTTATAATTTCCGGAGTTTCGCCCGACGGGAAATTGGTTGAAATAGTAGAATTAAAGGATCATCCTTGGTTTGTTGCCGCACAGTTCCATCCGGAATTTAAATCAAGACCTACAAGAAGCCATCCTTTATTTAAGAACTTAATAAAATATTCAATAAAATAGAGAGACAGAAGAGACAGTGGGGACGTGCCTTACTGTCCCGTTTTTTTTGTCATGGCGGTATTTTGTGTTATTATGTAGTAATATATGCCTGCTAATATTATAATTCCGCCGATTATTGTATATAATGAGGGTATTTCCTTAAATACCAATATTGCCATAAAACTTGCGAAAATAGGCTCGCTCAGTGTTGATACTGAAATTAAAGTAGATGAAAAATATTTCATTAAATAATTATATACGGTATGCCCAAGTATAGAACTGAAAAAACTGAGCAGAAAAAACAGAAGGTATTCCTTAATAGGATAGGGATACACAGGTGTACCGGTTATGAAACACATAACAAACAACACAATTGCCGATACGGAATAAACAATAAAAACATACGGCCCCGCGCTTATACTTTTTCTTGCAACACCTCCTATTATCAGATATCCCGCAACAAAAACCGCTCCCATAAAAGCTAAAATATTCCCAACCATCATACTGCTCTTTACTCCCTGTGATGATCCCATTCCGATTATTAAGGTACCTAAAAAAGACATTGCGATTCCCGATACCATTTTCATGGTTATTTTTTCTTTTAATAAAAAGTAATTAATTGCTGCCACAAAAATAGGGCTGCAAGATACAAGTATTGTGGAATTTGCAATTGTAGTCATTTGTATTGATTGAATCCAGGAAGCAAAATGAAGTGCAAGAAACACTCCGCTTATTATACACATTATATAATTATTTTTGCGTAAAATTTTAAATTCACTCCGGCTGTGCATGAAGACAGGGAAAAAAAGCATCATGGAAGCAAACAGCATCCTATAGGCTGCTATAATCAATGCAGGAGCTTCAGAGAATCTTATTATTATTGAGGATAATGAGGTGAAAAAGGTTCCTAACAGGATCCAATATTTTGACGGTTTATTCATAATTTCTCCCCTTTATGCTGATAATATGTATACTACCACAATATTTTCGTGATTTCAATCACTAAGCGGAGCAATTTGCACAATCATTTTCAGAGGGTTTGGAGGAGCATCATGATGAATTTATTTAACTCCATTTCATTAATTTATGCAGTTAATATTTTGATGGCAATGATTATAATATTCTTGGAAAGAAAAGACCCCACCGCAACACTTGCATGGGTGTTGGTTCTCGTAATATTTCCGGGAGTCGGATTTCTGCTGTATTTGCTGCTATCCCAAAATTTCAGCAGAAAGCAGCTCTTTATTATGAAAATTTATGCAAAAAAATCTTTTGGCGATTATTTAAGAGTTCAAAAAGAATTGTTTAATTCGGGCGGTCTGATATTTAATGATAAGAACATTGAAAATTTCAAGGACTTAATAAAGATGAATTTATTTTATCACGGTTTCTCCTATACTCAAAACAATGAAGTAACAATTTACACCGACGGCGAAAGAAAGTTTGAAGACCTGATTAAATCTATTGAAAGCGCAAAAGACCACATACATATGGAATACTACATAATCAGAAACGACAATCTTGGAAACAGTCTTCTTAATCTTCTTTCGAAGAAGGCGGAAGAAGGGGTGGAGGTAAGACTTTTGTATGATTCTGTGGGAGGAAGGCAAATAACGAAGGAGCAAATTGAAAAATTAAAGAGCTCAGGAGTTAAGGTTGCAATATTTTTTGCCAGCACCTTACCTTTCTTCAATTTTAAAATAAATTACAGAAACCACAGAAAAATAGTTGTTATAGATGGAATAACAGGATTTGTGGGCGGATTTAATGTAGGTGACGAGTATGTAGGATTGAACAAGACAATAGGCTATTGGAGGGATACTCATGTTAAAGTTAGGGGAGATTCGATAATTGACCTGCAGACAAGGTTTTTTTTGGACTGGTGTCATGCTTCCAAAGAGGATTTAATGTTTTTGCCAAGGTATTTTCCCGACAACAGGATTCAGGGAAATGTGGGGATTCAAATTATAAGCAGCGGGCCAGATAAAATTGACGAGGCAATTAAAAGCAACTATGTAAAAATGATAAATTCAGCTAAAAAAAGCATTTTAATTCAAACACCTTATTTTGTTCCGGACGCATCTGTTTTTGAAGCTATTAAAATAGCAGCCACATCCGGAGTTGATGTTCGAATTATGATACCCTGCAAGCCCGACCATCCGTTTGTTTACTGGGCTACCTACTGGTACTGCGGGGGGCTGCTTCAATATGGAGTTAAGGTATACACGTATGAGTATGGATTTTTGCATGCCAAGACATTAGTGGTTGACGGAACTGTGGCTTCGGTGGGAACCGCAAATTTCGACGTAAGGAGTTTCAAGCTTAATTTTGAATGTAACGGAATAATATATGACACAAAGACATCACAAATGCTGTATGACATATTTATGGAGGATTTAAATTATTCTGTGGAGATAACAAGGGAGTTGTACTTGGAGAGAGGTATTGTAATAAGGTTTAAGGAATCCGTATGCAGACTATTAGCTCCATTATTATAAATATTGTAAAAACTTACAACTATGCTATAATTATCTTAACAACAGATACATGGGAGATAGTGTGAAAGTACAAATTAACTGCTTTCATTACAATTTGAGCCTGAGTGAAGCGAAAGGAATGTGTGTCAACATGAAAAGATATTTTGTAATATATAACCCTTCTTCGGGTAAGGAGTTAGCTGCACATAAAGTATTCAGCGCTGCGGAAACAGTAATGAGTGTTGAAGATGTGGAATTTTTATTTTATGCAACCAAGAAAAAAGGAGATGGTAAAGAAGCTGCAATCAGGGGATGTCAATATGGTTATGATATGATTATAGCCTGTGGCGGTGACGGAACTATACATGAAGTAGTTAACGGTATGATGAAATGCTCCAAGAGACCAAAATTGGCAATAATGCCTGCGGGAACGGTAAATGATTTTGCTGAACAGCTTAAGCTTCCAAAGGCTCAAGCTAATTTTGCATCCCTTATAATGAAAAATAACTTTAAAACTATAGATGTTGGAAAAATAAATCATGATTATTTTGTAAATGTAGTCGGGGGCGGAGCTTTTACCACTATTGCCCATAATGTTACAATCGATTCCAAAACAATATTGGGTAAGTATGCTTATTATTATCAGGCAGCGGTTAAGGTTCCCGGTGAATTGGAGATTTCGCAAAATATAGACTATATAATTGACGGTAAACAATATAGCTACAGGACTCTGCTTTTTCTTGTAATTAATTCCGCCGGTGCGGGAGGATTCAAATATTTGTGTCCTAAGGCAAAATTGGATGACGGCATGTTAGACATGGTTATCTTTGAAAAAACAAACAATGCGGAGTTGTTTCAGATTTTCACAAAAATATTTAACGGCCAGCATATAACTCATCCTAAGGTTCACTATTTTCAGGCGGAGAATATAAAAATAATTCCTGAAAAGGAATTATTAATTGATACAGATGGCGATCCGGGAGGATATGCTCCGGCTGAAATAACTTCGGTACATAATGCCATAGATATACTTGTACCGTAATATGTCATCCTGAGTGTAGCGTAAGATACTCCCCGGGATGACAGTTCATGCCTACAGATTTCTTAAAAAGTTATTGATAAGCTTAATTGACTTTTTAACCGCAATATCGACAAACGAAGGAAAATCCATATGGGCGGTGCCGTCAGCCTTGTCAGACATTGCTCTTACTATGCAAAAGTCCACATTGTTTATATAGCATACGTGTCCGATTGATGCACCTTCCATTTCAGTGCAAAGAGCATTAAAATTATTTATTATGTAGTCCTTTTTTTCCTTGCTTGAAATGAACTGATCTCCCGATGCAACAGTGCCAACAACTACATTTGTATCTTCCAAAACTTTTGCGGCATTCTTAAGTTTTTTTACCAATTCTCCATTGCATGGAATTTTAATTAAATCAATGCCGGAAATTAATCCCACCGGTTTTCCGAAAGACGAAACATCAAAATCATGCTGAACCACACCGTCAGATATTACAATGTCTGCAATGCCTAACTCCGTGCTTAAACTGCCCGCAACACCTGTATTAATAATTACATCAGGTGCATATTTCAATATCATAGTTTGGGTGCAAACAGCCGCATGTACCTTGCCTACACCGCATTCGGCAACCACAACATTTTTTCCCTGCAATGTTCCCTCATAAAAATCTATGTTGCTTATAGTTTCTTTTTTTATATCTTTCATGGAATTTATGAGCTCTTCAACTTCAATATCCATGGCACCGATTATTCCTATTTTCATACCTGCCTCCTATTGTTATTATTTAATTTTATTACACTAAAAACCAAAAGTCAACACCATCCGGTCATTACGGGCGGGCATAATGGGGACGGACCTTGAAATGACATTCTTGATTTTTCATAGATGGAGGCATTGAAGGACACTATCTGCCCCATAGTTCCACTTGATTGTTTGGAAAATTGCTATATAATGATTACATAATCTCATAAATCAAACACCGAAGGTGATAAGATGCACTATATATATATTGTGGAATGCAGCGACAAAACATTGTATACGGGATATACAAATGATTTGGATAAAAGGATAAAGGCGCACAATGAAAATAAAGGAGCAAAGTATACAAGAGGGAGGACTCCCGTTGTTTTAAAATACTTTGAGGAATTCGACAATAAAATTGATGCCATGAAAAGAGAATCCCAAATTAAAAAACTAAGACGTGCAAAAAAACAAGTTTTATTTAATAAAATATAATTGTATAATATCTATATTTTTGTTATAATTTTAATATCAAATAAAGAGGAGAGTCCAGTATGAAGACAAACTTAGTAGTAGATAGTTGCGTTGACTTTAATGAGGAAACAGAAAGCATTGACAGAGTTCCCTTTAGAATTTTAATTGATGACCAAGAAATTATTGACGAAAACACCGATATACTTGAACTTATAAGTAAAATGAAAAATAGCCGTTCCCAAATCAAAACAGCCTGTGCTCCCCCGGAAGATTTCATCAAAAAAATTAAAGAACAAGCCAATAATTTTGTTGTTACAATATCAGGTCAACTCAGCGGTTCCTACAACAGTGCAATGGTTGCGGTAGAAACAATAAAAGAAAGGTTTCCCGAAGCATTTGTTCACATCTTTGATTCAAAGACAGCTGCTGCAGGTGAAACTATGATTGCAATTAAAGTAAAACAATTGATTGAAGAAAATTTGGATCCCCACGCAATAATTGAGCAGACAGAAAAATACATATCAAAATTAAGAACAATTTTTATATTGGATTCATTGGACAATCTTGCAAAGAACGGCAGAATAACAAACTTTAAGGCATTACTTGCAAATATAATGCACATTGTTCCCATCATGGGTGAAGACGGAGAAGGAAGAATAGTTTTAAAAGAATCGGTGAGAGGAAAGAAGAAAGCTTTCACCAGACTTGTCGATATGCTTGCCGAATACAATATTGATTTTGAAAATACGGTATTAGGAATTACTCATGTGAATTGTCTCGAAAAGGCTGAAAGATTAAGAGATCAAATAAAAGCTAAATATCCTTTTAAAGATATAAAAATATTTAAGTCCGGAGGCTTAAGCACTATTTATGCTGATGATGGAGGAATAGTAATAGCCTTTTAACAGCTATAGGATATTTTATGTTAGTTCCCTTAATAATTGGGTATAATTACTTTATATTACTTTATACTTATGGAGGTGGCTAAATGAAATACAAAGAGGTTATTTCTGAAATTAAGTCGGTAAGACTATACAAAGAAGAAGAAGTTGATGCAAATTTACTTAATGAATTAAAACAATATTATGAGCAGGGCAAAAGACTTGTTGACAATATTGAGATAGAAGTTATCAGGAAAAATAAAGATGAAGTTTTTATACAGCTGAAAGATTCTGCGGGATATAACAACAGAATGATTGAAGCACCTCATTATTTAATATTTTTATCTGAAGAAAAGGATCATTATTTGGAAAATGCGGGCTTCAGGGCTCAGGACATAATATTGAAGGCTTGGAGCTTAGGAATTGCTTCTTGTTGGATATCCTTTGCGGATGGAGAAGAAATTAAGAAAAAATTAGGTATAAAATCAGACAAGAAATTGGCTGCTCTTATAGCAATAGGTTATGAAAAAGCCCACAACAAGGTTCTCTATGAGAATGTTTCAGAATACAATCCATCAAAAGCCGATGTTAAAATAGTTGAAGATAATACAACTGAAAGGCTTGGCATAAGAGATTTGGTTTTCATGAAAGAATGGGGCGAAAAGGCAGATCCGGATGAGTTGGTGAATTATGGACTTTTAGAAGGATTCTTCTATGGAATATTGGCTCCTTCATACAAAAATCGACAACCCTGGAGATTTATAGTTGACAATGGCACGATTGTTTTAGCTTTAAAAAAGGACATATATGTAACGGAATATGAAGAAAAAATAGATACGGCGGTAATAATGCTGTATTTTGATGCGATTATTGAAAGCACACTATATGAAATTACATGGAAATTCGGGAAACCTGAAAAGGATTACGGAGTACCTGATGACTATAAAGTTGTGGCATACTGTATCGTTTAGCTTATAATGGAAGGAGTTTTTATGAAAATAATTATTCACAAAAAATATTTAGATATTGTTTCCGAAAAGTTTCCTGATGTTGAATTTTGTACTGAAATAGATGATTGTCCCGAGGCGGAGGCACTTATAGGCGAACCGACGGATTTTGTACCCGAAAAGCTTGATAAATTACCTAATCTCAGGTGGATACAATCCTTCAGGGCAGGATTTGATTCATTGGATTTGGATTATATGAGAAAAAGAAATATAACCTTCTGCAACGGAAAGGATATTTATTCAGTTCCCATAGCCGAGGACGTTGTATGCAAGATACTTATGCACAATACAAATGCATTGACATTTTTAAAAAATCAAAAAGACCGCAAGTGGGAGCCATTTCAGAAAAGAACAGAGTTTTTCGGTCAAATGGTCGGAATAATAGGAACAGGGTCTATTGCAACAGAAATTGCCAAAAGGCTTCAGGGTTTCGGCGTTAAAATTATAGGTTATAAAAGAAGTCCCGTATCCTCAATGGCATATTTTGACGAAATTCATTCCGGTAAAAAAGGTTTGGAATATTTAATGTCTAACAGTGATTACATAATTGTAACAGTTGATTTAAATAAAGAAACTTATCATATGATTAATAAGGATAATCTTAAATTTATGAAGGAAAGCGCCTCTATAATCAATATAGCAAGAGGAAGCATAATCAATCAGGAGGATTTAAAGGAAGCATTGAAAAACAAAACAATCAGCTATGCGGGATTAGATGTCTTTGAAGTTGAGCCTCTGCCCGAAGATGATGAATTGTGGGATATGGAAAATGTATATATAACTCCTCATGCATCAGGTATTGTTAAGAACAATAAAAAAAGACTTGCTGATTTAGTTGTATCTAATATTCAAAGATTCATCGACAATGAAAAGTTGGCATATGTTGTAAAATAGAAACAAGTATGCTAAAAGCCTTTTAAAGGCTTTTAGCATACTTGTGAATGTCATCTAAACAGAAAGAAGCACCATGGATAATAAAGTTAAAAATATTTTAAAACTTATATTTTTTCCTGCCTTAGTATTATACTTTGAAACTATCTTAAAGCTCTTTATATATGAAACGGTATTTAACATAGGATATGTTTATATGTGTTTTTTTTCTATGCCCTTTGGGTTGTTATTTTATTTGCTTTCAACAAGTTTTAATGAAAAAGCAAATAAAATTCTGTTCTATTCAATTGTAAGCTTATTAACCTTTTATTACGGAACTCAAATAATTTATTATAGAATCTTTTATACCTTTACTTCACTTTATTCCATTATTGTCGGAGCAAGAAAGGCATTAAGCTTTACAGACGTGGTGCTTTCCGCACTTTTCAATAATATTCCTGAATTAATAACAATATTGCTTCCTGCAATTATTTTGCTCCTGTTCCACAGGAAAATCCGTTTTGAAAAAATTCCCCAAAAATACATTTTAAAAATTGCTCTATCTGCAGCAGTGATACAGTCTGCAATAGTTTTTACCGTGCTTTCTTCAGATGGCGGTACGCTCAGCCCTTCTTATCTATATACCGAAACTTTTTTGGTGGTTGATTCTGTTGACAAGTTTGGACTTTTAACAACCGGAAGACTGGATATTAAAAATATATTAAAAAATATTGTATTTTCCGCAGAACCGGAGCGGACTGAAATAATAGAATCGGAAAACACAACGGATGAATCAAAAAACAACAGTCAGGAATACGAAACTGAACATAGACCTGAAGGACAAGAAGCAGAGTATAATATTATGGATATTCCATTTGATGAATTAATAAAAGGTGAAGGAAATGAAGCAATAAAAGCGATGCATGAATATTTCAGCAATATTCAGCCAACGAAGAAAAATGAGTACACCGGTAAATATAAAGGCAAGAATCTGATTTTAATAACTGCGGAAGGTTTTTCACCGTATGCAGTCAAAAAGGATATAACACCCACTCTGTATAAAATGTATGAGGAAGGCTTTAAATTTAAAAACTTTTATACTCCCTCTTGGGGAGTAAGTACCTCCGACGGCGAATATGTAGCTTGCACAGGGCTTATTCCAAAGGAAGGTATATGGAGTTTTTATAAATCCTCTAAAAATTATATGCCTTTTGCCATGGGGAATCAGCTGAAAAAAGAAGGTTATGAAACCAAAGCTTATCACAACCATTATTTTGACTATTATTTCAGACATGAATCTCATCCTAACTTAGGCTACACATACAAAGGACTGGGAAACGGTCTAAATGTAACCGAAACATGGCCTGAGTCGGATTTGGAGATGATTGAGCTGACGGTTCCGGAATACATAGATATGCAACCCTTCCATGTGTACTACATGACAGTCAGCGGTCATTTACAATATAACTTTTACGGAAACTATATAGCGGCTAAAAACAGAGACCTGGTTGACAACCTGCTGTATTCCGACAATGTAAAAGCATACTTAGCGTGCAATATAGAATTGGATAAAGCAATGGAGAAGCTGATACAGGAGCTGGAGAAAAGGGGTATTGTCGAAGATACTCTCATAGCCATAAGCCCCGACCATTATCCCTATGGATTGACTTTGGCTGAAATAAGCGAGCTCGCAAATAAAGAAATCAAGTCGAACCTTGAATTATATAGGGGAGTTTTCCTGCTGTGGAGCAAGGGAATGGAGCATGTTGAAATCGATAAGGTTTGCTCAAGCCTTGATATAATTCCCACTCTGTCAAATCTTATGGGTTTGGAATATGATTCAAGGCTTCTTATGGGAAGAGATATATTGTCTGACAGCGAACCTTTGGTTGTATTTTCGGATAGGAGCTGGATTACCGACAAGGCGTTTTATAATGTTAAAACAGGAGAAACTTCATCTTTAAACGGTGAAAATACAGATGCATATATTGAAGAAATCGAAAAAACGGTAAAGGATAAATTCAAATATTCAGCCATGATATTAGAAACCAATTACTACAATATATTAAAATAATGGCAATTCTAAGATTGCAACGAAATGTGGGGACATTCCTTATATCCCTCAGAGGTTTACCCTGAGATAAAGGAGTGTCCCATTTCCTATGAAGTATCATATTTTTAGGTTACGGTGAGTAAATATTCACAGCTCACCGGAGACTGAGTGTAGGCGGAATTGTTTATGCAGTTTGAATTAAGCTTATTGGCTAATGATCCTGGCTTAACATTGTTTTTAACTCTTACCTTATAGCCTATCCTTTTGGCTTCCGAAGGCTGGAGACTTCCCACATCCCATTTTATTATGGTTTTCCCGTTGAATTCATAAACATTTTTCGGCTCTAAATTGCATGAATCTGATATGTACTCAAGTCCCGTATCAAGAATGCTTCTTAAATATACATTTCTTGAAACATCATATTGTCCGGTGTATAAGTTTACATGATACTTAGTTATGTCACCTGCATTTACTTTTTCATCATCGCATTTTACCGACAAATCAAAGTCCATTGCTTTTGATACAACAAAACAGGAATCAATTTTATCTTCATTGATTAAATGAGCGTAAAAATTGATTTTGCCTCTATGCGATATTTTTTCTCCTGAATTTTCTATGCTGTTAACCGTATATTTGTCACATAGTGCCGAATCAAATGATATTATATTTGTAGAGTTTGGCGACAAATTAAAGTTATTTCCAAAAATTATAACATTATCGTTATTTAATATTTCGCATGGCTCTATGGCGCTTACGGCATCTAATAGATTTATATCGGGACCTTCATGCTTCATGTTTTCCAAATATCTGATTCCGTTTCCCAAAGCAGCACTGAAGGAACACAGGCGTTGACTGCTGCTGTTATTTCTAAGTATAATTTTTATTTTGAAAATATTTGAGGGAATAAACGGAGAATTGGGAATACCTGCACCTTTTAATATTTTTTCAGGTGCATCTATGTATATGGTGCATTCTTTCATTTATTTCATTCCTTTCTGTACCAATATAGTTCATATTATTCTGCCGGCAAGTTTTTGTGAAAAATTATAGTTAAATATTTATGGTATTAATTTTTGAAATATGCTAAAATTAATACTAAATATAGTAATGAACAGCTAAAAAACAATAAATTGGAGGAATAAAAATGAAAAATATAAAAATTTATTCAAGCTCAACATGTCCGAATTGTGTTACCGCAAAGGAATATTTGAAAGAAAAAGGATACGAATATGATGAAAAGAATGTATCATCAGACCAGGAAGCAAGGAAAGAATTGATTTCCATGGGATATATGGGAGTTCCCATAATTATTATCGATGATGAAGTGGTTGTAGGTTTTGACAAGGCTAAATTGGACGAAATATTATAAACACGTCATGCAAAGAATTTAGATTGCAGTTTACATAATTAACTAATTAGCTAAAATATTTACATAGTAATTATTTTAAATATGTAAATAATATAAGTAAGCAACAAAAACAGCTGTTTTTAGATTGCTTTTAAATATAAAAACCGGCAATGATTGCCGGTTTTTGTTTAGAAAATAAGGTTCCTTAATGCAGTCTCCGACTGCGACAGGTCACTATTTATTTAAAGCAGCCAATAAATGTTCTAAATTCATACCGTGTACTGCTGCAGCTTCTTCCAACGTTTCCATTTGAGCACTTGGGCAACCTACACATCCCATTCCGTGAGCCATTAATATTTCGGCAGCTTCCTGCTTTGCCATAATAACTTCACGAATTGTCATATCCTTTGTAATCATATATGAACCTCCTTTTTATTTTATAATCCATTATACAGTATGGCAATATAATATTCAATATTATATTAATAAAAAAATTGAAACGTATTCCTGTCTTTTATGGCTAAAAACTGTTTGAATCGCAATGTGATGTATGATATAATCAAAAAAGCTATTAAAGAATTACCATAGTTAGAGGGCAGGAGAATATGCATAGTAAATACAATGAAAAAATAAGCGACATGAAAAAATGTATTCAAAAAAAGAATAAACTAAAATTATTATTAAAACAAACCGAACAAGATATTATTAAAGAAAAACTTCTGTTGAACAAGCTGTCGGCTGACTTGGAGAAGGAAGATCAGGATGTTTTAAAATTACAATCAAAGAATATTACTTCATTGTTTTACGAAATATTAGGTACAAAGGAAGAAAGACTCAGCAAAGAAAAGCAGGAACTTTTAAAAGCAAGATTAAAATATGATCAATGCAAGAATAACATTGATTATCTCGTCAGCGAATCTAAGAAAATCGTTGATAAGCTTGCTAAAATTGAAGGCTGCGATGTTGAATATGAAGAATTAATAAATAAGAAGCTGGAAATTATCAATTTAGAAGATAAGGAAGCCGGTAGGGAGCTAAAAAATCTGATAAAACGAAAAGAAAATATGAATGCCAACATAATTGAAATTGACGAGGCAATCTGTTATGGCGAAAGGGCATTGGATGCTATTGAAAAGACTATAAAAAAATTAGAGACTGCAGACGGTTGGGGAATTGTCGACATATTGGGCGGCGGTTTGATTACAACCGCAATTAAACACAGCAATATTGATGATGCAAGAGAATATGCCGAGCAGGCTCAAAGAATGTTAGGAAACTTCAAGAAGGAAATGTCAGATATAACAATGATGACAGGAATCGAAATCGCGGTAGGCTCCTTTGAAACCTTTGCGGATTACTTCTTTGACGGATTGATTTTTGATTGGGTGGTTCAGTCTGAAATCGGAAAAACATTGGATTCAATAAAAAATGCCAAAAATCAATTAGACAAAGCAATATCCAGGCTTTATGAAGAAAAAGTCACTGAAGAATTTATGACGAAGCAAATAGAAGAAAAAGTAAACCACATAATTGAAAATGCATAAAAGTATTGACAGTGGAATTTATATATTGTAAGATACAAGTATCACATGACTGGCGGAAAGTGGAGTACCACGAGGGAGTGTGAGTTAAATTAAAAGTCGGCCGCCTGGGCTAAACCCGGGCGGTTTTTTGTGTTCCCGGGCAAAATAACTTGGGAGGAACTATGAAAGAGTGGAATAACTTTATTAAAGGAAATTGGATGGAGAATATTGACGTAAGAGATTTTATACAGAAAAATTATAAACCTTACGCCGGAAATGAAGCATTTCTTGTAGAAGCTACAGAAAGAACGAAGAATTTATATTCAAAAGCCGCCCTTCTTATGAAGGAAGAGCTGGATAGGGGAGTATTGGATGTTGATACGGAGCATATTTCAGGAATTGACAACTTTGAGCCAGGGTATCTTGACAGAGAAAATGAAATAATTGTGGGATTTCAAACCGATGCGCCGTTAAAACGAATGATTAATCCATTCGGCGGGATAAGAATGGTGGAGCAGTCCCTTAATGCATACGGTTATGCGGGAAGCAGCATAACCGATGAGTTTCACAAGTATAGAAAAACCCACAATGAAGGAGTTTTTGATGCTTATACTCCTGAAATTTTATCTGCAAGAAGCTCAGGACTTCTGACAGGGCTTCCGGATGCATATGGCAGGGGCAGAATAATCGGAGATTACAGAAGGGTCGCCCTATACGGAACGGATTTTTTGATTGAAAAGAAAAAGGAAGAATACAATAATGTAAAATTCCCAATGAATGAAGAAAATATCAGGGCAAGGGAAGAAATTAAAGAGCAGCTCAAGGCATTAAATGCCATGAAGTCAATGGCTGCAAAATACGGCATAAACATTTCCAAGCCTGCCTCCAACGCTGCGGAAGCTGTGCAGGCAGTTTATTTCGGGTATCTGGCAGGCGTTAAAGAAAATAACGGAGCCGCCATGTCACTGGGCAGAACCAGTACCTTTATTGACATATATATTGAGAGGGATTTTCAAAGGGGCATCCTTACAGAGGAGGAAGCTCAGGAAATAATCGACCAGTTTGTTCTAAAATTGAGAATGGTACGTCATTTGAGAACTCCGGAATACAATGAATTATTTGCGGGAGACCCCAACTGGGTTACGGAAGCGTTGGGTGGAATGGGAATTGACGGCAGAACCTTGGTTTCGAAAACAACCTTCAGATTTTTGCACACGCTGACTAATCTGTCATCCGCACCGGAGCCCAACATGACAGTTCTATGGTCTGAAGAGCTTCCGGAAGACTTTAAAAGATACTGCAGCAATATGTCCGTTGAAACATCAGCCATCCAATATGAAAATGATGATATTATGAGACCTGTTTACGGTGATGATTACGGCATTGCATGCTGTGTATCCGCAATGGCGCTGGGCAAGGACATGCAGTTTTTCGGAGCGAGATGTAATCTGGCAAAATCATTGCTGCTGGCTATTAACGGCGGTGTGGATGAAATCAGCAAGGAAAAAGTTATTGAAAATATTGATAAAATCAGCTCGGATGTGTTAGAGTACAAAGAAGTTCTTACAAATTACAAAAAGGTATTGGAATATGTGGCAGAGCTGTATGTGAACACCATGAACATAATTCATTACATGCACGATAAATACGCCTACGAATCAGGTCTTATGGCACTTCATGACTACAATGTGAGAAGACTGATGGCTTTTGGAGTGGCGGGGCTGTCAATCGCAGCAGACTCTTTAAGTGCTGTAAAATATGCCCGGGTTAAGCCGGTTTATGGCTTAGATGGCATAACGGATGACTTTATAATTGAAGGCGAATATCCAATGTACGGCAATGATGACGACCGGGTAGACAGTATTGCTGTAGAATTGACGAAATTTTTTTCAAATGAGCTGAAAAAACATCCGACTTACAGAAATGCAAAACATACCCTCTCCGTACTGACTATTACCTCCAATGTTGTTTACGGCAAGAAAACCGGAGCAACTCCCGACGGAAGAAAGGCAGGAGAACCCTTTGCGCCGGGGGCAAATCCCATGAACGGAAGGGATAAAAGCGGCATATTGGCATCCTTGAATTCGGTTGCAAAACTCAAATACAAGGATATTTGCGAAGACGGAATTTCAAATACATTTACGGTGGTTCCCCAAACCCTTGGGAAACTTCAGCGGCACAGAGCAGATAATTTGTCTAATATTTTAGATGGATATTTTGCTCAGGGGGCTCATCATATTAATGTCAATGTATTAAACAGGGAGACACTTTACGATGCGATGGAGAATCCCGAAAAATATCCCAACCTGACAATAAGAGTATCCGGTTATGCGGTAAATTTCAACAGGTTGACAAAAGAACAGCAGTTGGATGTAATCGGCAGAACATTCCATGACAGGATGTAAAAAATGGCTGAGGGATATATTCATTCAATTGAAACATTAGGTACATTAGACGGACCTGGGCTCAGAATGATAGTATTTTTCCAAGGCTGTATTTTGCGGTGCATATATTGCCACAACCCTGACACCTGGGCTGCAAAAATGCCCGGGGACAGCGTCACCGCCGCTTATATTGCAGAAAAGGCTAAAAGGTATATGCCTTATTTCAAGCATAACAACGGAGGTATAACTTTTTCGGGAGGAGAACCATTAAGGCAGCCGGAATTTCTTATGGAGTGCCTAAAGTTGTGTAAAGAAGAAGGAATCCATACGGTTGTAGATACTTCGGGAACAGGCTATGGCGATTATGATGAAATACTTAAATATACGGATCTGGTAATTCTTGATATAAAGCATTCAAATCCAGAAAAATACAAAAAAATAACAGGCAGTTCCATAAGCTTATACCATTGCTTCAAAGAAGCCGTCATAAAAAATGAAAAGCAGCTATGGCTGAAGCATGTTGTAACTCCGGGAATAAATGACACGAAGGAGCATATGCTGGAATTTGAGGAAGAAGTGAAAACTTTTCCGGATAAATTGATTCAGAAGGTAGAACTGCTGCCTTATCACACGTTGGGTGTATTTAAATATAAAGAATTAAACATAAAATATAAGTTGGAGGGAATTCCCCCTCTTTCAAAAGACAAGCTTCAGGAACTGAAAAGTTATATTCATTTAGATAAGCTGATAAAATAAAAAAACCCTTGACAAAGCTGTTTTGATGGTATAAAGTAAACACTAACAATTAAATAAGACTTCTTATCGAGAGAGACGGAGGGATCGGCCCTGTGATGTCTCGGCAACCTACAGTATTCTGAAAGGTGCTAATTCCGACAAAGTGTTTACTTTGGAAGATGAGGAGATGGACTAAAAATATTCCCTCTCTTCGTAGAGGGTTTTTTATATGGAGGATTGAAATGTCTATAGAAAAAGTAAGAGAGTATTTAAAACAATTTAACAAGGACAATGACATTCTTGAAATGGGCGAATCCACGGCAACCGTTGAGCTGGCGGCAAATGCCTTGGGAACGGAAGAGGCAAGAATTGCAAAGTCTTTATCATTTTATAACGGTGACGGTGCAATGGTAATAGTTGTAGCGGGAGATGCTAAAATAGACAACAGAAAGTTTAAGGATTACTTCGGGTTTAAAGCAAGGATGCTTTCCCCTGAGGATACGGTGAAATTTACCGGTCATGTTATAGGAGGGGTTTGTCCCTTTGCATTACCGGAAACCGTAAAAGTATATTTGGATGAATCAATGCAAAGATTTAAGACTATGTTCCCGGCATGCGGTACCGGCAACTCTGCCATAGAGCTTACCTTGGAAGAATTGGAGGAAACATCAAAAAGCAGCACATGGATTGATGTATGCAAGAATTGGTGATGCCATATATGCTAAACGAATTTTCAAGAACACAGCTTCTTTTAGGTAAAGAAGCAATGGAAAAATTAAAAAACTCAACAGTTGCGGTTTTTGGCATCGGAGGAGTAGGTACATTTGCGGTTGAAGCTCTGGCAAGGTGCGGTGTAGGAAACTTCGCACTGTTTGATGACGATAAGGTATGCCTGACCAATATAAACAGGCAGATAATTGCCACAAGAAAAACAATCGGTAGAAAAAAGGTTGAAGTAATGGCAGAAAGGATTAAGGAAATTAACCCGAATGCAAATGTAACGGGATATCAGGTTTTTTATATGCCTGACAATGCTGATGAATATGATTTGAGTGCTTATGATTATATTGTGGATGCCGTTGATACGGTAACCGCTAAGTTAGAATTGATAGTCAGAGCTAAAGCAAACAATATCCCAATAATAAGCAGTATGGGCGCAGGAAATAAATTAAATCCAACTATGCTTGAGGTTACTGATATTTATAAAACTTCCGTTGACCCATTGGCTAAAGTAATGCGCCATGAACTGAAAAAACGGGAAATTAAAAGTTTAAAGGTTGTATATTCAAAAGAAAACCCCATAATACCGATAGATGAGGGAGAAGACTGCAAAGACAGCTGTGGATGTCCTACCGGTACTGAAAGAAAGCCGACAAAAAGACGTGCCGTACCCGGAAGCGTATCATTTGTACCCTCCGTAGCGGGGCTGATTATTGCAAGCGAGGTTGTTAAGGATATTGCAGCTAAATAATAAGGAGGAACATCAGTGGGGACGACACCATTTATTCAAATAAAGGATTTACAAAAAGAATTTACAAGTCAGAACAACACAGTAACTGCTCTTTCCGGAATTAACCTTAACATTAATAAAAGCGATATTTTTGGAATTATAGGCATGAGCGGCGCAGGTAAAAGCACCTTGGTAAGATGCATCAATTTTTTGGAAAAGCCTACGGAGGGTACTATTATCATAGGAGATAAGGATTTATCCCTTTTAAATGATAGAGAGCTTAGACATGTTAGGCAGCAGATAGGCATGATTTTTCAGCAATTTAACCTGCTGATGCAAAGAACAGTAGAGGACAATATTTGCTTTCCATTGGAAATTGCAGGCATGAGCAAAAATAAAGGCAGAAAAAGAGCGGCAGAACTTTTGGAGATTGTAGGGCTTACAGATAAAAAGAAAGCATATCCATCCCAGTTAAGCGGAGGTCAGAAGCAAAGGGTTGCGATTGCAAGAGCTCTTGCCACAAATCCGGAGATACTTCTTTGTGATGAAGCAACAAGTGCCCTTGACCCTACCACAACCCGTTCAATACTTGCATTATTAAAGGATATAAACAAAAGGTTCGGGATTACAATAGTTATCATAACTCATGAAATGTCCGTTGTAGAGGAGATTTGCAGCCATGTTGCAATAATTGACAATGGTGCTTTGGCTGAAACCGGATTGGTGGAAGATGTTTTTTCAAATCCGAAGACAGATGCCGCAAAAAAACTTGTATATAACAACAATCCTGCTTATGTTGAAGAAATGAGAGGCAAAAGAGTTATACGCATCGTATTTGACGGAAAATCATCCTATGAACCGATTATTGCAAATTTGGTTTTGGAAATTAAAGCTCAGGTAAATATTCTGTTTGCAGACATGAAAGATATAAATGGTAAAGCATATGGACAGATGGTGCTGCAGCTTCCGGAGGATAAAAATTTATCGGACAAGGTAATAAGCTATCTGCGAAATATTAATATTAATGTGGAGGAGTTGATAAATTATGTGGGTAATTGAAACAATTATTGAGCTTCTTAAAGAAAATATGCAAATGCTTAGCAGGGAAACAGTTAACACATTATATATGACCCTTGTCTCATCCATAGTTGCTTATATATTGGCACTGCCTCTTGGAGTTGCCTTGGTTGTTACAAGAGAAGACGGTTTACATCCTATGGGATTTTTAAATAGATTTTTGGACATTGCTGTAAATATTGGGCGATCAGTTCCATTTTTAATACTATTGGTTGCAATTCAGCCGCTGACAACTTTTATAGCCGGCAAAAGTTACGGCTCGACTGCAACAATAGTTCCATTAGTGGTTGCATCCACACCATTTATAGCAAGATTGATTGAATCTTCACTTCAGGAGGTTGATCACGGAGTAATAGAAGCAGCCAAGAGTATGGGTGCATCTCTTTCAACAATTATTTTAAAAGTACTGATACCTGAGGCAAAGACTTCCTTGATTGTGGGAGGTACAATTGCAATAGGTACAATATTAAGTTATTCCGCCATGGCAGGATTTGTCGGCGGCGGAGGACTTGGAGATATTGCCATAAGATACGGATATTACAGGTATGAAGCTGATATTATGATTATTACTGTTATACTTATGGTGATTTTAGTACAGGTGCTCCAGCTTATAGGAATGAAAATCGCAAGAAAAACAGATAAAAGAGTAATCTGACCTAAGGGTAAAATATCTCGTAAATTGAAATCAGAAGGAGAAAAATTATGAAGAATATAAAAAAGTTATTTTTATTGGCATTAATAGTGACATTAGCCGTTACAGCTTTCGGATGTGCAAAAAATGAGCCTGCACCATCTGAACAAACACCTGCCGGAGAGACACCATCAGGTGAAACAGAACTTACAAAGATTAAAGTTGCAGCCTCATCTGTGCCGCATGCGGAAATATTAGCACAGGTTAAAACGGATTTGGCTGATAAAGGATTTGAATTGGAAGTTATTGAATTTGCAGATTATGTACAGCCAAATATGGTAGTTGAAGCAGGAGATGTTGATGCAAATTTCTTCCAGCACAAACCATACTTGGATAACTTCAATGAAGAAAAAGGAACAAATATTGTTTCTGTTGCGGCAGTTCATTTTGAGCCATTAGGAATTTATCCCGGAAAATCAAATGACCTGTCAAATATACCCGACGGTGCCGCAATAGCAGTTCCTAATGATACAACCAATGAAGCAAGGGCACTTTTGTTACTTGAGGCTAACGGGATAATAAGAATTAAAGAAGGAGCCGGACTTACTGCAACAAAAAAAGATATAGTTGATAATCCGCACAATGTGGATATTGTCGAGCTTGAAGCCGCACAGGTTGCAAGAGTTGTCGCTGAAACAGACTTTGTAGTTCTAAACGGCAACTATGCACTTGAAGCAGGATTTAATGTTGAAAATGATGCATTGGCAAAAGAAGAGCAAGAATCAGAAGCCGCACAAACATATGCAAATATCCTTTGCGTTAAAAAGGGAAATGAAGAGACTGAAAAAACGAAAGCTTTGATAGAAGCATTAAAAAGCGATAAAGTTAAACAATTTATAGCTGACAATTATGAAGGTGCTGTAGTAGCAGCAGATTAACAAAGAAAGATCCTTACGCTTAGCTTGGCTAAGTAAGCGAAGGATCTTTTTCCTCTTTAAAGGTTTTTCTGTAATTGTTAAATTGCTATTGAATTGATATTTTCCATGTGATAATATTTAGGTATTAACTAATAATATTACTAAGTATTTACAGAAGGGAAAGTTAGTGTGAAAGTGAAAACCCCAAATAACGATCAAAAAAGGCAATAGAAAATAAAGTAAAAAAACAACATCTTTTTTACTTATAAAAACAGGTGAATATAAATAAGAAAAGGCTCAACTAGCAATCGGAGGGATAATAGTGCAACCTTCCTTTTCTAATAACTTTATTGCATTAGCTATATATTGTTGCCTGTGTCTTTGATAAAGAATTTCTGGAATATCAGAGTAATCTGTATCAGAAGGATTAAAAGCTTCTTTTCTCAAAAACATATGATATAGGCAAGTTAATATCATACGAGCAACAGCGATAATAGCACGTTTATGACCACGTCTTTTCTTAATACGGTCATATTTAAATTTAAAGTAAGGATTATCCTTATCTTTGATAGCGGCATTGGCACATTGAACTAGTAAAGGTTTTAAATAAACACCAGCTCTGGAAACGTGTACGCTTTTCTTTTTTCCAGCACTCTCATTGTTTTGAGGGGTAAGACCAGCCCAAGAACAAAGATGCTTAGAAGAGTGGAAAGCAGACATATCATTGCCAATTTCTGCAATAATAAAGGTAGCTGACTGTTCTTTAATACCGGGAACAGTAACTGCAAGATCAATCAGTTCCTGAAAAGGCATAGCAAGAATAGCAATGTTTGAGTCAATAGTATCGATACAAACATTGATATAATCATAATGTTTTCTGCAAATAGCCATTTTAGTTGATTGATCAGAGGAAAGTTCATAGCCAATAATAGAATTTACTACTTCATCTGCTTTAGATTTTAGACTACCTTTCAAGAGAGAGACACAATGGGTAGGGTCAAACTCTTCACAGGTAAGAATATAATTGACAATAGCAGATGAAGACTTTCCAAAAGAATCAGTTACAATAGATGCTAAAGCGATATTAGATACAGTTAAACAATTTTGAAGCCTATTCTTTTCACTGGAACGTTGACCAACTAATTTAAAGCGATAGCGGAATAGTTCCCGAAGTGCACGAATTTTCTTTGGCGGAATAAAGCTCGAAGGAACAATTCCAAATTTGAATAAATCAGCAATCCAAGCAGAATCCTTATCATCAGTTTTCTTGCCTTTGATAGAACGAAGATATTTAGGATTTGCAACAACAACATGACAACTTTTTTCTAATACATTAAAGATAGGAATCCAATACTTGCCTGTAGATTCCATGCAAACTTCAGTGCAGTTGTTCATGAGAAGCCAAGATTCAAGACTTTTTAAATCTGAGTTAAAAGTATTGAATCGTCGTTTAAAATAGGTTGTAACATTTTTAGAGTCAGTTGAGGCAATTGTAGCAACAAGAAATTTCTTGTGAACATCAATGCCACAACATATTGGGTGAACAATTCTTAACATTAGTAACCCTCCTATAATTTGATGATAAAAAATATATAGACATTGACTGAATATCCAGCTAAAAAAAGACTAAGGCTTTGATTAACAAAGATTAGTGTGCGTACTAAAAGTGACACTCATTTGTGCTTGAGAAGATATTCGACACATGTTAATATGCGGACTTGGATCCTAAAGTGGAGGAAACTATTCTACTCCCTCCCCCGTGCTCTGTAGTTTGTCTATATATTTTCTAATAATATTATACCAAAATTTAGAAAATAATTCGCATCGGCACACACTTTCATTACAATTTGTGCCTGAGCGAAGCGAAAGGAATGTGAGTTAATATGTATATAATTGCAGGACTTGGCAACCCGGGTAAAGAATATATAAACA
>ENA-UOOK01002377-UOOK01002377.1-fermentation-metagenome-genome-assembly--contig:-NODE-2377-length-23347-cov-5.417568_pt1 | contig 23347 bp, 26 predicted proteins | sample MGYA00245777_ERZ724023 | MGnify/ENA primary metagenome ERZ724023 (study PRJEB28704, sample SAMN03018312) | fermentation metagenome | biome: anthropogenic terrestrial biome; feature: soil; material...
CGGGGCAACAGCTATATCTCTGGGCATTGTGCTCCTTCTGATCTCTCAGAATATCCCTCGGATATAGGAGCATGGAAGAGAAGATGGACACCATATTTGACCTCAGGAATGTATCTTACTCCTACCTGGGAAAGATCGAGGCCCTAAAGGATATCACAATCAAGATCAATAGGGGAGAGCAGGTCACAATCATCGGCTCAAACGGCAGCGGCAAGTCAACGCTGCTCGCCGTCTTGAACGGCCTGGTCTATCCGACGGCCGGCGACTTTTTTGCCTTCGGCCATCCGGTAACCGAGGAGGTCTTCGACTCCATAAAGGAGAATAAATTCAGGACCTACTTCCGGACAAAGGTGGGCTTTGTCTTTCAGAACTCCGACATCCAGCTTTTCTCCTCCACGGTCTTCGAGGAGATTGCCTTTGGCCCATTGCAGCTGAATATACCTTTGGAGGAGGTGAAAGCCAGGGTTGAGGATATAATAGAGATGATGCAGATAGCAAAGCTGCGAGACAGAGCGCCTCACACCCTGAGCGGTGGGGAGAAGAAGAAGGTCTGCATTGCCACCGTCCTGGTGAACAATCCCGATGTGCTGCTATTGGACGAGCCATCCGCGGGCCTTGACCCCAGAACCCAGCTCTGGCTGATAGAACTTCTCAGAGAGCTATCTCATGCCGGGAAGACCATCATCACTGCTACACACGACCTAGAGATCATGGATATGATCAGCAAGAGGTCAATTGTAATGGGTGAGGACCACAGGATCAAGCTGGATGACACTCCAAAGAGAGTTCTCTCCAATTATGAGCTCCTTATGGAATCCAATCTGGTGCATGAGCACATGCATATCCACGGCAAGCTCGTACATGAGCACCTGCATGACCATGATGCGGGGCATACTCATGTTCATCTGAAGAGCTAAGATGAACTTTTATAAAAATTATTTCAATCCCAAAGCCTAGCGATCATGATTTAAATAATAAGAGATGAGGGATATAATCATGTGCGAGGTTTTGGAGCGAAAAGACCAGAAGCATAAACTTGACTACGACCGGGAGGAGCCCGAGGACATCACCAAATCGCTTATGATCCTCTCAGAGAGATCTCTGCATGAGTTCTTAGCGAGCGAACCTGATATCTATACAGTTGATGATTTGAAAGTCCGATATAGATACTCGTTCCTTTTCCAAATTCCGACCTGACTCCAGGAAAGCTGCGGCCTGCTTTGGTTATCTACGAAGATAATATCGAGAATGAGACCACGATTGCCTGCATATCTTCGAAGACTCCAATAATGCCGTCTCCTTGCGATGTCCTGGAAACAGAGGAACACCCTCTTTTGATGAGTCCGGTCTAAGCTAAACTCGGTAATAAAGCTGAATAAAGTAGCCACCATAAAAGACTTTTTAATTTCAGGCCTGCTCGGATCTGCAAACGAAGCACTGTAGGCCGAAGTAGATAAGGCCATTGACGCCTGCACGAAATTCAGGCGATCAACATAGATCCCACATCCCGCAGGAGGACCGCTCTAAATGCCACCATTTTTCCTGCCATCGATTTGAAATTTTAAAATCCAATATATTAATAATATCTGAAATTTTTATTAAAGATATTTTACATTTTCATGATTTAGCAGGCTATATGTTGGCGCACTGTACATGGCATGAACACGAATAAGATGGAGCCAAAACCAGCTGAAAAAACCTGTGTGACAGTTTTCTGGCATTGATGCTCATAATATCAATTATCGAACCCAATATCAACCAAAATAAAGGATGATTTGATATTATCTTACTGCGGGATGTGGGATTTAAGTTTGTGGTTGGTTCCGGATCGCGGTTCACCCCAGATGCAAAAGGATACAGAGAATTTGCGATTCAAGTTCACCCATGCCAAATAGCGAGGAGCCGACTAAATGATGACTAAATAAAGATCAAAGGCCTCTGCTATCGTTCCGGGCTTCTTGCTCGGAGGATGCAAAGGACCTATTTTTAGCTGCTTATCTGACCCTTTAGAGGGAGGCTCGTCTCTCCTCTAAACCCAGCCGCGGGTCTTCATGGCATCGACCACCCTGGCCACGGCCACGGTGTAGGCTGCCTGACGCATGTTGATATTGTACTGTCTGGAGGCGGCCAATACTCCCTGGTAGGCCATGGTCATCCTCTCATCCAGCCTTTGATAGACCTCTTCGAATGACCAGCAGTAGCGCATGATGTTCTGCACCATCTCAAAGTAGGAGACGGTGACTCCGCCGGCATTGGCCAGGAAGTCGGGGATGACATGCACCTTGTTATTGAAGAGGATCTCATCTGCCTCAGGTGTGGTGGGACCATTGGCCAGCTCCAGAATGATCCTGGCCTTGATATTTCCAGCATTCTCCTTGGTGATCACGTTCTCCAGAGCGGCGACAATGAGAATGTCCACATTAAGCTCCAGGAGCTCCTCATTGCTTATCCTCTTGGCATCGGGTATGCTGGCCACGGTACAGGTCTCCGCCTTGACGCTTGATGCTTCTGCCGGCTCTATTCCTGCCGGATTGAATGCTCCGCCCTTGGAGTCGCTAACCGCGACAACCTTGCTGCCGAAAAGCTCCTTGGCCAGGCTGTGAGCATAGCTGCCGGCATTGCCGTACCCTTGAATGGCAATTGTGGCCCGGGAGAGATCAATTCCTAATTCCCTTGCCGCCTCCCTCAGAGCATACATGCCTCCCCGGGCAGTGGCATCGCTTCTGCCACAGGAACCGCCCACGCACAGAGGCTTGCCGGTGATGCAACCGAAGTTGTTCGAGCCGGTCAATTTTGAGTATTCATCCATCATCCAGGCCATCATCTGGGGAGTGGTGTAGACGTCCGGCGCAGGAACGTCCCTCTCCGGTCCGATGTTCTGCCAGACCATATCCACATAGCCCCGGCAGAGCCTCTCCTGCTCCCCGGTGGAGAGCTCCTTGGGATTGCAGATCACTCCACCTTTGCCTCCGCCCAGGGGCAGGCCGAGAAGGGAGGTCTTCCAGGTCATCCAAGCGGCTAGAGCCCTCACGGTATCGATGGTCTCATCCGGATGGTATCTTATGCCGCCCTTGCAGGGGCCCAGAGCATCGTTATACTGAACTCTGTATCCCTGGAAGATCTTTATGCTGCCGTCATCCATGCGCACGGGAATCGATACGTGGAACTCTCGCCTGGGGTGGCGGAGGAACTCATGCACTCCAGGATCTAGGTTTAGGATCTTGGCACAATCATCAAGCTGTTTTTGAGCTATCTCAAAAGGATTCGATTTGGTCATTATATTGCATCTCCATTAAGTATTTTCCCGAATCTTAATTTTTATGACCTGGTGGAGGGAGATGTCCATCGTTCCCTATTTAAGTATTATGGGTCAAGTTTTTAAGTGATGGAGAAGGGCGGAATTGATTTGTCGGCCTATTTAAAGATTTGCTATAATTAAATTCCAGATAAGAAATGGAAAAGCAACGGACGAATTGAGTCAAGATGAAGCTCTATGAATGCGAAATTGTGAAGAAATCATAAATAATCTTAAAAAATTTACTATGAAAGTTCATAATCCTTGCCCCCTGCAGGGTATGGTACCTCGCAGGAATATATGTTCCGCCGAGCCAACAGGCTTATGAAAAGATATGAAAGGATCGCAAATAGAGATATTAATGGCGCCAAATAAAATCGCGCCATAGCGAGAAGGAAGACGCAGATGAGTATAATCATAGTGGATTATGGAATGGGAAACCTATTTTCCATATACAACGCCCTGGAGTATGTGGGCGGCAATCCCAAGATTGCCCGCGATCCAGGGGAGTTGGCCGGGGCGAAGGGCATAGTTGTCCCGGGTGTGGGGGCCTTTGGCAGCTGCATGAATCAGCTCTCTCGATTCTCAGACTCGCTCTTATCATGCTTCCAAGAGGGAGTGCCGATGCTGGGCATATGCGTTGGCATGCAGGTGCTCTTCCAGGAGAGCGAGGAGAGTCCGGGTGCGCCGGGCCTGGGCTGGATAGAGGGGAAGGTTGTGCGCCTGCCGGATGGAGTGATGATTCCCCAGATGGGCTGGAACAGCCTCTCCATCAAGCACCGGGTGGAGATTTTTGATGGCATCAATGAGGGGGACATGTTCTACTTCGTCCATTCCTACTACGGCCAGCCAAGGGACAACTCGGTTATAGCCGCCACCACAGATCACGGAGTGGAATTGGCAGCTGCAGTCCATAAGGATAACCTCTTTGCCACCCAGTTTCATCCCGAGAAATCAGGGCCAAAGGGCCTTAGAATCCTGAAGAACTTCGTGAGGTCTACCATATGCTAGCTAGAAGGATCATTCCCTGCCTGGACTGCGACCTGGGTGTCCCGGGGGGCAGAGTGGTCAAGGGAATCGAGTTCAAGCAGATCAGATATGCCGGAGTCCCCTGGGAGCTGGCCGATCAGTACTATCAGGATGGTGCGGATGAGATCGTCTTTTTGGATATAACTGCATCCAGTGACCGGCGGGAGACCATGACCAGTGTGATAAAGAAGACATCGCTCTCGGTTTTTGTGCCCCTGGCCGTGGGCGGGGGGATAAGCAGCCTGGCGCAATCAAGGGAGGTCTTCAACGCTGGTGCGGATAAGGTCACCGTTAACACCTCCGCCCTAAAGCGACCGGATCTCATCAGCGAGATCGCCGGTAGATACGGAAATCAGGCCGTGGTTCTGGCCATAGATGCCAAAAGGCGCTATTCCCAGGAGGATGGCCGGAATATGGTACAGACGGAAGAGGGGCCCTGCTGGTTTGAATGCTCCTATTACGGCGGCAGGGAGTTCACCGGAATTGACGCCATCGCATGGGCCAAAAAGGCTGTCTCCCTGGGAGCAGGAGAGATCCTTCTCACCAGCATGGACAGAGACGGCACCAAGCTTGGGTTTGACATACCCCTCACCGCTGCTGTGGCGAGAATGGTCCGGGTGCCTGTGATCGCCTCGGGGGGATGCGCAAGTCCCGAGCATATGCTGGAGGTCTTCCAAAAGACCGATGCCTCTGCCGCCCTGGCGGCCAGCATCTTCCACTTCCAGGAATGCAGCATCATCGATGTCAAGACATATCTGAAGGAGAATGGGGTGAATGTGCGATTATGATGCAATTGATTGGGATGAGAAGGATTGCGAAAGGATGATCGCTGCGCAAGATTTATCCGTGTTCTGGAGGTGATGGCGACGAGGTGGATGATCGGAGATGAGGTATATAGAGCTCTCAAGGGCACCCTGCAATCAGACCCTGGAGATTCATTCCGTGAACGGTGAGTACGGCTGGGAGAGGAGGTTTGAATCCATGGGAATAAGAAGAGGTAGCCGTGTGCGCAAAATAACCTGCCATCCCTTTGGCGGACCGGTGGTAATCGAGCTTAACGGAGCTAAGATCTCGCTTGGACGGGGAATAGCAGCAAAAATAGAGGTTGAGGTGCTTTCATCTCCATCAGTTAAGAAACAGATCTGAAAGCCTCATCCATCGATCGAGCAATAATTGATCCTGGATAATTTATGTTGATATGAGCTGCTTGAGCCTCTGGATGCTCTCCATGGCCTGAGCGGACTCATGCAGCTTCTCTTCCTCGAAATGTTTTATGACCTCTTCAATGCCCGCTTTCAATGAGTAGACCTTCATCGGTCTTCCTTTGCCCTCGCGTTTAATCTCCTTCTCCTCTATCCAGTTGTTGTCGCGCAGGGTTCTCATGGCAATGCTCACCTCTGGCTGCCTGAGGTCTGAGCCCATCTCTATCTCCCTTGAGGAGGCCTCATCCACATTTGCCAGAAATGTGATAAGGGTTGCTACGTTTCGGGGCACTCCAAGGGAGCGGAGCGTCTCCACGAATTCCATGTCCTTGTCATCCAGGATCTTTACTGTCGACTCTCTCATAATCGTCACCATATTTTTCTGGCCACTAATACTTAATGATATAAATAATTTGTTTTGAAAGGCTTGGTCTTTTAATTTTACTTATTTAGACTAATACTTTAGATAATAAGTTAAAATGCAGCTGATATTCGCATTTAGATGGTTATTTAGGATAAAATAAGCCTGATTAGGAATTTATAATCACGATGATTTTTTGAGGGGATGATATTCCTCAAAAATTAAAGCCGTTTTTTTGCCATTCTTGCGAAAGCAACTACAAAATAGAGTTAAATAATTAATTTAGGGAGAATAATTTAGTATAAGTTTGAAAATTTTTTTATAATCGCAATTTATTCGTCCCGATATAGATATATCTCGTAAGGTCCTTTGGTTCTCTATGATAGCCATCGAGATTGACAAAAGGGATCTGGATGAGCTGACAAAGACTGAGGTTAAAAACCTACCGGGGGCACTTTTTGCCGGTGCCAGTCCTCTTCTTAAGCCCTTTATGAAAAAGCTGGAAGCTCTTTTGCCCCAGGAGAATAAGGGCCGGGGGGATAGCTATGTGCTCTGTGCCCTTCATTCTCATATAGATGAGGTGCATGCCGACGAGAGTCAGATCGTTGTCAAAAGCAGCGATGAAATCGTCGAGATCCGTCGCGAAGAACTGGCAGAGCTGATGGATGAGAGATATCCGACCACCGGCCACCAGCGGCTCAACCTCCCTGGCCTGCTGTTTTTGCAGAGCGGCCCGGCACTGCAGTCCGCCAGCGCCATGATCCTCCGCCGGGAGCATAAATTGCGCATCCCCGATGGCCGCCGGACCATGCGCTACATCTTCCATATGGGCGTGGTGAAGCTCGATGCGGATAAAGAGAAGATAAAAATCGGCTTTGACCTGGAGAGGCTGCCAAAGAAGGCAGATGGCACCTCCACCCTGGAATAAGCCAAAGCCATATTCAGAATCCAGATCCTTTGAAGACCGGCAACTATGTTACGAGGTGGCGCAACTCCCAGAGAAGCTTGGGATTCAACCGGAAGAGCACCCGCAAGAGGCCAGGCAGATCCAATTTGGATATGTCCTCCTTTGCCAGGGAACCGATCAGCATATTGAGATCTTTGTCGGTCAGCTTTACGAAGAACTCCTTGAACTCCAGGCTGCGAGCCAGGTGCCTGCCTATGCCCTCTCGCCAGCGGTCCTCATACTCTCGAAGCCCCTCTCTCGCGACGTTGCCTGCGGCAATTGCTTTTGCTGCCACCTCTCCGGCGATGACTCCTGCCTCCATGGCATTGAGAATCCCCCCTCCAGTCAGTGGATCGGTCTGGCGGGCGGCATCTCCGACCAGCATAACGCCGTGGGCAGTGGCCGACTGGATGGGCCCGGAGCAGGGATCTCCGCCCACCACCATCTCCACTATCTTGCCATTGGGAAAGTGCTTTTTTGTAAATTCCCGCAGCAGACGGATGGCTTCACCGGGCCTGGATCGGCTTCCAAGAACTCCCAGGCCGACGTTGGCCAGCTTCTCCCCTTTGGGAAAGGACCAGGCGTACCCTGAAGGAGCAATGCTGTTTCCCAAGTAGAACTTGGTGTATTCCTCATCGATTCCCGGATCCAAGACCAGAAACTGGGCGCAGGATTCAATGTCCTTGAGGTTGAGCGTGGTGTCAATTCCTGCCCAGCGGCCCACCTTTGACTCTACGCCATCCGCACCGATGATGATCGGGGCTTCGATTTTCAGAGGATCTCCCACTTGAATGGCATTAACGCCATAGGGAACGCCATCATTCATTAGAAGGCTGGCAGCGCGAGTCTTGACCAGCACTCGGGCCCCGGCGCGGGCGGCTTGCATAGCCAGAGCCCGGTCGAAGACCTTTCTCTCCAGAACGTAGCCAACCTCGCTCCCGCTCCGGTCCTCGGACATGACTATGCTGCTTCCGTCTGGAGAGTAGATCTTGGCGCCTTTTACCTCAGAGGCGATCCACTCCGGCTCTGGCTTGACCATCTTGCATAAGGCCCTCTTGCCCACCCCCTCAGCGCAGCGAACAGGATCGCCGATCTCCTGGCGCTTCTCCAGCATGACCACATTCAGGCCGGCCTCTGCTGCCGTCTTCGCGGCCATGGAGCCACCCGGGCCCGCTCCTACCACAATCACATCGCACTTCATGCCTCGACCTCTAGCGCTCCCACCGGACATATCTTGGTGCAGATGCCGCACTCTTTGCACTCTGCGGAAATCTCCAGCCAGGTCTCCACCAGCTCCAGGGCACATGTCGGGCATACGCTGACGCAGGCACCACAGTAGCAGCACTTGTATCTGTTGACGGTAAGCAATAAATCACATCCATTTTAATATTTTATTTCAAAGTCATTATAGCCTTTGGCCTCGATCTCCGAGAGCTCCATACCCAGGACCACAGAACCGGAAGGCCCGGACTTCATGGCTCGGAGCAGCTCCCCCACCTGTCGTCTCTCTCCCTCCAGCACCGCCTCCACTCCGCCCCCGGGAATATTTCGCACCCATCCATTGATTCCCAGGGATTTGGCTCGGTCACGGGTATAGGCGCGATAATAAACACCCTGCACCCGGCCAGAAACCCTGACGTGCACCGACATCATCTATTTTGCCCCAGTCACAAGATCCTCTAAAGCCTGACGCTGATCCTTGGCTTTAATGATTCCCGATGCCAGCAAGACGCCCTCCGATCCCAGGTCCAGAGCGCTTCTCAGATCCTCGCCGTGGGTTATCCCCGCGCCGCAGAGGACCCCCACACGAGGGGCGATCTTCTTGACTGCGCTGACCGAATCACTAACCACGCTGGGATTGGCCTTGGATACCGGAATTCCGCTTCCTATCAATTCAGGAGGCTCCACTGCCACATAATCAGGTTCAAGAGCTGCCGCAGCCCTGGTGGTGGCCACATTGTTGGTGCAGATGATGCTCGCGAGGGCAAAATCCCGGCAGGCGGAGAGGGAGGCTTCCATATCGGCCAGCTTGATCCTTCTCTCCGAGTGGTTTATGAGTGAACCTCTTGCACCTGCTGCTTTTATGGAAGCAGCGGTCACGTGTCCGGTAAAGCCGCCATAGCCAACGCCATCCACATGCTGGGCGTAGACCGGAATTTTGACCTTCTGAGATATGGCATGGATGTCTGCCGTCTGGGGTGCCACTATCATCTGCACAGAATAGTCCCTGGCGATATCCTCGCAGATCTCGGCCAGGCGCAGAGCCTCCGAGCCGGTTGACTCACGGTAGGTCTTGAAGTTGAGCACAATTATAGTCATATTCTTCCTCGGCTCTCCGGTGCGATCTCAGTGGACATATAAATTTTGGCTGCAATCGTCTCTTATGTCGCGATAGCATTTCTCATAAACATGCTCTGCAGCGCATTCGCCACAGGTCTTCATCATTATCTTCCCTTTATAGATGAAAGCAATTAAAGGCAGCATTCCCCCCTCTTCTCTATGGATCAGGTGATAGATCAGTCCCTCAGTCTGGGAGTAGTCGAGGATCACCGGCTCTATTTCCCTGTGCTCAATGATGAATCTCTCCAGGACCGGATAGCAGCGCTGGCAGATGGCGCAGTCCTTCCTGCCGATAAATAGCAGCACCAGCCCCTCTCTCCCTGCAATTTCCCCTGCCAGAGCCATGGCCGGCCCATAAGAATCCTCCAAAAATGTGGATACGATCTCCGATACCTCGTCTGAGGATAGCAGATATTTTCTAGACAGCTCCAGGCTTATCTCTTCCTGCTTTGCGGCGATGAAGTCCTCTGCCAGGGAGATAAGATCCATGGAAGGGGAAACGTCATTCATCTTTTCGGGGGTATGATCCTTCTAGGGGATTAATTTTTCTTATAGATCATGAATTACTTTAATCCTGAGCTTGGAGAAGTCCTCTTTGATCTCCACCATGAAGCCCATGCCATCGAAGATCTCCTCTAATTCCTTAAGGACGAACTTCTTGGGGGCATCCGATCCGAAGATGAGGGTGAACTCGTTCTTGCCGGTCTTATTCATGGTAAAGAGGTTGCAGATCTCCAGCCGGCGGAGGATGGTCTCGGCATTGAAGAGCTTGTGCTTGAACTGCTCGGCATGGGCCCGGCTGACCTCTTTATGCAGGCTCCAGAACTTCTCTTTCTCCGGATGCGTCTCGATGAAGCTCAGAAACATTATCCAGTGGTCGATATCAAGTATGACATGCTCCCCGGCAGCGAGCATCTCTGCATGGGTGTAGACCTTGTTGTCCTCCGCATATTCAAAGAGCAACTTATGTTTGCCAAAGAACTTCAGAGACTCTCGCATCAGCTCGCTCTGGGACATGTTCGAGTCCTCTTTCATCTTCTTGAACAGGCCAGCTGTCTCTTCGTCCAGTGCTATGGTGATCCTTTCCGGCGACTTCATTTCATCCTCTGCGATATTCCTGCTAAATTGCTGCTCGCCACGGTTCAATGCTTCTGCCAACATCTTCGTGCTTATGCTATATTACCTTTATCTGGCATTAGCTTTTTATATCCATATCGGAAAAGGGTTTCCTTTGCACTACTATTTATTTATTGCTGAACAGGCCCTTTCATCATGCGCACCGATATTGTTATATTCAAAAGAGATGTGAAAACCTCACATGGACTCTTGGATGAATGATAGGGAAAGATATTCTGCAAAGGATAAGAATAAGCTGGAGAAGGGATCTGGTTTTGTCAAGATCTGGACGCTTCTAAGCAACTGGGTCTACAGGGTAATATCCTGGTAGCACGCCCTTTTCTGCGGGCAATCGATACAGGGAAAGTATATTTTTTTTATAATTTTATATAATATATTTTAATAAAATATTATGGGCTCAGATCAACAGGTTAAAAAAACTGTGCGGCCAGGAAGGCCAGAACCCGCAGCACCCTGAATGGGTCGCTCTTCTCATCCCTCGCCCGCTGGGCCGCCTGGATCATTATATTCGACTCCTCGCTATTGAATCGGAAAAACTCTATGTCTCAGCGCATCTTTCCATGAAAACACACCTCAAAGATCCAGGAGTTGGCAGGCCACACGAGATTCCCTTCTGGCAATATTATTCTGCCTTTTCCATTTTGCTCTTCAAGGCAAGGAGCTCACGATACATCTCCTCTAGTGCTCTATTCTGAGCGGCAAAATTGTCCAAGACAGCTTTGGACTCTTCCTCTGCGCGAAGATTCATTAGATAATCATTATGAGCTTTTAGGCGATCCTGGCGATTTTGGCTCATCAGGATTAAAGACGCGGTGTAGGCAGACTGCAATGAGAAGATCAAGTTCATGAAGATGAACGGATAGGGATCCCAGGCTTGCATGTAGGCAGTTACATTGAGCAGCACCCAAACTGCCACAAGAATCGATTGTGCGAGTATGAATCGCCATGACCCCAAGTTCCTGTAAACCCAATCGGCAAACTTCTCTCCTTGACTGGATGGGCCAGGATCCATATCACTCAGCTCTTGAACAGGAGGATGATCATGCTTGAACGGTTCGGGAAATTCTAGTTTTCTCAAATTTTAACCCTCTGAAAAGTCCATATATGATTGGACAGCATTATATGCATCGACTAATGTGGCCTGTTATATGTTTTGAGAGATCGCTGCATAGCGCAGCCCTGCTCTTGCCTGCTCGGGACATAGCCACGATCCTGCGAAAGGATTAAATCACGGATTTCTCAGACATCTCGCAAGCCACCGCAACGACTTTAAATAGATAGAGTCCACCTGAGGGGCCAAAGTGAAAAAATGCCATTAATTGATATTCAATTAGCTGTGTCAGGCTTGGATTCTAGAACTCTGGAGCAGGCGGGGATCATTGCAAACTTCTTGGCTGGCTTCCTTCTGGCCTCAGATTATTTACTTTTTAATGATAAAATAAATAAAATAAATGAATATTTAGAGCTTTATTTATCAAAAAGATACAATAGGTTTTCTAAGAGAGTTAAGAATTATTCAAAATGGAATAGACGTTTTATATTTACTCTACTTTTCTTGGTTATTTCACTGTCTGTTTATCAATTCATATCTAATTCCGCGACCAGCTTGCTGGATTACATGACATACTACTATGGCTTTGCAAAACTTGTTCTCATACCATTACGCAGAGTGCTCCTTGTATCTTTATCGATCCTGGCAGTGATGTTCATTCTCCTGTTCATCGCTCGATCCACACCAAAGAAGATGATTGGCGCATTCGCTATTTTGCTCTTTATGTTTGGGAATATATTGCTCTTTCTCAGCACCGTCATTGAGTAGCTGAAATTGGCTGAGACAGAACCATACCTCGCATATTTGGAGCGAGAGAAGAAGAGGCTCCTCGCTATGTAGTATGGATGAACTTGAATCGCAAATTCTCTGTATCCTTTTGCCCCTGTGGTGAACCGCTATGCTCTGACCCAACCACAGAGGAACAGAGACTATAACCGCTGCCGTACCTCATCCAAATGATTCAGCGAAGAGCCATAAACCACAAAGCACACAAAGGACACAAAGACCGCACCAAAGGATTATTGGGCTATCAAGAACTGGATTAACCTTTGCGAGGCCTTTGTGATCTTTGTGCTCTATATGGCTAAAATCCGTTATCTGCAATCCAATCAAACCACAGAGGCGCATAGGAACAGATGGCTGTTCTCAGCCGCGCCTGACCCACATAATTAAGCGAAGAGCCGAAGAAAATATTGCCTCATAGAATAAAAGCAAGCCAGGTGGCAGCCTCCTGCCATTCTCCTCTACTGCTCCGCCATCCTCTCGTATATCCGCTCCATCATCGGAATGGGCGATACGGCATTCATATCCATTCCCAGATCGTCCGGCCCCAGGCCCAGTGCGATGCCCACAAGCTGGGTCACATAGAGAACTGGAATCCCTATCTCCTCGCCATACCTCTGTTCCACCGACCTCTGCTTGGTGTCCAGCATGAACTGGCACAGAGGGCAGACGGTGATGATGACCTCCGCTCCCGCCTCCTTGGCGTCTTTCAGGATTCGATAGGCGGTCTCATTGGCAGCCTCCTCCTTGGGCATGAATATCGGCCCGCCACAGCAGAAGGTCTTCCGCCGGAAGTCAACAGCGTCCGCCTGCAGAATCCGGATCAGCTTCTCCAGGACAACGGGATACTCCGGGCTGTACACCCCAGGAGGGCGTGAGAGGAGGCAGCCATAATAAGCAGCCACCTTCAGCTCCTTTAAAGGAACCACAATCCCCTGGTCATCTTTCTCCAGAACCTCGAGGATCACATCCAGAGCGTGCCGAATCTTCGCTCCTTTGTACTCCTTCTCCAGGACGGAATTCACTTTGGCTCTGATCTCCACATCCTCCAGCTTCATGGCCGCCGCCCTGAGGTTGCTGTAGCAGATGGAGCAGGAGGTCACGATATCCAGCTCGGTCTGGGACATGTTCCGGGCAGCTAGGCCCGTGGCCACCATCTCATTGGAGACGTGAGTTGCCCCGCAGCAGTTCCAATCCTCCAGCTCCTCCAGCTCGATTTCAAGGCTCGAAAAGACCGCTTTGGTGGACCTGTCCATCTCCTTTCCCGTGGAGAGAGAAACGCAACCCGGATAGTAAGCCAGCTTCATTTGCCCAGCTCCTCCATAATCCTCTTGACCTCATCCTTTCCCATAACCTGCTCTCTTTCCAGGGTTATCTTGCCCCGGGGGAGAAGCTCCAGGCCCATCTTCATGGACTGAACAGTCCCTTGTGGATAGAAGAGCAAGAACTCGCCGATGAGAGGAAGCTCGCTTATCCGGCCGTAATCCTCGATCTGCTTATTGAAGAGGTGGTCGTAGTTCTTTCCAGGGCTTTCTATCTTCTCCCTGTCTGCCAGCTCCTTCAGAGCGGACACGACCATCTTCGGCCTTATTCCCCGGGGACAGCGCACAGTGCACAATAGGCAGGATGTGCACAGCCACAGAGTCTCATTGTGCAGGGCCTCCTCCCGTCTGCCCTCCAGACAGAGCTTGACCAATCTTCTTATGCTCGGTTTCATAAGATGAGCCGTGGGGCAGCTGGCCGAGCAGGTGCCGCACTGAATGCAGGTCCTTACCTCCTCTCCTGCCAGCCTTAATACCTCGTTCTTGAAATCCTCTTCGATTGCCGTGGCCATTACACTGCCCCCGCGTTCTCTTCTCTTGCCTTCTTTCTCTTCCTTTCAGCCTCGTGGAGCCTCTCTACAATCTTCTGGCTCGCCTTATCCGGCGGCTCGTTCTCCATGATCTGGCGGATCTTGGGCTTGGCCAGCATTGGCACCAGCGGCTTTAAGGCTTCATCCACCATCTTCAGAAGCTCGGGATCCACCTTCGGCGCCTCCGGAGCGGGCAAGGGCGTCCTATCGATCTTGGGAGGGACCACAGCGCCGCTCACATCCGGCATCTTCCGCTCGCCGGTCAATATGGTACGGATCGCCTCCTTCCACTCCTCTGCCCAGGGGGTCTCCTTTACCTCCGTATGGCTGACCCGAGCTCGCTGCACATCAATGGCCGAGACGGGACAGGCCTTCTCGCAGGCCCCGCAGAGGATGCACTGATCTTCCACCGGAGCGGCTTTGCCCCGCTCGTCCACATACCAGCATTTGGCAGGGCAGACGTTGAAGCAGGCCAGGCAGCCCAGGGGATCGCATCGAACGAGGTTCTTCTCCACCATCTTGATCTCCCCCTGGAAGGGCTTGGATATGTCCATGCCCTCATAGGGGCAGACCAGAGCGCATCTGCCGCAGCCAATACATAGGCTCTCATCGACCTTTATCTTCCCCTCGATCTTCGGCTCCTCATCAAGCTTTAGAGGCTCGCCCTCGACAGCGATCGCCTCCTCCGGACAGAGGGGGACGCACAGCCCGCAGTAGTCGCAAAGATCCTCGTCTATCAGCAGCTGCTCATAAGGCACCAGATCGCGGGGATCCCGATCCTTTTCCACTTTATCGACCAGAAGGAAGGCCTTGCAGAACCTGGCGCACCGTCCGCAGAGGTTGCACTTCTCCTGATCTATGGAGATCTTCCCTTCAATCCCCTCCCGGAGGGGTCCAAAATCCTCCCGAGTCTTGTCAAAGGTCACCTTGATCGCTTCCGTCGGGCAGACGGGCTCGCAGAGCAGGCAGGGCAGACACTTCTCATTTGGCTTCGCCTCGGCCATGAGCCTGGGATACTCCTCCCTCTCTCTGAAGTCGACCGGCTTTGGCATTGCCTTTTCTATTGTCTCACACACATTTTCGGTCATGCTTTTGCTTCGGCAGCCTCTGCCGCCTCTGGCTCAGCCTTTTTCTCCACAACTCTCATTTCGAAGGCCTTCATTGGACAGAAGTTCACGCACATCCCACAGAATACGCAAAGATCTTGGTCTATCAACACAGGCGGCGCATCCAGGCCTTTGGCGATCTCCTTCAGCGGCCCCTCCTGCAAGGCTTTTTTGGGGCAGATGGCAACGCAAATTGAGCAACCGGCGCATTTCTTATAATCGTAATCCAGGGTCTTCTCGCTATCCTTGGTCCTCTGCTTGGCCAGGATATGGGATCCTTCCACCTCCATGTCCTTCTCAATCTCCATCATGCTGCCCCTCACCTCCCTTGGCCATCGTGCTTTCCGATTGTATCTCTGCTTCCTTTGTGGCATCCCCTCCAGGCCCTTTTCTCCTCTTATCCAGCTCAGTTCCTATGGGGCCGATGGCCTTCAGCTCCCCGATGAACTCCCTCAGATCCTGAGCATAGATCTCGCCCTCGCTGGCCGCACACCAGATGATCTTGACCCTCCCCGGATTTATGCCGATCTTCTCCAGGACACCCTTCAATACATTCACCCTCTGCAGAGCCTGGTAGTTCCCATCATGGTAATGGCATTCGCCTATACGGCAGCCGGCGATGAGCACTCCATCCGCCCCTCGCCGTAAGGCCTCCAGGACGAAGCTGGGATCCACCCGCGCCGAACACATCACCCGGATGTTGCGGGCATTGGTGGGATACTGAATGCGAGAGGTACCGGCGAGATCGGCGGCACCGTAGCTGCACCAGTTGCACAAAAATGCGATGATAAGGGGAAACTCCTTCTTCACCTCGGTCGCCGCTCTGACCTGGGCCAGGATCTGCTCATCTGAGAACAGACGCATCTTGATGGCATCCACTGGACAGGCGGCAGCACACGACCCACAGCCTTTGCAGGCTGCCTCGTCCACATAAGCCGGGCTCTTCACAGAGATGGCCTTCTGAGGGCAGACATCGACGCACAGCTTGCACCTGATGCACAGATCGGGATCCACATAGGCTGATGTGGGCTCCAGATCCAAGAATCCCTTCTGCAATAGCCTTATGGCCTTGGCGGCGGCAGCACTGCCCTGAGCGATGGATATGGGGATCTCTTTGGGCCCGGAGGCGCACCCGGCGATGAACACCCCATCGATATGAGCCTCTACCGGCCTCATCTTGGGGTGAGCGATCTCAAAGAACCTGTCCGGCCTGCGGGAGAGGCCGAGAAGGTTGCCCAGAACGTCCGCACTCTTATCCGGCTCCAGGCCTACGGAGAGGACGGCGATATCGTGCCGGACCCTCTTTATCTCTCCAGTCTGGGTGTCCTCAAAGCTGAGATAGATATCGCCATCTACCTCCTCGATGCTGGATACTCGAGCGCGAACGAAGTTTATCCCCAGCATCTGAGCCCGCACATAGAACTCCTCATAACCTTCTCCGCATGCTCTGATATCGATATAATAGATGGTGATATCCGAGCCGGGGTACTTCTCAGCGATCAGCTGGGCATTCTTCAGCGAGGCCATGCAGCAGATCCGAGAGCAGTATATATTGCCGACTGTGGCGTCTCTGGAGCCGACACACTGCAAGAAGGCTATGGACTGGGCGACCTGGCCCGTGCTCGGCCGGACAACCTCGCCCTTGGTCGGACCGGAGGCATTGAGCATCCTCTCCATCTGCAGAGTGGTGACGACATCCCTGAGCCTGCCAAAGCCGTACTCCTCCTTCCGGGCAGCGTCAAAGGGCTGCCATCCAGTGGCCACGATTATGGCCCCCACATTGATCGTGAAGTGCTCGACAACCTGATCCAGCTTGACCGCCTGGGTGGGGCAGGACTCCACGCACCGGCCGCAGCCGATGCAGGCCTTGGGGTCTACGCATGCCGACAGAGGAACGGCCTGAGGATAGGGCACATAAATGGCCTTTCTCTTGCCGATGCCAAAGTCGTAATCATTGGGCACCTCCACTGGACAGACGTCTGCGCATTCGTTTATGCAGCCTTTGCAGAGGACGGGGTCCACATAGCGCGCCCGGTGAACTCCAGATACGGTGAAGTTGCCCACGCTGCCCTCCACCCCCAGGACCTCGGAATAGGTGTAGAGGGTGATATTGGGATGGTTGAAGACCTCGGACATCTTGGGGCCCAGAACGCAGATGGAGCAGTCGTTGGTGGGAAAGACGTCTGTGAGCAGGGCCATGTACCCACCGATGGTCGGCCGGCGTTCCACCAGAAACACATGGAAGCCCGCGTCCGCCAGGTCCAGGGCGGCAGCGATCCCGGCCACGCCTCCTCCTACTACCATCACATCCTTGTTAACCGGTATCTGCTCCTGCTCTAAGGGCTGCAGGAGGGCGGCCTTGGCCACGGCCATTGATATCAGGTCCTTGGCCTTCTCCGTGGCCATGGCTGGCAGGTCCATGTGCACCCAGGAGCAATGCTCCCGGATGTTGGCCATCTCCAGCATATAGGGGTTCAGCCCGGCCTTGGCAATGGCCCGGCGAAATGTGGGCTCATGCAGTCGGGGCGAGCAGGCGGCCACCACGATCCTATCCAGCTTATATTCAGCAATATCCTTTTGAATCTGCTCCTGCCCAATATCCGAGCAGGAGAACTGCAGATCTCTGGCCACGGCCACATCAGGCAGCTTCTCGGCGAAGCTCTTCAGCTCTTCAATATCCAAGACGCCGGCGATATTCAGGCCGCAATGACATACATAAACACCAATGGGCATGGACTTCAGGTAGTATGATCATGTTAATTCACTTAAACCTATGCAAGACAAAAAGAAGCCATTTGTCAAAAATTTTCTATGAACTTCTGGGGTTTCAGCGATTCTTGCTCCCCAGGCAGAGGTTCGAATGTCCGCGGGTCGAGCAGGATTGTGTTCTGACAGTAGCTGCAGATCGTCTCCAGGAAGATTCCTTTTTCCTGGGCAGAGTCCACCTCATCCTGGTCGGTCAGATACTGGGTCATCTCCTCTCCACATTGGGGGCAGACCACCCGAAGCCACTCCAGACGGCTCAACTCCCGGATGCTTTTGATCAAGATGCCTATGGCATCGGCAAAGCTCTCCCTTCTGAAGGGTAAAGCTCGCAATTGATCGATCAGAAAAGGAAGCTGAGCGCCCTCCTCTTGCAGGGGAATGATCAGTTGGTCAATGCCCCTGGCCAGACCTATCTCCTGGCAGAGGGTTGGAGAACGACTTCCCTTCCGGGTTGCCAGAGCCACCAGGCACTCGGAGTTCCTTATGGCAAAGGACACCCTATCGGCAAGAGAGATAGCAGGCGATTGATTGTACAGGGCGACATAGCTTTCCAGGCCCACCCGCCCCAGCGCTAGCGAGAGCCGCAGAGCCAGGTCTTCATCATCCGGATCGTAGGAAATGTAAACTTTAGAGATCATCCAATCATTACGCCTTTAACTTTTCTATCTTCACAGCGCATGCCTTGTACTCCGGAGTCTTCGCCTGAGGATCAAGAGCGGCATTGGTCAGAAGGTTGGTCAAGACATCCTGGTAATGGAACGACATGAAGGCCATGCCGCGGGAGGACTTGTCTGTAACCCTAGCTTTGGTCTTAACAGAGCCCCGCCTGGAGCTGACAACAACCGTCTCTCCGTCCTCGATCTCGAGTTCTCTGGCATCGGCAGGGCTTATCTCTATGGCCTCCTCCGGCCATACCCACATTATTCCTTTGGATCGCCTGGTCATGGATCCGCAGTTGTAATGCTCCCTTCTCCTGCCGGTGGTTAGAATCAAGGGATATTCCGCATCGGTCTGCTCAGCGGGGTACTTGTGCTGTACGGCATTGAACCTTCCCAGGCCGCAGCTGAAGCTTTCAGCATGCAGGGTCTCTGTTCCCGGATGGTCAAGGGATGGTATGGGCCACTGCAGCCCGCCGTCATCCAGCCGATCGAACTTCACTCCAGCAAACATCGGCGCCAGTGAGGCGATCTCGTCCATGATATCCGAAGGGTGGCCGTAGCTCATCGGATAGCCCATCCTCTGGGCGATCTGGCAGATCGTCAGCCAGTTCTCCTGGCCGCATAGTGCTGGTATCGCTTTTCGCACCCTTTGAATGCGCCGCTCGCCGTTGGTGAATGTTCCGTCACACTCGGCAAAGCTGGCTGCGGGCAGGATGACGTCTGCAAACCTGGTGGTCTCAGTGGGAAATATCTCCTGCACTACCAGGAAGTCCAGGGACTCCAGAGTTGATCTCACCCGGTTGGTGTCGGGCTCGGTATGGGCGGGGTCCTCTCCCAGGATGTAAAGGCCGCGGATCTCCTTTCCCGGATTGCGCTCTATCATCTGGGTGGAGGTCTGGCCGGGGACAGAAGGCAAGGCAACCTTCCAGGCTTCCTCGAACTTGGACCGGATCCCAGCATCGGTTACCGGCTGGTAGCCGACATGGACATTGGGAAGAGCCCCCATATCGCAGGCTCCCTGGACGTTGTTCTGGCCGCGCAGAGGCATGATGCCAGTCGAGCGGCGGCCAACGTTTCCAGTGAGCATTGCCAGGTTGCCCAGGGACATCACATTGGAGGTTCCAGTGGTGTGCTCAGTTATGCCCAGGCCGTAGATGATCATCGCTTTATCGGCCCTGGCATAGAGCCGGGCGGCCTCGATGATATCCTCTACGGCCACTCCGGTGATCTGGGATGCCCTTTCAGGCGGATACTCCTCCACCGTCTTTTGCAGGTTCTCAAATCCCATGGTGCGCCGGTCTATGAAATCCCGGTCCTCCAGCCCTTCTTTAAGGATCACATTCATCATTGCATTGATCAGGGCGATGCTTGTTCCAGGTTTCTGGTTGAGCCAGACCGATGCCCTGTCGACCAGCTCGATTTTGCGGGGGTCAGCGACGATTATCTTCGCACCATTTCTGGCTGCCTTGATTATCTTCAGGCTGACTACGGGGTGGGCTTCAGTGGTATTGGAGCCGATGATGAAAAGGACATCGGCGTCTTCAATCTGGTTAAAGGAGTTGGTGGCTGCTCCGCTGCCAAAGCAGGCGGCAAGACCGGTCACTGAGGGGGCATGGCAGACCCTGGCGCAGTTGTCCACATTGTTGGTTTTAAAGGCCGTCCGGGCAAGCTTTTGCACCAGATAGTTCTCCTCATTGGTGCAACGGGAAGAGGAGAGAGCCCCTAAAGAATCGGGGCCGTATCGATCTCGGATCTCTGTGAACCTCCTGGCGACCAGGTCTAAAGCCTCATCCCAGGATGCCGGCTCGAATTGACCGTTTCTCTTTATCAGAGGAGTGGTGAAGCGGTCGGGATGGTGGATGATCTCCTCCAGTCCAAAGTGGCCTTTGACGCAGGCCTGGCCCCGGTTTACCGCTCCATCCCGGCTTGGCGTGACGGATAATATTCTGTCTTCAGAGATCTTGAGATCCAGGCTGCAGCCTACGCCGCAGTAGGGGCAGATGGTGACCACGGTGCGGTCGGGCCTGATCCATTTCTCCGAACGGATGAAGAGGGCGCCGGTGGGGCAGGCGTCCACGCATGCGCCGCAGAACTTGCAGTCTGCCTCCTGCAGGGATTCGGGACCTATCCAGTGGTTGCGGTGAAAATCGGGGTTGGTAAATAGGATGCCCAGGCCGCGTACCTCGTCGCACATTCTTATACACCGGCTGCACATGATGCAGAGGTTGTAGTTGCGGTCGAAGAACGGCTCTCTTAATACCGGCATATCCCGGAAAGAGGTCTGATATCTGATCCTGTCCAAACCGGTGAAGGTGACGACCTCTTGCAGCTCGCACTGGCTGTCGTTAGGACAGTATTTGCAGCCCACTGTTACTGGAAACTTGCGCATGCACTCCCGCAGCTCGCCGCATTCGTTCTTCCTCTCGCAGAAGAGGCAGGAGGTGGGATGGTTGGTGAGGGCGAGGAGCATCTCCAGGGTATGTCGTCTCATCTCCTGGAGCTCCTCGGTGCGGGTGTGGACAACCATACCCTCGGCTGCAGGGGTATTGCAGGATAAAGGATAGTAATCCAGGCCTTCCACAGAGACGATGCAGAGCTTGCAGGAGCCTATGGGCTTCAAGTCCGGGTGGTGGCAAAGAGACGGCACATAAGAGCCCGCAATGCGGGCAGCATCGAGAATGGTGGACCCCTGGGGGACGGATACCTCTCGATCATCGATGAGCAGCTTTATTTCTGACATGTTCCCAACCGCGCCGGGACAGCGATAAGGGTTGATTGTATTTGTAGGTTGCTCTGCCCGCCTCAAAATTATTAATTAGATTATAATAATTGTGGGGTGCAATTCAAATCTTTTATGGAAGAGCGATCAGGCACCAGAGCCGCCGAAGAGAACGCGAATTTGCTTTGTGGAATCATTCTTCCGAATCGCTCAGTGGTATCGATTTGCCTCAGCAGAGGGACTTGGTTGCGTCCCCCTTTGGAACCTTCCAGCCCAGCTCTATCTTCCAGTCTTCGTATTTGAGGGATATTCTTAATTTAATTCTGTATAGTATTATATTACCTTTTTCATCTAGCTTGGCATCAAGCTCAGCAACCCGTGCGATCCTTAGGTTCCAGATGGATTTATGTGCCGTGTCGATTGCGTTTTTGGCAGCATCTTCCCAACCGATGGGGGATGATCCTACGAGCTCAATAGCTCGATAAACGCTCTCTTGAACCATAGTCAATTTTATGCCACTCAATATTGATATATCTTTCCCGCTGCAAGACGATAATTTTATAATTGAATGCGGGCTAAAATTTAAGTACCATTAATAATATCCTATGTTCTCTGAGGACAATTCTATGCTCAATCATTTTCTTTTCGGATTCAGGCTCTGCCAGGTTGTATTTCTGAGCCTGTTGATCGTACCTCTTGTCGCAGCAGGAGCTGATGAGATGAACAGCACCGACATTTCGGGATCGGTATTTCAGAATCAAGAGTTCAACTTCCAGTTCCTCCGGACCATCGGCTATACAGCAAGCGGAGGCGCAGACATCAACGAATGTCTGGACACAGCTTTTCGCATCAAAGATGGCAATGCTGAGAGCTGGTACGGCCAATGGAACAGAACTGCCGCCAGGCTGGAGAGTACTGCCGAGGAGTTCCTGGCCAGTGGACATAAGGTCAGCGCAAAGGAAGCCTTCATGAGGGCCTCGAACTACTACCGGAACGCCGGATTCTACCTGGACATCAATCCCGACGATCCGAGGATTGTGTCCACCTGGGAGAAGAGCCATGACTGCTTCATTAAGGCGGCAAACCTCTCCAGCGGCCTCATCAGGCCGGTCCGCATACCCTTCCAGAATACCACCCTCCCTGGCTACCTGTGTCTGGTGGACGGCAACGGCACCAGTAGGCCGACTCTGATCGTTCATACCGGCTTTGACGGAACTGGTGAAGAGCTCTACTTCGGGGTGGCAAAATTCGCTATCGATAGGGGATATAACGTGCTGATCTTCGAGGGGCCTGGCCAGGGTGAGATGATCCGAGTACAAGGGATGCCCTTCAGGCCTGACTGGGAGGCCGCAGTAACGCCGGTGGTTGATTTTGCCCAGAACCTGAGCGAGGTTGATCCGGATAGAATTGCCCTCATGGGAATCAGCTTCGGCGGCTACTTGGCACCGAGAGCTGCTGCCTTCGACCACCGCATAGCTGCGTGCATCGCCAATGGAGGCGTCTACGACTTCAATGCCAGCGTGATGCAAAAAGCCCTGCCCAATATGGAGGAGATTCTGAGCGACGAGAATGCGTCGCGGGAATTCGACCAGGAGATGAGCGAGTACATGAACCAGAGCATCGAGACAGGCTGGGCGGTAGAACACGGCATGATCGTTTTCGGAGCCCAAACCCCCAGCGAATACTTCCGAATGATCGCTCCATATACGCTGAAGGACGTAGCCCCGCTGATCAAGTGTCCCACCCTTGTTGTCGATTCGGATAACGACACGCTCCTGGCGGGCCAGGCGAGGCCGCTTTACGACGCCCTAACTTGTCCGAAAGAGTATCTGCTCTTCACCACGGAAGAGGGAGCAGGGCTGCACTGCCAGATGGGCGCCATGACCATCTCGAACGAGAGGATATTCAACTGGCTGGATGGAGTGCTGCAAGAGGGCTAGTGCCAGGCCCAGCCGTTGATGGTTCTGGTCAATCTTTTTTCTCAGCGGAAAATACGTCCTTCGGTTCCTGAACCTTGATTACATTACTGCCAAGACTGATCCATACAGGCTGTTTTTTTTGTGGACGCCGCGCGCGATAAAACGCGCGGTGGTGCTCTGGC
>ENA-UOOK01002378-UOOK01002378.1-fermentation-metagenome-genome-assembly--contig:-NODE-2378-length-23344-cov-5.980205_pt1 | contig 23344 bp, 19 predicted proteins | sample MGYA00245777_ERZ724023 | MGnify/ENA primary metagenome ERZ724023 (study PRJEB28704, sample SAMN03018312) | fermentation metagenome | biome: anthropogenic terrestrial biome; feature: soil; material...
ATCATGTCAAGCTATCGCCAGATACTGTACCATATTGTTTTTCGCACAAAGGAGAGTCGGAAAGTTATAAATCAGGAACACGCCCTTGAGTTATATGCTTACATTATGGGGGACATTAAAAACCAGCAGGGATTGTTTTCTAAAATTGTCTGAACTATGATCTAAAACACTGGATTAGTCCCGACAACATAAAGTCAATTAGAAATGGCATCTTAACTAAACGATATTAAATTATAAATTAACTTTGTGCAGATAAATAAAAATCTGAATTACTATGCATTTTGGAAAAGGCTATGAGCATATAGAAGATAATCCTTCCTTCAAAGGCCTGAAAATTAACAAAGGAACTGACCATCTTCCCTCGCTAAATCCGGATGCTGCGAAGCGTTTTTTAAAAACCAGGCGCCGTGAACTAAGCACTGAACAATATATCGAAGGCATACTTGCAGGCGATATTACTATTTTGAGCCGTGCAGTCACCCTGGTCGAGAGTTCTCTGCCACGCCATCAGGAAATTGCACAAGCGATTATACTCAAATGCCTCCCACATACAGGAAACTCACTTCGCCTTGGCATTACCGGGGTTCCGGGTGCGGGCAAAAGTACCTTTATTGAAGCGCTGGGCACCCACCTGATAAACAAGGGGCACAAACTGGCTGTGCTTGCCATTGACCCTTCAAGTGAGCGCACGAAGGGCAGTATTTTGGGCGACAAAACACGTATGGAAAAGCTCTCTTCCATGGCAAATGCCTATATCCGCCCCTCTCCTTCTGCCGGCTCGCTGGGAGGTGTTGCACGTAAAACCAGAGAGACCATAATACTTTGTGAAGCCGCGGGCTTCGATACCATATTTATCGAAACTGTAGGTGTAGGACAAAGCGAGACAGCAGTTCACTCAATGGTTGATTTCTTTCTTTTGATATTAATAGCAGGCGCCGGCGACGAACTCCAGGGTATTAAGCGCGGCATCGTAGAGATGGCTGATGGTATTGCCGTCAACAAGGCCGATGGGCAGAACCTTCAAGCAGCCCAACTTGCCAAAAGGCAATACAGCAATGCCCTTCACCTGTTTCCTTCAAGCAAATCGGGATGGATACCTCGGGTAGAAACCTGTTCATCATTAAAGTCCGAGGGGGTTACTCAGGTTTGGGATATGATTGAAGAATATGTAAGAACAACGCGCGCCGGCAACTTTTTCGAACAAAACAGGAAGGATCAAGCGGCCTTTTGGATGTATGAAACCATTCAGGAGCATTTGAAACACAACTTCTTTAATAGCAAAGTGATAAAGGAAAGATTAACTGACTACGAAAATAAAGTCAAAAGCGACCGTATAAGCTCGTTTGAAGCGGCAAAGGAATTACTGAATATGTATTTTACTGAAATAAAACATGGCAAATAGTCCTTTGGCTCAAAGCGCTGTTATTAAATATATTGCTATTTAATTCAATCAATTCAGCTTGTTACAAAAAAAATATTGATACATTTACGACCCAGAAAGATGATTATTAAAACAATAAATTACTTAATGATGAGAAAAATTTTATTTGGCCTTGCTTTAACTGCTATATTGGCTGCCTGCTCAACCGACAGCTATAAAATATCGGGAAGTTTTGAAGATATCACGGAAGGAACTGTCTATCTGCGTAAAATTGGAATGCAAAATTTCGTAGAGGTTGACACTGCCGAAATTGTTGGAGGAGCCTACAGCTTCAAAGGAAGCGTGGAATATCCGGAGCTTTATCTGATTTTCGTTAACGAGGCTCGTACTCCTATTGCCTTTTTCCTCGAAAACAGCTCTGTCAGCATAAAATCAAACAGTGAAAAACCTGAAGATGCAGTAATAAAAGGTTCAAAGTTGAGCGACATCTTTACAAAGTTCAATAAAGAGGTTCCTCACATGGACAAAATTGAAAAAATGCGTGAGGAGTTTATGAGAGCTCAAAGCCAGGGCGACCAGGCAACTTTGGAAAGCATAATGGCTGACATGGATACTATTGTTGAAGAACAAAAAAGCTACTATCGTGAGTTTATTAATACTAACAACAACAATGCAGTAGGCGCTTTTATAGCCCTAAATATGGCTCAATCCATGGAAATGGAAGAACTCGAAGGACTGGCTTTAACCATGAAAACAAATATGGGCGACCACCCTTATGTAACTCAGCTCTTTGAAATAATAGAGCCTCTTAAGGCTCAGATGGAGCTGGAAGCTGCTTTGGCCGTTGGACAAGAAGCTCCTCTTTTCACCTTGAAAGATATTAATGGCAATGATGCAAGTTTGGAATCATTCAGAGGCAAATATGTATTCTTAGACTTCTGGGCTGCCTGGTGTCGTCCTTGTCGCGAAGAAAACCCCAATCTTGTTGAGGTTTATAAGAAGTTTGGAGGTGAGAATTTTGAAATTATCAGTGTTTCATTAGACCAGACTGAAGAAGCATGGAAAGGCGCAGTAAAGGAAGACAAACTTACCTGGACTTTGCTGCATGATCCACTTGGCAACGTTGCTAACAATTATGCTATTCAAAGCATACCTTCAACCTGGTTGCTTGACAAAGAAGGTAAAATTATTTTCAAAGACCTCCGTGGCGAAGCTATTGGCGCCACTGTAGAAGCTCTTCTACAGCAATAAGATAAGAGATATCCAGCATTACCTAAAATATTAGGTAATGCCGGCCATCTTGCATTACAACACATACTATTCTTATGTCCGCAATTACTCTACAGAACATAAAACATCTGACGAGAGAGTTAATTGATGAGATTATCACTTTCAGAAGATGGCTGCATCAACACCCCGAGCTGTCATTTGAGGAACAAAACACTGCAAAATACATTGCCTCTGTGCTTGGCCAAAACAGCATAAACTTCAGAGAGGGAATTGCAGGAACCGGCATTATAGCAAGCATCAAGGGTGAAGCCGGAGAGGGACGAACTCTTGCTTTGAGGGCGGATATAGACGCTTTGCCTATACAGGAAAACAGCGGACTTGCTTTTTCGTCGAAAAACGACGGCGTGATGCACGCCTGTGGTCATGATGCACATACGGCTTCACTGCTGGGAACGGGAATAATGCTTAATAAGCTTAAAAAAAGCTGGGGAGGAACCATACTATTGATATTTCAACCCGGAGAAGAGAAGCACCCGGGCGGAGCTTCCATCTTATTGCAAGAGGGAGCGCTTGAGAACCCTAGGCCGGACTATATTATAGGGCAGCATGTTCTGCCTGAAATGGAGAGCGGAAAGTTAGGCTTTCGAAAGGGAATATGTATGGCCTCGGCAGATGAAATATACATTACCATCAAGGGTAAAGGAGGGCATGCCGCCATTCCGCATACGCTGAATGATACTGTTCTGGCTTCCGCTCAGCTTATTGTGAGTCTTCAGCAGGTGGTGAGTCGTATAGTCCCCGCAACCATCCCCATTGTATTGTCGTTTGGAAAAATTGAAGCAAAAGGGGCGACCAATATTATTCCTGAGAAAGTTGAAATAGCGGGAACCCTGCGTGCCATGGACGAAAAGTGGAGAGCTATTATTAAGGAAAAAATCAAAGATATTACGATAACAACTGCCCTAACCTATGGATGCAGCGCGGAGATTGATATTAAAGACGGCTATCCTATGGTGCTTAACAACGACGAGCTGACCGAAAAAGTAAGGGAGCTGGCAGCTCAATATGTTGGCCGGGACAATGTAGAGGAGATGGAATTGAGGATGACTGCCGAAGACTTCGGGTTTTACACTCACCGCTTCCCGGCAACTTTTTATCGCTTCGGAGTTAAGCAGCCTAATGTTAACACAGGCTCTCTGCACAGCCCTCAATTCAACCTTAACGAAGATTCGCTGGAAACCTCTGCAGGCGCTATGACATGGATAGCTATTAATTTACTGAGCGACTAATGGCACAAAGCTTGTTGATAAAACACCGGAGTCTAATTTATAAACACTAAAAATTAGAGGAGATAACAAGGAATAGTTAATAATTAGTTTTGTTTACCGAAAAAAGTCCCTAATTTTGCATAATTATTTTTTTAACAGACAAAAAAATGGCATACGTAATTGATGATTCTTGCATTGCTTGCGGATCTTGCATAGATGAGTGTCCTGTTGACGCCATCAGCGAGGGAGATATTTATAAGATTGATCCTGAAGCTTGCACTGACTGTGGTTCATGCGCTGATGTTTGTCCAACTGAAAGCATCCACCCTGCATAAGCAAGGCTAAAAATAAAAGACCCCTCATAGTGAAGGGTCTTTTATTTTATAATTATAGTATCTCCGGACTCCCGATTAGCACCTCATCAAGCAACTCATCATGAGGTTCGCAAGGAACCTCCTCTAGCAATTGAAAAGAAAACCCGACACCTAATTTGTAAGCATTGACAAGGCGTGGGAGCAATCTGTCATAATATGCTTTACCTCTTCCTAGGCGGTAGCCTGATTTATCAAATGCAAGTCCGGGAACAAGTACAAGATCTATCTTGCTAAGCTCAGCAAAGGGCTGCCCTGCCGGCTCAAGGATGCCGAAGTGAGGGCTTGGCACAAGCGATTCCTCCCCATCAAATTTCCTTATTTCCAAATAATCATCCTTAACCACAGGAAGCAGAAAACTCTTGCTTGACTGCCACTTAAGAATCAGAGCCCGTAAATCTATCTCATCGGGCATAGGCCAATAAGCCAAAACACACTCTGCATCCTGAAATTGCTTATTCTGCTCCAAACGCAGGACGAGCTCCCGGCTCTCCCTTTGCATTTGCTTAGTTCCGGCAGCCTTTTTAAGCTCCATAATAGTTTTACGCAAAGCTTTCTTCTTCTGACTAATACCCATAACTAATTATTTTTAAGGATTGTAACGAGCAGAACTCAAAAACCGGTTGCCATCATTCATCTCCATAAGCTGAGATAAAGTAGTTTCAGGATTACGTTTCATAAAAGATTCTACTATCCGGTAGCCAACATAGATGGCAGCACCACCCGGAGACTCCTGACCAAAATGATAGCTAAAGGGGCTCTTGCCAACGTAGCGCTGCAAAGTCATCCTGTCGCTGGCAAAGAGATGCTTCTTCTCAACAATATACTGCCACATCATCTTTTCATGGTTTTGCACCCAAGCCAATTCGGCACCTGTAAAATCGAACAAAGTAGTGTCGGCAATATCAGGCATCATCTGCTTAACAAAGTAGCGGGTCTTACCTTCAAAAAACATCTGATTAATCAGGTTGTCCACCTCAGATGAATACGGATATTCGGTCATAGCCACCGACATCATTACATCAGGCACAATCTTTTCGGGAGACATACGTCTTCGCAAGTACAGCGGAATTGCCAGGCGTTCATAAAAAACACATTCACGACCTAGATACTTCTCAACGCTCACTGAAATCCATGATGAATCAACAACTATAGACTGATTAAAGCCTGAAATATGAAGATACACATCCGGAATCCCGGATTCGGGAAAGTAATATTTGTAATGCTTAAAGGCAGCTTCAAGCTCTGACTTTAAACTTTCTTTATCTTCAAACAGATTAATTACTGTATCTATTACCTCCTGATTGGGCTCATAGGCCAGAAAAAATTTCATATTTTCTGCAAAAGCCTCATCTTCGACCGGCCCTGCCCCTATCACGCCCATACTATAAGCATCAAGATAGCTGCCATACTTTTCTTTAACGCGCTCAGCTTCATAAGCGAAGCTGTCGGGAGCTATCGCGAACAGTTCCTCGTAAAAAGGAATCAGCTCGAAATCAACTTCAATATCACGCAAATCGGGCGATTTAGCTCGATTGTTACATGCCGTTGAAGCAATAAACAGAACCAAAATAAAAGCAAAATTCTTCTTCATGCGCTAACTATTTATTACCGGATGTCTGCAAATAATAAAACTGCAAGATACTCTATTGTTATAAATTTCACCTGAGCTAAGCAATAAATACAGCTTTTCACTAAGTTTGTAATTCTATAAAGCTTATAAAGCAAATAAGGTAGAAATATAACAATTCTGAAACAAAAATTATGCAAAAGATAATCGTAACACTGGCTCTTATGCTGGCATCACAACTGTTGAGTGCTCAATCTGCGGGAGAGACCCGTATTTCTTTCGTACTTACACCACAGATTTCATGGCTGAAATCTGATATGGATGTGGTTGAAAACAAGGGCTCTCAGCTGGGATATAATGTTGGACTTATAGTTGACCGCTTTTTTGGTGATAATTATGCCTTCACTACCGGTATTACTATCAATGCAAGCGGCGGCAAACTTGGATATCCCCCCCTCGTTCAGGGTCAATCAAGCATTCCCGCGCAGCAACAAACCTACAAACTCAGGTATCTTGAAATCCCTGTGGGCCTGAAGTTGCGCTCGGAAGATATGCACAGATTTAATATCTATGGACGTTTCGGGCTGTCTCCCCAGATAAATATCATGGCTAAAAACAAGGACGACAACAAAATAGCCGATGAAGTGAAACTGCTCGACCTTGGCTACCACATTGGAGGAGGTGTTGAATATTCGCTTGGGGGCCGCAACGCTTTGATGGTAGGGATACTCTTTAATAACGGCTTCTTTGACACAACAGACAGAAATGGTTTCGATGACAAGGCCATCCTCAACCGTTTGGTCTTTGAATTTGGATTTATTTTCTAAACTTAGAACTTAAAACTTAGAACTTAGAACTTGAAAAATGCAAGCAGACCTTAAGATAGCATTAGCTCAACTCAATTACAAAGTTGGTGACTTTCAATACAACAGCGCCAAAATCGTCAAGACGATAGAGGAGGCAAAAAAACAGGGAGTTGAGCTTCTGGTCTTTTCAGAGCTGGCAATAACGGGCTATCCCCCGCTGGATTTGCTCACAAAAGAAAGCTTTGTCAATGCCGCTATTGAAGCGATTCATAAAATCGCCCTTTGCTGCAATGGAATAGCCGCCATCGTTGGAGGCCCTTCAATTAATCCGGATTCCAAAGGCAAGCCTCTTTACAATTCCGCGTGGTTCTTAAACGAGGGTAAGGCAAGAGCCCTTGTGCACAAAACCCTTCTTCCCACCTACGATGTTTTTGATGAGTATCGCTACTTCCAGCCTAACAGGGAGTTTATCATCCTTAATTACAAAGGGAAAAGAATAGCAATTACTATCTGTGAAGATATTTGGGACGACCGACCGGTGGAAAAAAGTTTCGACCGCAATCACCTCTATACGTTGTCGCCCATGCAAAAGCTGGCAGCCCTAAAGCCTGACTTCGCCATTAACATAGCAGCCTCGCCCTTCTCGCACAACCAGCATGAGCTACGTCGGCGGGTGGTATGCAAAAAGGCTGAGACCTACCGTATGCCGCTATATTATGTGAATCAGACAGGAGCAAACAGCGAACTGATATTTGATGGCGGCTCAATGCACATCGGCGCCGATGGTAACATTGTACATCGCCTTGACTTCTTTAAGGAGGAGCTTTACATTGTTGATGAAGCCATCCGGAAAGAGAGCACTAAGAGTCCGGAACCTTCAGCCAGCCGGTTCCCCCTCGCGATTGAGCTTATTCATAAAGCTCTGGTATGCGGGATTCACGACTACTTCAGCAAATCGGGGCTTAAAACTGCCGTCCTTGGCCTCTCGGGAGGGCTCGACTCGGCTATCGTGGCCGTTTTAGCAGCCGAAGCCCTGGGTGCCAAAAATGTTCACGGCATATTAATGCCCTCTCAATATTCAAGCGACCACAGCATAACAGATGCCGAAGACCTGGTCAAAAACACAGGGCTCAGTTCGGAAATCATTCCCATAAAAGAGATTTACTACAGCTACGAAAAAGCGCTGAAAAACACTTTTGATGGCAGAGCTGCCGATGTTACCGAAGAGAATATTCAGGCCAGAATACGCGGAACCTTACTGATGGCATATTCCAATAAATTTGGGCATATTTTACTCAACACTTCCAACAAAAGCGAAGCTGCTGTGGGCTACGGAACCCTATACGGGGATATGGCAGGCGGCTTAAGCGTACTGGCGGATGTTTACAAATCAGACCTTTACAAACTTGCTGCCTATATTAACCGCGACAAGGAGCTTATCCCCGCCAACACGATAAGCAAGCCACCATCAGCCGAACTTAGACCCGACCAAAAAGATAGCGACTCGCTGCCCGACTACAATCTCCTTGACGCGATACTATTCAGATATATAGAGCAGAACTTGTCGTGCAAAGAGATAATAAATGAGGGATTTGATGCCGCAACGGTAGAACGCGTTATCACTATGGTAGATCGCAACGAGCATAAAAGATTTCAATCACCGCCGGTCCTGAGAGTGTCTGGCAAAGCCTTTGGCTTTGGTAGGAGAATACCCATAGTTGCAAAACACAAATTATATTAATCTGATTTTATTACCATTAAAGGATAAAAATTTGTAATTTTGCATGCTATAGAACAGTGTTGTAGAACACGGTCAAATAATATGGCAGCAAACAAAAAGTCATCAGGCCCCGAGCCTACTATAAAAGACATTCCAATACTATATAGCGTATTGAATGTTGAGGAGAAAAACTATTTAGAAAAAAATCATACGGTAACAAAATACCGGAAAAACCAGATTATTTATCAGGAGGGAGAACTTCCCACCGGATTGCTATGCCTCGGCTCGGGAAAAGTAAAAGTTTTTACCGAAGGCGTTGGTGGTCGCGACCAGATAGTAAGACTTGCAAAAGCACCTGACTTTATTGGTTACAGAGCCCTTTTTGCCGACGAGGCGCATATTGCATCTGCCGTTGTAATTGAGCCCTGTGTTGTCTTCCACATTGCTAAGCCGGTAATTGAAAAATTAATGCTTAACAATAATCGGCTTTGCCTGAATATTATAAAATCCTTTGCTTCGGAGTTGGGCTTTACCCGCTTCAGAACCGTCTCTCTCACACAAAAGCATATCCGCGGACGTCTGGCCGAGAGCCTTATTCTGCTTCGTGATATTTACGGTTTTGAAGAAGACAATAAGACTCTTAATATCAACCTCTCACGTGAAGATCTGGCCAGTTTTTCAAATATGACAACATCAAATGCTATCCGCACTTTAACCACTTTTACCAAAGAGAATTTGATTGATGTGGAAGGCAGAGTGATAAGAATTCTGGATCAAGAAAGCCTTGAGCGTATTTCTCGTTTAGGATAAATTATTTGCTAAGCATCTACTCTTTATAATAGACGCGTTTGACACGCCTGCTGATTCCTGTAAGAACCTCATAGGGGATGGTATGAAGAGCCCCGGCAATATCCATAACTGAAGGCGACTTGCCAAAGACTATAACCTCATCGCCGTCGTGTGCCTCAATATCCGAAACATCAACCATGCAGCTATCCATGCAGATATTCCCAACAATTGGCAGTAAATGCTTGCCTATCCTTACACGCCCTTTGCCATTGCTCAATCCCCGGTTCAAGCCATCGGCATAGCCAATTGGCAAGACGGCAATCCGACCTCCTGTCCTCACCTTTCCATGGCGGCCATAGCCTATCGTCGCTCCTTCCTCAACAGTTTTCACCTGCGAAATATAAGTTTTTAAGCTAACTACATTCTGCAAGCGGGTATCAGCTATCGAACTAATCCCGTATAGGCCTATTCCCAAACGCACCATCTCATACTGATAGTCGGGGAAGCGCTCAATACCTGCTGAGTTAAGGATGTGGCGGATAAAGGGATAGCCCAGACCTTTTTTTAATTTTGCGCAAAAGAGCTCAAAACACCTAAGCTGGCTAAGGGTAAACTCGTCGTGCTGAGGATCATCGCTACCTGCCAGGTGTGAAAACACAGAGCGAACCTTCAGTTTTTTCATGCTGTTTAGGCGCTCAAGCAAGGCTTCCGTATCATGCTCATAGAAGCCCAGGCGGTGCATACCCGAATCGAGCTTAATATGAATAGGGAATGGCTCATCATCTCCCGTATCCACAGCGTGGTTAAAGGCTTCCATAATTCTGAAACTATAAATTTCGGGCTCAAGCCGATACTCTATCATCAGAGGAAAACTTTTCTCTTCCGGATTCATAACAATAATGGGAAGGGAAACCCCGGCCTGACGAAGTTCTACGCCCTCATCAGCAAAAGCCACTCCCAGATAATCAACTTTAGCATTCTGCAGAGCAGCTGAAATTTCATAGAGCCCGCTTCCATAACCAAAAGCCTTAACCATAGCAAGAGACTTCACACCCGGCTTAAGAGTAGCCCTGAATACATTAAAGTTATTGACTAAGGCATCCATGTCGATTTCAAGAAGGGTGCTGTGTTGCTTTAATTCCAGCTTTTCCACCAGTCTTTCAAATCTGAAAATCCTGGCTCCCTTAATCAGTAGAGCATGACCTTTAAAGCTAATAGTGGGAAGAGCTTCTAAAAGAGCCTCCGTCCCGGCGAAGAATAAAGAATCTGCGCCAAAACATGAGGAATAGCGTGTAAGCTCAGCACCAACGCCAATAAACCGGTCAATATCCTTACGCTTAATAAGCTCAGCCACATAAGGGTAAAGCACATCATTGTCTATGCCTGTCTGAAACAAATCTGACATAATAAGCGTGTGACGGCTCCAACGCGTCCTGCCCAACTGCTCTAAAAAGCTCAGTGCTGTCTCCAGCGAAGTGATATCCGAATTGTAGCTGTCGTTAATTATCAATGAGCCCTCGATTCCTTCCTTTTGCTCCATCCGCATTGCAACAGGCTGTATTTTCATCACCTGAGCTTTTATCTGTTCCTCACTGCATCCCGTATGCAGCATAAAAAGGATAACTGAAAGCATATTCTCCACAGATATTGCATCCTTAAAAGGAATAGCGATTTCAAGATCCTTGTTTTGCCATCTTAGCTTTAAAATCCCCTCAGCGGCAGCTTCAGAGTCTGTAAGCTGCAAATCAGCTCCCGTCAAGCGTCCCCAGCTAAGCAGTCTTTTCCCCTTATACAACTCGCGGCATCTGTTATAGAGAGCGACATTGTCGCTACTCAAAAATATAGTATCACAAGTTTCAAACAGTTTAAGCTTCTCATCAATCTTCTGCTCCACCGAAACAAAATACTCCTGATGAGCCATCCCGATATTGGTTATCAGCCCCATAGTGGGTCGTATTAGCTCACTTAAGCTTTCCATTTCGCCGGGGCGGCTGATTCCTGCCTCAAATATGCCCAGCGTGCTATGCTCATTAAGCTGCCAAAGGCTGAGAGGAACGCCTATCTGACTGTTATAGCTGCGCGGCGAACGAGTAATTTTCTCTTTAAATGAGAGCGCCTGACTAAGCCACTCCTTAACAATGGTCTTGCCATTGCTCCCGGTAATAGCCAAAACAGGGATAGAAAACTTCTGGCGATGACTCTTCCCTAATATCTGCAAAGCGTGCAAGGTATCATCAACGGAAATAAAGCAGGCATCTTCAAGCTCGCGGGGAATAATAAAAGAACGATTCACCACAAAGTGGCGCACTCCCTTATCATAAGCATTAACTATATAACTATGGCCGTCTTTGTGGTCGCTTTTAAGGGCAAAGAACAAAGTTCCCTCGGGCTCTACCAGCAAGCGGGTATCAAAAACCAGGCGACTAATAAGCGCATCGCTCTCGTGTCTTACCTCGCCCCCCATAATGGAGGCTATTTCCGAAAATAAATACATAATCTATGCTAACAGATATTAAAAACACCTCCCCTTGGAGGACAATACTTCGTAACAACAGCTCCTATTGTTCTCTTTTCAAGCGTTGATAACAAGTCCGGCAAACGGCCTGATATGACTCGGCAGAACCAAGTTCCACAATTTTGTCTCCGCCTGTGGTACGATAAGAGTAGTGAGCCAACTCCCCACAATGCACACAAATCGCGTGTACCTTAGTAACATATTCCGCACATGCCATCAGTGCAGGAATGGGTCCAAAAGGCTTTCCCATAAAATCCATATCCAAACCGGCAACTATCACCCTTACACCCTGATCGGCGAGAAGATTACACACATCTACCAATCCCTTATCAAAAAACTGAGCTTCATCGACACCAATCACATCGCAATCACCGCTAAGCAAAAGAATATTTCCGGAACTCTCGACCGGCGTGCAGCGAATTGCATTAGCATCATGAGAAACAACCTCACCCACGCTGTAGCGCTGATCTATAACAGGCTTAAAAATCTCAACGTTCATCTGAGCAATACGCGCTCGTCGTAAGCGTCTCAACAGCTCCTCGGTTTTTCCCGAAAACATAGAACCCGCGATAATTTCTATCCAGCCACGGCTTCTCTTTTTATCAACTCTCCGTTCAAGAAACATCTTTATTACAGTAATATAAGTGCGAAAAATCATCATAGTAAACTGGATTGTTGCAATCCAATCACTACATTTGCAAATGTAAAGAAAAGCTTGTAATAGGTTACTATGGAAAAGGAAGCATTGATAAGCATTATAATGCAGGATATAAAAGAGCTGGAAACCTTAGTCAACACTTTTAGAGGAAAAGCTGAGATTCCGGAGGTATATATTAAGCTGTCCAAGAGCAAGCTACAGGGCATAATTAGTGAAATTGAACTCCTGGCAGACATCAAAGAGGAGGCTCCAAAAGAGCCCTTACGAAGGGAAATTATAGTAAAAGAATCTGCTATTGAAGAATCACCAAAGGATCCAAGCCCGCGGGCTGCAGCTCAGGAATCACAACAAATAGCCAAAGCCAGGGAATTGTCGCCAGAGAAACCTGTTGCGGAGGATAGTTCAAAGGCAGAAGCTGTCAAAGAAGCATCTGAAGCTGACAAAGCTAAAACAGAGCTTAAAGCAGCTGAGCAGGTGCAAAAAAAGCAAGTTTCGCCCACCGTGCTTGGAGAAACCCTTGGCAAAGACAGACAGGCGCTAAACGACGCTTTGACCACCGGGCAGAGTTCAAGGGACTCGGCAATACAACCTGCCATAAACGACCTAAAGAAGGCAATAGGAATTAATGATCGCTTTTTATTCCAACGGGAGCTTTTTGCCGGAAACACAGAGCTTTTCAACTCCACTGTTGATCAGATAAATGCTCTAAATAATCTCAGCGAGGCTGAAACTTTCATTGCTTCCAATTTCGACTGGAGCGCTAATCAGGATACCGCCCACGAATTTATGAGCCTGGTAAAACGCCGATTTCAGAAACATAATTAAAAACCAAGCATGGCAGGAAAACTAATTCTGGTTCCCACACCAATAGGCAATCTTGAGGATATCACAATTAGAGCCTTGCGCGTCCTGCGCGAAGCAGATTTCATCTTAGCTGAAGATACCAGAACAACAGGATTTCTGTTAAAACACTATTCTATTGAGACCAAAATGCAGTCTCACCACAAATTTAACGAGCATGCTACCGTAGAAAGCATTGCCCGAAGAATAAAAGGCGGCGAAACTGCTGCCCTTGTCTCTGATGCCGGAACTCCGGGCATCTCCGACCCCGGCTACCTGCTTACTGCCCACTGCATTAACGAGGATATAGAAGTTGAATGTCTGCCCGGAGCCTCTGCCCTAATCCCGGCAATAGTAGTGGCAGGCCTTCCCAACGACCGCTTTTGTTTTGAAGGATTTCTCCCTCAAAAAAAAGGAAGACAGAAAAAGTTTCTCTCGTTGGCTAACGAAAGCCGCACCATGATTTTTTATGAATCGCCTCACCGCCTTGTAAAAACGCTGCTGCAATGTGCTGAATTTTTCGAGCCCACCAGGCGTGCCGCGGTTTGTAGGGAGCTGACGAAGCTTCACGAGGAAATACGAAGAGGCAGCGTAGAAGAACTTGCAGCGTGGTACCAAGAAAATAGTCCTAAAGGAGAAATAGTTTTGGTTGTAGAAGGAAAAAAAGATTTATAACTTTGCGAAGATTGAATTTACCCCATATATTCAATTATTATTTTAATAATCAACCAATTAGTGCTTGAAATTTTAAATTAGAGGAAAAATGAAAAAATCAGCGTTATTCTTGTTATTGCCTTTATTGACATGGCAATGTACAACGGGGCCCTCAAAAACTGAGTTGCTCCAGGAGAAAGATTCTTTGTTGCTGGTGACTGCGGAGAAGGAAATTCAGCTAAACCGGTTTATTGAGAATATGGGGGAAATTGAAGCCAATCTTCGCTTGATTAAAGAGAAGGAAAACATCATCTCGATACAGGCCGAAACAGGCGACACTCAAGGACATGCAGGTGAGCAAATCAATCAGGACATTCAACTGATTTATGATTTAATGGTTCAAAACAAAGAGCGTATCCAGCAGTTAGAAAGGCAGGCTAAGGCTGCCGGTGTTGACCAGGGCAAGCTAAACAAGCTAATTTCAGGTCTTGAACAACAGCTGCAGGAAAAAACTGAGGAAATTATAGTCCTTCAGGAACAATTAGCCCAGCGTGATTTGACCATTACTCATATGTCGGGCGAACTGATGGAGCTTAGCTATTCTATCGACTCGCTGCGTCAGGTATCTGAAGCTACACGCAGCCAGTTGGATCGTACAACAGAAGAGCGTTATTCCGCCTGGTTTGCCATAGGAACCCGTTCAGAGCTGCGTGAAAAGAATATAATTACACGTGAAGGTTTTCTATTCTTCGGAAGCACCAAGGTGTTGAAGGAGGATTTTGACAAACAATATTTTAACCAGGTTGACGTGCGTAAAGCAACACAATTTGACTTATATTCATCAAAAGGTGAGTTGCTGACTTCACACCCTGCCGGCTCGTATGAACTGACCACCGGTGAAGATGGAACCTTAATTCTGGTAGTAACAGATATTGAAAGCTTCTGGAGTATCTCTAAATATTTGGTGGTACAAACAAACTAAGCAATTAATAATTACACAGAGCCGGATGAAATAGCTTAGCCATTATTTCGTCCGGCTTTTTTTTAAGCCAAAAATCAAAATGAGGAAATACAAACAGTTGTTCTTCGACCTTGACCATACCTTGTGGGATTTTGCAACCAACGAGCGAATAACACTGAATGAACTTTATGATTCCTATAACTTAAAATCTCACTTCAGCAGCTTTAATGAGTTTTATGAAAGATACGTCCCAATAAATGCTGATTTATGGGCCTTATACAGAAACTGGGAGATTAGAAAAACTGACTTAAATACAGGCCGCTTTCATAATACTTTTTTGACAGCAGGATTGGATGATGTTGATATGGCCGAGAAGTTTTCCCTTGATTTCATCAGGCAAAACTCTCTCAAAACCAACGTAATGCCCTTTACTTTCGATTTGTTGGAATACCTCAGACCTCACTACACGATGCATATTATCACCAACGGCTTTATAGAAACTCAAAAGCTTAAGCTGGAGGTGAGTGGCCTTCGCCCCTATTTTAAAAACATATTCATATCGGAAGAGATAGGAGCTCAAAAACCCAAAATAGCCTTTTTTGAATATGCTATAAAAAGCAGTAATGCAAAAAAAACAGAGAGTCTGGTAATTGGTGACAGCCTGGAAATGGACATACTGGGCGCCAAAAACTTCGGTCTGGATCATGTCTATTATAATCCTTACTCAATACCTCATAAGGAAAAAGTTTTCAAAGAAATTAAATCCCTAAACGAGCTGATTGGATGGCTTTAAAAGTCGGCATCACGCTCAAAACCACGACCTAAGCCAAGATTAGACGGAGCCCCCGCCTCCTGGGCCTTAGATGCTGCGTCTCCTGAATTCATCCTTGAGCCTAAAGTTACAGGACTTGCGAAATCACTCGCTCCAAAACCGCCCCCAAAGCCATTGTCTGTAATATCCTCAAAACGAATAGCTTCTGGACGGAATTTCAACCTTACTTCTCCTGTGGCTCCGTTACGGTGCTTGGCTACAATTATCTCGGCAAGGCCAATCAGGCTGTTTCCCTGCTCATCCTCAAATATTTTATAATACTCGGGGCGATGTATAAACAAAACCATATCCGCATCCTGCTCAATAGCTCCGGATTCGCGCAAGTCGGACAACTGGGGGCGTTTACCTTCGCCGGTGCGATTTTCGACAGCGCGGCTCAATTGCGAGAGAGCAATTATTGGAACGTTAAGTTCTTTAGCTAAGCCCTTCAGCGAACGCGATATCATACTAACTTCTTCCTGACGGTTGCCCGGGCGCATTGCACTGGCATTCATCAATTGAAGATAATCAATTATTATTATCTTGATATCATGCTGTTTAACCAGGCGCCGGCATTTGGCTCTTAGTTCAAAAACCGACAAGCCTGCCGTATCATCGATATAAAGCGGTGCATCTATTAGCGTCTCAATCTTATTATCAAGCTGTTCCCATTCAAAAGGAGCCAACCTTCCATTCTTAATTTTATCACCCTCGATTTCCGTTTCAGAAATTATAAGACGATTAACCAACTGCACATTCGACATCTCCAGCGAAAAGACAGCTACAGCCTGCTTATATTTAACGGCTATATTGCGAGCCATCGAAAGGACAAAGGCTGTTTTTCCCATTGCCGGACGGGCTGCTATAACTATCATATCAGAAGCCTGCCATCCGGAAGTAATCCTGTCAAGCTCGCTGAAACCGCTCGGCACTCCGCTGAGTCCATCAGCTCGCTTGCTCGCTGCCTTTATATGCTCAATAGCCTCAGAAATAACGCTTTTTATCTGAACAGCGTCACGCTTCATACTCCCTTGCGACAGCAAAAAAAGCGAGTTCTCGGCCTCTTCAAGAAGGTCGTTAACATCCTCCGACTCATCAAAAGCCTTAGTTTGCATTACCCCTGAAATCCGAATCATCTCACGTTGCAAAAACTTCTGATAGATGATGCGCGAGTGATACTCGATATGGGCTGCTGATGCTACTCTTCCGGTTAGCTGAGTGATATAAAAGGCTCCACCAACTGCCTCAAGTTTGGCCATACGGCGCAATTCCTCGCTAACTGTAAGAATATCAATAGGTTGTTCGCGAGAAAAGAGATTCGTTATGGCATCATAAATAAGCTGATGTGACTCTTTATAAAAACATTCCGCAGTCAAAATTTCTGATACAATAACAAAGGCATCTTTTTCCAAAAGCATTGCTCCCAAGACAGCCTCTTCCAGCTCTAAGGCCTGAGGGGGCATCTTGCCTGCCCCCAAATCCTGACCGGCCATATTTTCACGCTTGTTACTGTAACGATTATCCGCCATTTTATCTCACTTTTTTCAAGGATTACAAAGGTAGCAAAATAAGCAAGCCATGAAAACACATGGTTTCTCTTAGCCAAACAGAATCACCGTTCTAACAGCTTTTCAACAATACAACAAACAGCTTTAACACTTCATTATTAAGTGTTTTGACGAGTTATTAACAACAAACAAATCCGGCTTTATCAACAATTTACTCCGATAAAAACATTTTACTTTTATCATGAAATAGCTTTCTTTGCATAAAACATTGAGCTATGATAGTTTTTCCAAATGCCAAAATAAACATTGGCTTATTTGTTACCTCAGTTAGAGAGGATGGATACCACAATATAGAAACACTATTCTGTCCGGTTTACAGTCTCTATGACGTGCTGGAGGTAATTCGTAACAATGGCAAGGAAGATGAATTCTCGAGTTCCGGCATAGAAATAGATTCCGCTCCCGCAGAGAATATCTGCATCAAGGCCCTTAATCTTATGAGAAAAAATGCCGGCATCCCTCCCTTGAGAATACACCTGCACAAAAATATCCCTATCGGTGCCGGTTTGGGAGGTGGATCGGCGGATGCATCATTTATGCTAAAGCTGCTCAACGAACAATTCAGCATAGGGATGTCTAATTCCATGCTCGAAAAACTGGCCGCCGGCCTTGGCGCCGATTGTCCTGTATTTATTGAAAATAAAGCGGTACTGGCGCGCGGAACAGGCAACGAGTTTCATCCTATAGAATGTAATTTAGATGGTCTTTGGCTTAATTTAGTTGTACCTAAAATCCATATCACCACGGCCCAAGCCTATAGGGGCGTTTCACCTGCTCAAGCTGCAATGCCTTTGTCAATGCTAATCAAGTGCCCGACAGAGCAATGGAAAGATGGTGTAACTAACGACTTTGAGCGAAGCATTTTCAAAACCCATCCATCAATAGGAGAAATAAAAAACAAAATGTATCAAAACGGGGCATTATACGCTTCGATGTCGGGAAGCGGCTCTGCCGTGTACGGCATATTCCGTGAAAAACAAGATATTAAATGGCCTGAGGACTACTTCGTTCACAATGAGCCGTTTCAGGCTAGCTAGTCAAAGGAAGAGTAAAGCAAAACCTGCTGCCCTTTCCCGGAGTGCTGAAAATTTCAAGAGAGCCACCATGGCGCTTAATAAAATCACGGCATAACATAAGCCCCAGACCCGAGCCCTTTTCACCACCTGTACCGACAGAACTGAAGTTTTGGTCTGTCTGTAATTTTTTAATAGTTTCCTCATCCATCCCAATACCCGTATCGACAACACAGACACGAACCCTTTCAGCCTCCTCAAAGCACTCCACATGTACTTCGCCACCTTCATTAGTAAACTTTAAGGAATTCATCAGCAAATTGCGTAAGATGGTATGTAACATGTTTTCGTCGGCATAAACCATTAAATCTGCTTCAAGGTGCTTGTGTAAACTCACAGACTTTTTCAGCGCGCTGTCTGATAAGAGATCCATTACTTCCCGGATTAGTTCCGACAGGTTGAGAACCGAAGGAGAGTATTGAATCTCCTCACTTTGTGAACGCGCCCAAAACAGCAGATTTTCTAAGAGGTTAAAAACCTGAAGCGCTGCGTCGTTAATATAGCGGGCATACATACGAACTTTCTCCTTATCGGCTTCCTCACCGGCATCGCTCAAAAGTGAGGCGAAGCCCATTATGGTGTTAAAAGGAGCTCTAAGATCGTGAGCAACAATCGAGTATAGCTTGTCCTTAGTCTGGATATGCTTCATAAGCTGCTCGTTACTCACCGTCAACTCTTCGGCTTGTTCTTCAAGCTTTCTGGCTTGCTCGCCTATCAGCTCACGACGCTCTTCAAGCAGATAGTTTGCCTCCTCCAAATCTTCGGTTCGCCGCTTCAAAGAAGTATTTTGCAAACGCAAACGCTCTGTCTGATCAGCAACCCTGGTCTCAAGTATAATCTTCTGCTTATGGAGCTGCCGCGTTCTATATCTGAATAAAGAATAAATTAGAAGAATTAAAAAACTGAAATAGAGACTCAAAGCCCACCATCTCATCCACCAGGGAGACAGTATTATAATCTTTAAGGTCAGACCCTCTTCATTCCAAATTCCGTCGTTATTTGCTGCCACAACACGCAAGACGTAGGTGCCGGGGTACAAGTTTGTATATGACACTGTACGTTGATTGCCCAAGTCGATCCAATCGGTGTCAAAACCTTCCAATTTGCAGGCATATCGATTTTTTGAAGGATTAAAAAAGTTGAGCGCTACAAACTCTATAGAAAAAAATTTCTGATCATAACCCAATACCAACTCTTCAAGGGAATTCAATTCGCCCTTTAAGAGCTGATCCTCGCCATATTTGTCCATTGTTTCATTAAACACCTTTAAGCCCGAAAAACGCATAGGCGGCGGATTAAGGTTATATCTTATCTCCTTAGGATTAAAATTGTTAACTCCCTGGGGGCTGCAAAAGAACAACTGGTCTATTCCATTATAATAGGAGGCGTTTATATTGAAACCTGGGCTATACAGACCATCTACCTCATCAAAACCCCGCAAGATTCGCGTATCAGTATTCAAACAATACAGTCCGTTGAGGGTGGCTATCCATAAGGATCCATCCTCGTCTTCTTCAATAGAGCTAATAACCTGGCTGGCCATTTCCTCAGCGTAACGAATAAACTGACCTTCCTCATTCCTTAAATAGAGCCCGTTGTTGGTGCCAAACCACAGGCGGCCCCTTTTGTCTTGGAGCATTGTAATAAACTGATTACCTTTAAGTCCGTCTTTCAATTCAGGATCTGCCAGAGTAACCTCAAAGCGCTCTTCACCGGGTTTCAACAAGTTTAGCCCATGAGCCGTGCCTACCCATAAATTGCCCTTATGGTCAACCAGGACTTTAAAAACCCAGTCAGTGCTTAGACCGTTGTTGCGTTGATTATAATTCTTAAAACTTTTCTGCTCAGGATCAAAAAGATCTACCCCTCCTCCATGCAAACCAAGCCAAAGATTGCCTTTCCCGTCTTCGACAATACTTCGAATATCATTATGACTGGGTGCATCAATTGTGAATCCCTCGCGCCATACCTCAAACTCCCGCTTCTCAGCATCGTATAGATGAAGCCCCCCGGTATGAGAGCCGATCCACATGCGCCCCTTGCTGTCGCGGTATAAAGAAAGCACGCTGCCGGGGCCCATCTCAGTGTTTTTTGTGCCGTCACCGGGCGGGAAGTGAAGGGTAGTACCTTCCTTCCACATGAAAATATTCAGACCTCCATTGAAAAACCCCAGCCATAAGTTTCCTTCTATATCTTCATGTATTGCCGAAACATTAGGTTCGGCTGTATGCCAGTAGTGACGCTCATGAGATGAAAACCCTGAAAAGCCGCGGCTATGGTAAGCCACAAGCACTCCATCTCCATGGTGATAGCTATAAACATGACCCTGATTATCCACAAAAACCCCATTAAGCCCGGTTGCCAATGTCCCTAACTCATTGGCCTGATGGTAATATCCATGAAAAGAATCACTCTCGGGCATATATAATTTAACTCCGCTGTAGTCGCTGGTCCATAAATGCCCCTGGAAATCAGTGAACAAATCAAAGAAGTAGCGCTCCCCACCATTCTCATAATAGCGCTTTACCTTATGCTGCTCAGGCTCAATTCGGGCAACACCGGCATTTTCAAGGGCTACCCATACATAAGCTTCAGTCTCCTGAATTGCCATTACCGAATAATCCGCCTTTTCACCTGTCAGTTCTTGCTGGTAATAATTAAACTCGGTGCTGTCAGAGGGATCAGGATAGCATATTATACCCTGACCTCCATGATGTCCAAGCCACCATGCTCCCGATTGGTCAATTAAAAAAGCTGATACAGTTCCCAAAGGCGATGTGAACACCAATTCGAATTTCTCCTCTTCTCCATTATAGCGATATATACCGTCGCCATAGCCAACCATAAAATCTCCTCCGGGAGACACATACAAAAACGTCAGATAATTACCCGGTAAACCACGAAAATCTTCAAGGCTAACAACCACCTCAAAATAATCATAGACCCAGTTATAGAGGGAGAGGCCATGAGAAGTGGCTGCCCAGACTCTATTTTGGCCATCCACTACCAAATGTTCTACCAGGCTACCAACGAAGCCATCAATTAGATTTCGATTAAGAGAGCGATAAGTCTTTATTTCATGGCCATCATAGCGGTTCATTCCATCCTGAGTGCCAATCCAAAGGTAGCCGAATTGATCCTGAGCCATTGCCGTAACATACTGACTGGTTAAATAGTTTCCTCCGGTCAGACGAAAAAAAACAATTCCGGAGACTGCGCCTTGAGAGGCAATCCTATTGCAAGCCAAACCCACAAAATACTGAGCAGTACCCTTCTCACTAGCGCTTTCTTTTATATGTATTACAACTCAAATACTTCCTTTTATACCTTCTATTAAACAAAAAGTTGCTATTTTAACATCTAACAACACAAAAGCGCCGTAGAATGAGCTTTTAGCTCATTAAACAGCCTGGTCTCAAAATGAAGATAAAAGTATCCTTGCGATCAAAAGAATTAGCTAATTCAAAGGCTGCCTTTAGATGACAGCCTTGAAACTTTAAAACTCAGCGTTTTTAGGCGTACGAGGGAAGGGAATAACATCGCGGATGTTACCCATACCGGTTACAAACAACATCAAACGCTCAAAGCCCAGTCCAAAGCCACTATGCGGGACGGCTCCAAAGCGGCGGGTGTCAAGATACCACCACATCTCATCGGACGGAATATTCATTTCTTTCATCCGTGCCATTAACTTATCGTAGTTTTCTTCACGCTGAGACCCGCCAATAATTTCTCCGATTTGGGGAAAGAGCACATCCATCGCCCTAACAGTCTTATTATCTTCATTAAGCTTCATGTAAAATGCCTTTATCTCTTTAGGGTAATCAGTTAAGATTACAGGCTTTTTATAGTGCTTCTCAACGAGATATCGCTCATGCTCGCTCTGTAAATCGGCGCCGTATCCTTCAATGGGATATTTGAACTGTCCCTTTTTATTCGGCTTTGAGTCCTTCAATACTTCAATCGCCTCAGTGTAGGTGAGTCGCACAAAATCATTATCCACCACGAAGCGCAGCTTCTCGATAAGTTCCATGCTGCGTTCATCGGCTTTCTTATTCTTCTCCTCTTCTGCCAGGCGATTGCTCAAAAAGGCGAGGTCGTCCTTGCAGTTGTTTATTGCATAGTTAATTAAGTATTTCAAAAACTCTTCTGCCAAATCCATATTATCATCCAAATCGTAGAAGGCCATTTCGGGCTCTATCATCCAAAATTCAGCTAAATGGCGGGTAGTGTTTGAGTTTTCCGCCCGGAAAGTAGGGCCAAAAGTGTAAATATCAGCAAGTCCCATAGCTGCAAGCTCGCCCTCCAACTGACCGGATACAGTCAAATTAGTTGCACGTCCAAAAAAATCCTGGCTAAAATCCACCTTGCCTTCTGCTGTTTTTGGAATTTTGTCCAGGTCAAGGGTAGTTACCTGAAACATTTCTCCGGCACCTTCAGCATCTGAAGCAGTAATTATAGGAGTGTGGATATTAACAAAACCCTTGGAAGTAAAGAAATTATGCACAGCAAAAATCATAGCATGGCGCACTCTGGCCACTGCGCTGAAAGTATTTGTACGAAAGCGCAAATGCGCGTTTTCGCGAAGAAACTCAAGCGAATGCTTCTTGGGCTGTAAAGGAAAATCGTTGGCATCGCAATCTCCAATCACCTCAAGCTTATCGGCTACCATCTCTACGGCCTGACCGGCACCTTGTGAGGCACTAAGCTTTCCCCATACTGCTATCGAAGCTCCAGTTGTTACGCGACGCAGGATAGCCTCTCCAAACTTCTCAACATCGGCTACTATCTGGAGATTATGAATTACCGATCCGTCATTAAGAGCTATAAAGTTGACTTGCTTCGAGCCCCTGCGGGTTCTGACCCATCCTTTGACGAGGTAATCATTCCCCGCAACTCCATCTTTCAAAATATCACTTATTTTCGTGCGTCGCATACTAAAAAATTAATCTGACCTAAAATCAGAAGGTTTTCAATTATTAAATTCTAAACAAGCCGTAAAATTAACGAAATGTTTATAATTAACAGAGGCCTATGAAAAAAAATAGCCCCTAAACAATGAACGCCCCTTCCGGGGCGTCCATATCTTACTCGAGTTCAATCATTATAAAACCTTTAGGCACCTTCTG
>ENA-UOOK01002379-UOOK01002379.1-fermentation-metagenome-genome-assembly--contig:-NODE-2379-length-23338-cov-7.986686_pt1 | contig 23338 bp, 23 predicted proteins | sample MGYA00245777_ERZ724023 | MGnify/ENA primary metagenome ERZ724023 (study PRJEB28704, sample SAMN03018312) | fermentation metagenome | biome: anthropogenic terrestrial biome; feature: soil; material...
CAAGCTGGCGGGATTTCAGATACAATGAGAATTTAAAAACCCTTTTTGGATAAGAAGATATTTTTCGGACCCGTGAAACGTTACTCACTATACCTAACCGTTCTTGTCCCTCCCGAATTGCGCCTCGGAAGTACACAGTCCTTTTCGCCCCGAATTGCGACTCGGGAGTACACGGTCCTTTCGCTTCGCTCAAGAAGACTAATTTATGGTGAGTAGTAGTGAACTTCTCTCAAGCTGACTAAGTTACAAATATTTCTGTCTTCTAACCCATACAACATTATTAGCTATACTGAACCTTTCTTGTCCCACTCGACGAAGGAGAGCGGCCTTTCCCGCGAAGAAAAGAAAAGCGGTTCTTCCCTGTTTCGAGCGGGTAACTTACATTTATCCCCTAAATTTTGGCCTGGCTACTTTCTAACTAAGCGATTATTTTCAACCCACACAAAATAGCGAAGAAAAAGAAAAACTAATTTAACCAACAACAAATTCGGTGAGGCTCCTGCCTTCTATTTTAGATTCATGAATGGAGTGGGAAAAACGATTACTTGAAGAAAAATCAGAATATTTTCCATTTGAAAATCAAACTATGAAAAAATGTAAAAATTATTATATAGTAAGGTAAGAGTACCAGTAATACTCTATGCACAAATATTTTACGAAAGTCGATCATATTGGAAGAGGAAATATATGACAAATGTCCCCACCCTTGACGGAATATTATTGTTTGTATTTGTTCTGACATTTATTCCATTTTGGACTGCCTTTGCGATATCCTATGTGATTTATAGACGATTGGGAATAGGTCTTTTGGGCGGATTAACCGGAATCATTTCTTTTGTCCTTACATTATACCTGCTGGATTCCGCTCTCTGGATACGCGGGATTATTGCAGGAGTATTTGGGGGCATTGTTCTGGTAATAGTGCTTTCAAGATATTATAAACCCATAATTCCTAATTTTAGAGTTGACAATAGAACGGTTGCTTACATACTGGTGATGACTGGGCTAATTTTATCAATTTATTTATACTATTCATCTGAAAAAGCTGATATGGAATTTTGTATAGACGACCCTTCAGGGGATGTCAGTTACTCTGGTTATACAGAACCTAAACTTGCTGGGCATGACAACATTGACATATTAAGGCTGGAATCGCGTGTTGTCGAAGACTCTGTGCTTCTGGAAATGGAACTTGCGGGAGAGATTGATGAGAATAATACTGCAGAATATACTTATTATATTGCCACTCAGGAACAGAGCCTCTGGACTCTCATTATAGATGAAAAAGATATGGAAAAGGAAGGCAATATTCTTCGAGCATATATTCCAGTAGAATCCCTCAAAAATCGAAAAATCTTTCATGTAGTTGCCGTTGCTTCTGAATATGATATGTCCAGTGATCTTGATCTGTATGACAATTGTTCTAACAGGGGAGACTTTTGGGAAATTTTGAAGATACTGACATATTAACTTGACTTTGCAGAAATCCTAACATATTCAATCAACAAATGCCAGCTCTCGTTTCCTTTATTCCAGTACAATCTGGTTTTCTTCTTTTTCTTCTCAAAAAGTTCCTGTAATGTATCAAATATCTCTTATTAAAAAACTGATCATTCCATCAATTCCGTATCCTCATGCGAATACGCCGGCGCACAGCAGCAGAGAATTTTCAGATCATTTTCACCGGTGTTCCTTATCCTGTGAGGAGTTCCGGGCTGGATACAGACAGCATCCCCTGTACGGACTTCAAACTCCCGCCCGCCCAGAGTTATTATCCCGCGGCCTTCCGTGATGTGATAGATTTCTTCAGCCGCCGCATGTTTGTGAAGCAGTGTTTTTCCTCCGGCAGGCACGGTGGCTTCGGCAAGGCTCTGTTCTGAATTACCGTGGACTGAGGGGTGCATGAGTTCGCGGATGGTTGAGCCGTCTTTTGTGATGTAGGGTTCTACCTTTTCATATTCGGTTTTTAGCTGCATTTTGAGATACTGAAACTGGAAACTATATAATAATTTTTATTTCAAAGGGGAAGGCGAAGGTTCTTCTTCCTGCAAGAATTCGGAAAAAAGCATGGGGCAGTCAGGGATTTTTTCAGCATCTATTAAAATAAGATTGAGGTAGAAAGGTCCCCCACATTTAATGTTTATAGGGGCTGGATCCACGAATTCCAGGATGTCAGCAGGATGTTCGATATAAAACTTCTCAAGTTCCGGGCTGTTCAGGTTCGCTTTGCAGGGGAGGCCAACGGCATAGATTCTGGAATCTAAAAGGTCCCTGGCCCCTGCGTCCAGAACAAGTGCAAAAAAAGAGTAGAGCCCATGAGGCAGGTCAAGCATGTATCCGGTTTCCGCGTCAAGTTCGGATAATAAAAGGTCCCTGGTCGTTTTCCTGTATACTATTAAAAGCAGTACTTTATCTCCTGAAAGCAGTTCCTGGACCGTGTCCGGCAGGAAAAGGTTGCCGAAGACGAATTCACACTCTTCGTAAGTTGAAGCCGTAAAATCGTTTCTAACAAACAGCAGGCCGTCCTGGTCAGAAAGTGAATAACCCATATTGCCTTCAAGATCTATTATCGGATATTTACCTGCAGAAGTATCCTTCCAGAACCGGTCAAGAGCCTTATCCTCAATTCGCGACAATAGATGTATACATTCCCCAACAGCAATGTCTTCCAATAACTAAACCCCCTGATAAATGGACTCCTTTTCAACCAGGTTTCCTCGGGTTATAAAACCCGTTTGTCGAATCAAAGGTTCAAGATATCAATCCCATTGTAATATATTATAAGCATTATATAAATGACTGATCATGAAAACGAATCAAATAGTTAAATGACCAAATTTCCAGATAGTCTTATAATAACATTAAGACAATAACATTAAGACTTTCCGAATAACTTCTTATTTATTTTTCTTTTTGCGCTTCTTGACATCTGTTTAAGGATAATTGGGGTGGGCGTATTTTTCCCTGCAGGGGCAACTTTTCCTTCCCTTATCGCTCTTAACACATCTTTCACTGTATTCCCAGAAGCGTTGATTTCAGTGTACGCCTGCCCTACCATTTCGGGAATATGGGAGTCGCTTCCCGCAACTCCTGGTATTCCGAGCCTTTTTGCCTCTTCCAGAGCTTTCCGGTTGGCTGAATTAAAGAGGCAGCGAGAATTGAATACCTCAACTGCATCGATATCAAGCCCTTCGAAACTTCCTATCCCGTGGGAACTGCGCTTGAACGGATGAGGGATAATAACCGTGCCGCCAAGCTTCCTTGCCTTCAGGATCGTTTCTTCCGGGCTCAACAAAGGCTCAATGTTTTCCCTGACCCCGAGAACCAGAATATGCCCTTTAGAAGAACTCACTTCCACTCCTGGAATCACTGTAATTTCAAGACCGAGTTCCATGATTTTTTCCGCACAGGCAAGCCCGCCTTCCACGGTATCGTGATCACAGATAGCAAACCCGTCAAGTCCCCTTTTGCGGGCAGTCTCAATGATGTCCCTGTGACTTGAATTACTATCCCTTGAATGCTCGGAATGTACGTGAAGATCGAATTTCATGATAATATAAAAATGCTAGTCGAAGTTATATAAATTTTGAAACGGAAAAGAAGAAAAAATAATCAACGAACGGTCGTGGGATCTCAGGATGTTAGATTTATACTCTAAACATGGAGGCAATACCTCTGGAAAGAAAAACCCGTTCGCATTCATAATTACGGCAGGATAAAATATAAGGTTTTCGTAGACATACGAACAAACATATATTTGAGTACAGCAGGTTTGAATTTCTAAAGAGGAACTCTTAAGGGCACCAATTAAGAAGAGACTTTTAAAAATCTCTTCTATGACCTCTTCTATGCCCTCTTTTATGGACCTTACCTTATATTAACATAAACAAACAGAAACAAAACACAGGAGGAATAACGAACGGGCATACTCATATTAAAAAATCTGGTGTAGGGGTAGTTTAGGATATTAGGAGGGTCTGATATCTTCAGTAGACACCCGTTCGCAAATAAACAAACGACTTTGGAGTATAAATATATTTCGTATGGATACGAACGATATTCGAGCTATGCAAAAAACTTTCCGAGAAGGAAAATGTTTGCAAATATAAGGATAATATACCAATGATTTTTATAGAATTGGAAAACCTTATCATTATTCCGTATTGCCTGAAAAAGCATTAAAAACCTTATTCAACCTTGCTCGTCAGGATCGAGCTCCAGAGACTTTATCCTGTTGATGATATCTGTTCTGGCTTCATAATCCACTGAAATCCGCTCTCCGTATTCAACCCTGTGCACAATGCCTTCGTCGTAAAGCCAGGAGAGAATCGACATCCCTTTTTCCGAATTAGGAAGAGAAAAGGAATAGAAAGACCAGGCAGGAAGATGTTTGATAATTTCAGCTTTTAATTCCTGCATGCCAGTTTTTCCTTTTGCAGAAACGAATATGGGATTGGGAGCCATATAGCCTATTTCTTTCATGACGGCTTCAAGTTCGGATTCTTCAAGCAGATCAGTTTTGCTAAGCACTGTGATTACGGGAACCCCCTGTATTCGGTCCCAGAGAGTATCATGGGATGTGGAAAGTTTCTGCAGGATTATCTCGGGTTTTTCGCTTACATCGACCACCAGCAGGATAAGGTCAGAGAGATAAATCTCATCGAGGGTGGACTTAAAGGCATCAACAAGCCAGTGCGGAAGCTCCTCTATAAACCCCACTGTATCCGTCAAAAGGGCCTTTCTTCCGCCCAGGTCAAGGGCCCGCGTAGTGGGAACAAGGGTCGTAAAAAGCATATTCTGGGCTTTAACGCTTTCATCAACAATAGCATTGAAAAGTGTGCTTTTTCCAGCATTGGTATAGCCTGCGAGGGAGACAAGAGAAAAGCCTTTCCTGTGCCTGAAAGCCCGCAGGGACTCATCGTCTTTTCCGGCAGACTCAAGTTCACTTTCAATTCTTGTTATTCTTTTCTTTAAGTCCTGTTCATAGGAGTCCTCATAGTCCCCAAGCCCCATGAAACCTGCCCTTTCCTCTTTTTTAACAAGGGAAACAATAGCTCTTGCCCTTGGAACCTCGTACCTGAGCCTGGCAAGTTCAACCTGCAATTTGGAGCGGCGTGTGGTAGCTCTTTTTGCAAAAATCTCAAGGATAAGCTGGAACTTATCTATTACCTGGCACCCGCAGATTTCCGAGATATTAAAAAGCTGAATTGTGGAAAGCCTGTTATAGAAAATTACCTTTCCGGCTCTCTTCTGTCTTACAAGTTCGGCAAGTTCCTCTATCTTTCCCTTCCCAAGCTGATACCTTGAGTCAGGAAACCTTGTCTGGGTAAGCTCTCCTACAGGGACATAGCCTGCGGCTCTCGCAAGCTCTCTCAGTTCCTCAAAGAGATGTTCACTGCGTTCAGGGTCAGCCCGCGGGTTTGTCCTCTTTACGAGAATTACCCGGTTTTCTGATTTTGTTTTATGTTCTGTTGAAATTTTTACGCCTCGATATTAAGTTCTTTAATGAGTAAATTTCGAGCGCTCAAGGAGATATGATGAGCAAGTTCGATAGCCCTTCTCTCAGCTATGGACTCCTGATACTTAAACGCCCGGGAAAACATGCTTTCGGGCACCCAGAGGGGCTGGTTATACATATCCCCTTTCTCTGCCACAATCGTGCCCTCAAAGGAAAGCTGGTTAGCCGTATCCTCAATTAACTGGACAACATCAAGCAGACCTGGTGCCCTTTTTAGCCAGACGGGCAGAATTTTCACCTGTTTTACCTTTTCGATATGGTCGGCAGAAACCGTGAGAGCTGCTGCTGCACATACCATATAATAGCCGCCTTCTATCCTGTGCCTGCCCGAAATGTCCACTGCAATAATATCCCACATTATACTTCACCTTCGATGAAAACCCGGTTTTCACGAACCCTTGAGAAAGGTAAATGTGTTTATTCATGTCAACAATAAAGCCAGTTACAGCCATAAAGCCAGTTACAGTCAGTAATAGGCAATATTAAGTCAATACAGGATCACATTTTGACCCTGCCTATATCCAGATACTCGACTCCTTCCCCTTTCTCAACTGCAAAGAGCATTCTTTTACGCACACTGTTTGCAAGCCGGACAGCCCCGGACATAACCGGAAGCCTGAACTCGTAATCTGCAGGGATGACGTTTACAAGATACTCGGAATGGGGAATTTTTTCAATGGACTCGACTTTTCTGTAGACCCTGAAATGGGTCCCGAACTTAAAGCCGGTCTTGACAACGTGCCCCGAGTCCCGCAGGGCTTTATAAGCGCTGTATTTCCTGAGGAAAGAACCTTCGATTTCCGAGGCTTTCTCAACGAACTCTTCGAATGAAAAGACCTTTCCTTTCCTGTCCCTGACAACTATGACCCCTCTGGAAAAAAGGTAGAGGGACTCAACAAGGGAAAGCTGCAGCCTTTCAGTGTCAAGCATTTTACCGTAGAAGCCCCCGGTATAAAGAGATCCTGAAGCCTCAGCATCCCAGGATATTACTCTGTCTTCGAGGAAGGTTGCATCGGTCTTGACTGCAGGGAAAGGCTCAGGCATCTCTCCTTTTGGAGCAGCGGATTTAATTTCGTAAAAGGTAAGGTCGCTTTCTTCGTCCACGACAGCGAGGATAAACTGCTTGTGCACGTTTTCTGCTGACGCGACCGATTCCTGCAAAAGCTTCACAGGGAGGAGCTGCCTTTCGGACAGTACATGGACAAAGATTTTTGCCGCGCTTTTTCCCGGATGGCTGCCTCTTGGGTATACCCTGAAGTCCGCAGCTGAAGGCTGGACATAATACCCCCTCTCTTTGAGGTCCTTATAAACGATATACTTAAGCTCGAAATTCTGCTGCCTCAAAGAAGCCTGTTCGAAAAAGGCCCTGAAGTCAAGCAGTTTTCCTTCAAGCCAGATATCAAGTTTTCCTCTGGACTGAAGGTACGCAGCCTCCACAAGTGAGAGCTCAAGCCCGTCATCTCTTGGACGCCCGAAATAACCTGTTTTGTAAAGTTCGGCCACCGCTTCCTTTCCTGCAAGGACCCGGTCCCCTTTAAGTTGTGTTTTCAATAGGTTCACCTGAAAAGAAAATAAAATGAAAATAAGTTTTATAAGAAGTTATTTTGTAAGATTCTGACTTTTAACAATCTTATTTGCACAGGGCCGGTTTTTTATTCTGGATATTAAGAATCCGCCCCTGATTAATAACTGGTCTATAATAATCTGGTTTAATATAATATTATTTTTACTGCCTGCAAAGGTAAGCTGCTTACATCCTCTAACGTTTGTGGCAGCCCTCAGTATCATTATATATTCATTATATATTCATCATATATTCATCATATATTCATGATATACTGCTTCATTGCGTCATGCCTTTCTGGAGAAAACAGATTAAACCTGCTGTTTTTTAATACATTTACCTGGAAACTCTGGAAACTCTGGAAACTCTGGAATCCCTGAACTTACGGGCAGCTTCTGCAAGTGAACCTGCAAGTTCCCTGTAAGCAACTCCGTGCAGATGGGCGTAAGAGCCAATGGTATTGTTAACAATGAGCCCGTCCCTATCACCTTTTATTCCGGTGCCGCGTGAAAGGGTTATTGCAAATTCCGCATCATCCGGGATATCCAGGATTTCGGAGTGATGAAACTCGTGTCCTTTGAAACTGTTGCCTTTTTTTCCTATAGGGCAGTCTCTCTCAAGAGTCCCTATATTATAACTGACAACCCTTGTCTGCCCCATAATTGTGTGGCCTGGAAGCGCACTAACCATTGAATAAGTGGACTCTGGCATGGAAGCATCGTGGTAAGTGCCTTTTCCCGGGACTCCGGTACTGATTTTTTCCGTAAGGTACATTAGCCCGCCGCACTCGGCATATATGGGCATCCCTGCTGCAGAGGCTTCTTTGATGGCTTTCCGCATGGGCTCATTGGCTTCGAGTTCGCCTGCAAAAAGTTCGGGGTAGCCGCCTCCGATATATAGCCCGTCAACATCAGGAAGCCCGGTATCGTTTACGGGGCTGAAGTAAATAATTTCCGCACCTGCAAGTTCCAGCAGGTCTATATTGTCGCGGTAGTAAAAATTAAAAGCTTCATCAAGGGCAACCCCTATCCTCGGCTCTGGAGAGCCCTCATCAAAGGTAGGGGTAAAAATACTGTTTTCCGGACCTGTAAGGGGTTTTGCACTCTCTGCAATTTCCAGAAAGCGGTCCACGTCAATTCCTTTATTGATAATATCTTCTATGCCGCAAAGCCTGTCCTCAAAACCTCCGTCTCCGAGCCTGCGCCTGCCTTCGAGAGCTGGCATAAGCCCGAGGTGCCGCATGGAAATCTGCATGGCGGGGTCCCGTGGAATTATTCCTATGACCGGCACGCCAGTATAGTACTCTATTGCCTCTTTTGCCTTCTGTGCGTGGCGGCGGCCTCCGATATTGTTGAGGATTACTCCTGCAATCTCTACATCAGGGTCGAAGTTCTTATAACCGCCTATAAGGGCAGCAGCAGAACGGGTGATGCTGCGGGCATTGATTACGAAAACCACAGGGCATTTAAGGATTTTTGCAATCTGGGCTGTGCTCCCGAGGTCGCTTAAACTTTCAAAGCCTTCGTAAAGCCCGCGGACACCTTCGATAATTGCAATATCAGCCCCGCCCCCGGTTTCACAGGCATGGGTGTAAACATCAAGAATCCCCTGCTCATCCATGAGGTATCCGTCAAGGTTCCTGCAGAACCTGCCCGTGATTTCGGTGTGGTAACTGGGGTCGATATAGTCAAGGGCGACCTTGAAGGGCTGGACTTTGTACCCTCTTGAGACAAGGGCAGCCATGAGCCCCATGGAAATTGTGGTCTTGCCTGAGGAAGAGCGGTCTGCAGAAATCAGGACTCTGGGAATGCTCCCTGCCTCTTTTCCGCCCGGCTGGTTGCTTTGGGACATGCTTTTAATACCCCGGATCTGGTTTCTCTGTTTATTGCAGTACAGGTGGTTTTTACGGTTTCGGTTTTATACTGGTTTTTACAATTTTTTTGTTTTCCAGTTCGTTTTCCAGTTCTTCCCGGTTTACTTTGTCATTTCCCTTAACCGCTCATCGCTCAGGTGGTCTGCCATGACCTTCTTTTCGTTTTCCAGGATTGCCTTTCCAAGCTGGCGGTAGACCTCAGAAATATCAGAGTCAGGAGCTTTCTCCATAACAGAGTAGCCCTCCCTTTCCCAGTCCTGTACTGCCTGCCTCTTTGGAATGAAAGCCATTAGCTGGCTGCCGATTTCCTCGGAAAACTTCCTGACAATCTCCTCTTCCCTGCTCACGTTTCTGGAATTGCAGATTACCCCGCTAAGCGGCATCCCAATTTTAGAAAGCCCTTTGCAGATATTGTTTGCTGCATAAAGTGGCATGTACTCTCCTGATGTCAGGACATATGCCTCATTTACAAAACCCTTCCTGACAGGGGCAACAAACCCGCCGCAGACGATATCTCCCGGGACATCATAAATGATGAGGTCCTGTTCTTTCAGGAGGTCTCCTGAAATGCTTTTCAGTTTCTGGATTGCGACTATAATCCCGCGCCCTGCACAGCCTATACCGGGTTCCGGACCTCCGGCTTCCACGCATTTCACGCCTGCATACCCTTCAAAGACAATATCTTTTTCCTTAACATCCACACCTTCCCTGAGAAGGTCAAGGATTGTTGGAATTCTCCGCCCTCCGAGAAGGGTTATTGAGGAATCGCTTTTGGGGTCGCAGCCTATGATCATGACTTTCTTGCCCGCTTCCGCACAGGCAGCTGCAACATTTGAAGCTGTGCTCGACTTACCTATGCCGCCTTTTCCGTAAATTGCAATGATCTTTTGTTTTTTCAAAGGGTCTCCCTCCCGTTATCTAATTTATCCTGGCTCGTATACTGGCAATTATGATTTATCCTTAATCCGGCTTTGTCTGAGTATCCCGTTTTTATTCTGGCTCTTTTCTTTCCTGTTCAGGCTTCCTTTGAAACTTCCCTTAATGTGGCTCCGAACTCGGATTCCACTATCTCACTGACTCCAAGGGTCTTTGGGTGGAGGTCGATCTCAACTATAACATGCTGATGCCCCATCTCTTTTAAGGGAAGGACCTGCCTAGGACCGTTAGTAATCGAGATCAGCTCCATGTCCTGCAGGTTATCCATAGGAATTGCATGAGGAACACCTGTAATAACTGCGAAATCGTAGTCGCTGTATTTTTCTTTTATCAGCTCGCTGACTTTTTCACCTGCAACAGGGTATTCGTCCATGCCGCCGATAATTTCGTGAATCTCAACCCCGTGTGCTTTGAAGTCACGCATAATATATTCGGCATGCTGCCTGACCCGCGGAAGCCCGAGCTCAGGGTCGATATTTGCCATATTGACCAGGTTTTCCTTTTTCCCGAGAGCCTCTGCAACCTCATTGACTGCAAGGGTGATATCTGCAAACATATAGCCTGTTTCTTTTTTGGCGTTCATTATGACGAGCCCTTTTTTCCCTTCCTTTAGAAGTTCAATAACCCGCCTTGCAACCTTATATTTGAGGTCTCCCCTGGAGGGAGCAAGGTATTCTTTGCTTGCAGCCCCGAACCTCTTTTCAACCTCTGTGGCTTTCGTGAGGAGGTATTCCTGGCGCTCGAACTCTTTATGGTCAATTATCCCGGCATCAAGTGCGGATTCAAGGGCAAAGAGCACGCCTTTTGTATTGTTGTGATATCCTGCATGCACTTCGACTTCAATCACAGGGATATCCGGGTTTGCTTCGAGCACGGCTTCGTGCATTTCCTCTCCTATGATCATGCTGGCACAGGTCCCGACAACACCCAGGATTTTCGGGTTGAAGAGCTCGATTGACTTGTTGATAACCTGTACAAGCTTATCATGCCCACCGAAAACAAAACCGTTCTCGTCAAGCCCTGTGGTAACTACATGGATGCCGTCTTCTTCAAGCAGCCTCGCATGCTTGAAAGAACATCCAGGGGGCCCGTGCAGGATTGCAACATCTACGTTTAAGTCCCTGAGGGTATAAAGAGCCGCAACGATTGAACTCGGGCGGGGGTGAATGATTGAAATCTCTTTTTGAGCCATAACAAATCCTCTTTCTGATTATATGAATATCGATACGGGTTTCACCCGGGAAATTCCGGAATCTCGCAGGACAATTAACCCCGGCCTGAACGGGAAATGTATCCGGAAGCAGGATCAGTTGAAGTTAAGTGGTAGTTAATAAGTGGTAGTAAATAACTAATAGTTATTAGTCATGAGAGTTAAACAAGCGATGGAAACGAATACAGATTGGAAGATCCTGTATAAAATTGTATCATAAAAACTCCGGCGAAAAGCCCGGAGCCTGACCCGAAATCCCTGCCTATTTTCCAGATCAAGAGGAAGAGTTTCGAAGGAACAGAGTGCATTGGAGGTCACCCTTATGGACAGAGCTCAACGGAAACATTTTACGGAAGAAAGAATTATATCTTCTGTTCCTGCAAGTTCCGAAGCTTTCAAAAGCCCTTCCGGAAGGCTGCCTGCATAAGAAGCTTTTTTAGCAGTCACTGCCCGCATCCTCTCTCCAACAAGTATGATATGCCTGCATTTTGTACCGAACTTTTCTACAAACCCCTGAACTGAGGCAGGAGGCAAACCTTCACAGACCTGAGAGGCTTCTTCTCCGAGTATAAGGATTATACTTCTCTTTTTTTCGTCCTTTTTCTTCAGGAGAGCGTACTCAAGGGCTTTTTCTGCAGAAAGGATGTCCATTCCGGAGTTTGAGTTGTCAATCAAAGCAACTCCATTAAGCTCCTTTTCCTGCATCCTTCCTGAAAGCCCCCTGAACTCTTCAAGCACAGAAACCACATCTATTATCTCAACTCCAAGTTCGAGAGCTGCAGCAGAGGCTGCAACAAAAGCTGTTTTGTATGCCGAACTGTTGTATCTTGGGCGCAGAGAAGCCGAAAAGATTTCCTGTCCTCTGTTGAGAAAATGCAGGGTGGAACCTGAAACTTCGGGAGCGTTTGATTGTTCTGAAGTAGCTGATGATGCCTGAATAGCTGACGTCTGAATAGCTGAAGCCCGAGTAGCTGATGATTGCGGGAGAGCTGCCGGTTCCGGAACTGGGGAAGATTTTACGTTACCGAGTTCAGTTTCCAGAACAAAGTCCGGATCCTCAGAAACCTTTACGCTGGTGTCTGCATAAAATGGGTCTTTAAAGGTGAAAACCTCTGCCATGATCCCTTTTGCAGCCTCAAGGGCTTTTTCTGCTCCGGTATTGAGAAGAAGAGTGCTTCCGGGTTTTGCATTAAGGATAAGCTGGAGTTTTGCGTCGCTTGCAAGGGCTGTATTGTTTGCAATCCCGTAATCAGGGGAAAGAGTTGTCAGGACCCCGAAGTCTGCATTACCCGTTCCTCCTATGGAGATCTCAAAGATGTAGAATTCCGGTTTGATTCCTGCCTCAAGGCTTTTTTCAACGGCTGTCAGGATACTTCCAGGAGTAATGCTCAGGCCCCTGTGAATTAGAGAAGAATAGCCATCTTCCCAGATCTCAAGCCCACGCGATGTATGGAGTACGACTTTGAACCTGCGGGAGAGCATGTCAGCGAGCAGGGACGCAGTGCTTGTCTTTGCTTTTACGCCCGTTATCTCAACTATTTTTGTGCCGGAAAGCCATGGATCTTTTTTGAGGATTTCTCCTACAATTTCGTGATGGGAAACGATATTTTTCCCTTCTGCTCTGGCTTCCGCTAGCATGGAATAAGTGGGATCAAGGTGTACGGGCGCTACCAGAAAATCAAATTCGGAAATGGGAAGGGGAGCTTTTGAACAGTGGATGCCGTACTTTTCTTCAAACTCCCCGAGTAGCGCCGGGTCCACAGTCCCGTAAACGTCTACCCCGGACACGTCATTTCCCAGGGCTGCAAGCTTTTTTGCGATTGGAATGCCGCCGTGTGTAAGGTCGAGCACGGCGAGCTTTTTCCGCAGCAGGCCCATAAATAACAACCTGACTCGATCTTTAGATCTACAGGGACTCCTGGACCCTCTTGAAGACGAGTTCAGCTATCAGTTCGTCAGCCCCGAGAGGCTTTGCATAACAGATGGGAACGTCTTTTCCATCGATTTTAAGGGTTCCGCAGCCGTCTTTGTCAAGGCTCAGGATTTCAGGGATGTCTTTTGTAATGTGGACGCCTGAAGCCAGGAAAACAGGTACTGCTGCAACCTTTGTTACTCCTGTGCCTGAAAAACCTGCAATTGCCTCTTCAAGGGTTGGTTCGCTGTTTTCCATAAACCCTGCTCTGACAACAACATCAGTGTGCTTCTGTGCGATGTAATCTGCGATCTGGGTGACTACTTCCTTGTTGTAAGGCAGTTTGCTCCCGTGGCCGATGGCCAGAATTCCGAGTTTCTCAGTCATTTTTAAACCTCTTATAATATAAGCTCAAGCTTGTTCAGAATGTGTTTAACACAATTATTTTAATTTGTAACATCACAGAGTTTAACATAGTTAGAATTTATCCAATATATTCTCTTCGTTTCTAAAAAATTATATATATTAATTAATTTATGAAGTCGGCCACAACTGTTTCACATTATAAAAGGGAACTAATTTTGAACATAATTTAGACTGTGAAGCTTAACAATGTGGTAATTGTTTAAGAGACGATGAATTATGGAGGTATGAATTGAATTTGAGCTTTGGATCGCCCAGCAGGTAATAAAAACAGCAAACCAGGAAATCAAATGAAATGCGAACATAAAATTGAATTGAGATTAAAAAGAGAAAGCTCCCTTAAAAAATCGACTTAAACCTTTCATGAGCACTTCTTACTGTTTTGGCATGATCTCCTCCGGGAACCATTCCTGGATATCCGCGGGCATATTGTTCCTTACATCTCCGAGTTCACCTTCACCCATATGCCTGTACATAACCCGTAAAACAGCCCTGATTACCTCCTCAGGGTTGAGATCGGGATCAAACTGAAACTGCTCGTGCACCCTTCTTGCAAACTCATCTTTTTTGAATTTCTCCGGCTTGCCCAGAGGTGTCCAGCCGTCATAATATACTCCTTTAATTAAAAGAGGCAGCTGTGAAGCTAGCTGGACTGCCTCTACTACCTGAAGCCTGTCCCTGAGTGCATGCAGAGTGCCCCGCAGTGCTTTGTATGCGCTGTTCTTGCTTTCCCACTTTAACTGGTCCATAATATCTTTTAGCCACACGTTTGCCAGATCGATACTGGTTTCAAGATTGCTTACTCCAGTAGTCATTCATACTCCCCCATTATATTGTAAAAATCAATATCATTCGGCAGAATCAGTTTATGGCCTGTGTTTATATAATTATTTCTAAGAATGGAATTAATTATATCTAAGAAGGACAGTTGGCGGGGTATTCGACTGAAATAAAAGACAAATTAGATAACTGATTAATAATAGGAATAAAATAATCCATTAATGAACTATTATTACCTTCTGTTGCTTGCAATACTGTTTGAGGTCTGCGGAACAACCTGCATGAAGTTATCCGAAGGTTTTTCAAAACTAATCCCATCGGTTTTGATTTTCGTATTTTATGCAATTAGTTTCTTTTTCTTTACCCTTGCTCTCAAAGGACTGGATGTGAGCATTGCATATGCGATATGGGCAGGGTTGGGTACTGCTCTTATTACGGCAGTAGGAATATTCTGGTTCAGAGAACCTGCCTCTGCCCTCAAGCTGATTTCTCTTGTAGTTGTAGTTGCAGGAGTCATCGGGCTTCATCTGAGTGACAGAGTAACGTAACGAGCGGTTGAGTGACGTAATTTCTGACAGCCGGATTAACCTGATTGGAAGAGTTCTGCAACGGGCTTCAAAGTTTTTTGACCACGACCACAAATCCTAAAATTTTGTTTTCAGTCCTTGTCTTTAGCTCTTCAACCCTGAAATAGTCAATCTCAAACCCGCAATCTACAAGCAGGAACACAAGCTCTTTTTCGGTGAAATGATGTGCAATAAACTCAACCTCTCCGGTTTCAGGATTACGGGCAAGGAAAGAACCTTCTTCCTTTGTAATTGGAAAGTCCTGAAGATATCGATTTCTGTAAAGCCGGAGGTGCCAGTTCTGGCCGAATTCCACAAGGTAAAGGTAACCTCCGGGTTTCAGAACTCTAAAAGCTTCCTGAATTATCCTGGCTCTTTCCTGCGGGTCCGGCACAGAGGTCAAAAAAGCCTGCATGACTTCAAAATCGAAACTTGACTCCTGGAAAGGAAGAGAAGAAGCGTTCCCTGCCTTAAACTCAGCCCTTCCTTCGGTCTTCTTATTTAGACCCAGGCTTTTTGCAGCAGCTTCTGAAAGCCTGATCGCTTCAGTGTTTATATCAATCCCTGTTACCGAATATCCCATAGAAGCAAGTTTAATGCTGATTTTTCCAAATCCGCACCCTATATCGAGAATATTATAGCCTTCCCGCAGATAATCATAGATTATAGGGTAAAGCTCAAGGCTTGAGGGTATATTCTTCCCAGGTACTTTTTCCCAGTATGATTCTGGCATAAAGAACCAGATACAGGTTAAGGATAAATAATGTTTCAAAAGAGTGAAAAATTAAAGGGGTAGAAAAATTAAAGGAGTAGATTGGTGATTGGAAATCAATAAAGATATTTCAGGCAACTCCTGAATCCGCCCAAACAGGTGTCGCCTGAAAAATGCTTATTGTTAAGGGTTAACCCCGTTAACGCGGACTTTGACACCGCCTCAGTACCGTATAATTCAGGGTTTTGGTCCCGCAACGGACCTGTGACAACCTGTCCAGGTCACAAAAATATTATCTTTGCGGGATAACTCAGGGCCTCTGTTGCAAAGTTCCGGAAGGAATCGGACGTTGACATTAATGTAAATGCAATAGAAGCCACTGTTTCGTGATGGAAATGCCCTTAACATTCAGGTTTTTCTCAATGTTTTTGGAGTACTTACTTTTTGGAGATTTATTTCTTCTCTGTTTTTGAGACCTTTTCCTGTTTTTAAAGACCTTTATTTCCTTCACATTCTTAAAGATCTTTTAATTCCCATGGATTTTTTCAACGTTTTTAGTTTCGTTTTATCTGAAAAATCACTTGGGATTAGAAGTTCATATTGTAAAATTAAAATATAAGTATACTTTTTACAATAGTCCGGTCACATGACCAGATAAATACTTTTAAAGCTTGATAACACTTTATTTTCCTTGATAAAAGATCCGCACAATTTATAATTAATAGAGAGTATGCATAAGCTACTTTATTAGCAGGCGCGTTTCATATAAAAAAAATAAACAAATCCTGGTCCTTTAACATCCTCCAATGTATTGTTAAATATACAAAATAAGCTCTACGGATAATGAAAGTGATTTGAACATATGAAAAGGCCTTAACCTTCCTGTACAGGCTTTAAAAGCCCAAAAGAATCTGATAATTACTATGATTAAGGGAAATGCAGGAAACTTCAAGAAATTGATATGGGGCTTGCAGGAAGAGAAAAACTGTTGCTATCCAGAAAAAAATAGATTCCTGCAAGGGCTCGAAAAGAAGCGAGGATCACATTATTTCCATGCCCAAAATCGATGAAAACAGCTGGCGAGAGTATGGGCAGCAGATAAAGCAAAACATGATTCGAAGATAAAGAAAGAATGAGCCAGGACTGCTTTTCAGGACAGACTGCTCTTCAGTGCTCGGGATTTAATAAATTTCCTTAATCCTTCCGACCTGCCCATCTGTCAGCTGAACTTTGATCCCGTGAGGGTGGGTCGAAGAGTTGGTTAAAATTCTCTTTACAATGCCCCGGGTTATTTTTCCGGTTCTTTGGTCCTGCTTTAAAACAATTCCTACTTCTAATCCTTCTTTGATGTTTGATCTTATACTGCCTCTATCCATGGCAGAAAGTAAATTAACAACTATATAAATCAGTACGTTTTAAAAAACTGTATTTTATCAATAATAATTTATTTATCAATAATAATTGTTATTTCACGAGAAGGTTATTTTACAGTTTTTTTCGTTTTTTCTCTACTTTCAAGCCAGTCCATTGCCTTAGGCCAGAGGGATAATGAGATAATCATGGTAATAAAAAAAACGAAAATGCAACCTGAAACAATATCTACCATAGTGTATGATGCTTCTCCCGCATACATATTGGATAACAGAGCCCCGAGCAGGAAGAAGTTCATCAGCACTATGGAAGTGGCAATACTTAAGAAAAGCACAACCCTATTTCTTTTATCTTTGGACTCGAACCTTACCATATGATCACCGCCATTAACGGGAGTTCAGAATTCCCGGAGGCCTTACCCGTAAAATATCTGTCCTGAAATTATTTTATCCTGCTTCTTTTCATTAGCAGGGAATTGGTTGTCACGGAAACTGAACTTAATGCCATGAAAGCAGCAGCCAGTTCCGGTGTGATCAGAATGCGGTGAAAAACGGGGTAGAGGACTCCCGCAGCAATAGGGATACCTATTGTATTGTACCCAAAGGCCCAGATAAGGTTCTGCTTAATCTTACTTATAGTAAGCCTGCTCAAGCGGAGAGCTGCGACCACGTCTTTAGGGTCATTTTTTATAAGTACTATTTTTGCGGATTCCATTGCCACATCTGTCCCTGCTCCCATTGCAATTCCCACATCGGACTGGATCAGAGCAGGAGCATCGTTGATTCCGTCACCCACCATGCCAACAAGCTTTCCCTCATCCTGAAGCTTCTTAATTTCATTTGCTTTATCCTCTGGCAGGACCTCGGCAAGCACCCTGGGAATTCCGACCTCTGCTGCAATTGCCCCGGCTGTGACAGCGTTGTCTCCTGTGATCATAACCACTTCTATACCCATTTTTTTCAGGATATCCACTGCCTCTTTAGAATTCTCCTTCAGGGTGTCAGCAACCGCAACCAGCCCTATGGCTTCGCCCTCAAGAGCTACAAGCATTGCAGTTTTCCCATTCTCTTCGAATTTGCGCATCTCGGCTTCAAGGCCCTCAAAAGAAACCGAATTTTCTTCCATAAGTTTTCGGGTACCGAGCAGAATCTTCCTGTCTTCAAGGTAAGCTTCGATCCCTTTTCCGGGAATTGAACGGAAATTTTTTGCCTCTGCAAGGCTGACTTTTCTTTCGTCCGCACCTCTTACAATAGCTTCTCCCAGCGGATGTTCAGACCCTTTTTCAGCCGTTGCAGCAATAAAAAGCACTTCTCTTTCCTCACGGCCGGAAACTGCAAATATATCTGTCAGTTTAGGAGTGCCTTCAGTAAGGGTCCCTGTTTTATCAAACACGATGGTATCAAGTTTATGTGCCCTTTCAAGGGCTTCTCCGCCTTTTATAAGGACTCCGTTCTCAGCGCCTTTGCCGGTACCAACCATAATGGCTGCAGGGGTTGCAAGCCCAACTGCACACGGACAGGAGATCACAAGGACAGTGATAGCTATAAGCAGGGAAAAGAGGAAGGGACTGGTACCCCTGAGAGCTGTTGACTCTCCCACATCATATAGCCAGAAACCGATGAAAAACCAGAAGAAGAAGGCCAGAAGTGCAATTATATGTACGGCTACGATGAAATTGCCGGCAAAAACATCTGCAATTCTCTGAATAGGAGCCTTGGTAGTCTGGGCTGCTTCTACAAGCTTGATTATCTGGGCAAGGGCGGTATCAGCTCCTACTTTTGTAGCCCGAAACCTAAAAGATCCCGTCCTGTTAATTGTAGCCCCAATAACGGTGTCCCCTGCACTTTTTTCAACAGGGATGCTCTCCCCGGTAATCATGGACTCGTCCACTGCAGAGCTCCCTTCAACTACAACCCCGTCAACAGGTATCTTTTCACCCGGACGGACTACTACGATGTCTCCTACAACTACCTCTTCTACAGGAACCTCTTTTTCCACGCCGTCTACAAGGACCCTTGAGGTTTTGGCCCTTAACCCCATCAGTTTTCGGATAGCTTCAGAGGTTTTGCCCCGAGCCCTGGCTTCGAGGTACCTGCCAAAGACAATGAAAATAATCAGGAAAGCCACCGTATCATAGTAGAGGACATCATATCCCGGTCCCAGGTCAAGGAAAGTTGCTGCTACACTGATAAGATAAGCTGACCCTGTCCCTGCGGCAATCAGCAGGTTCATATCGGTTACGCCGTGCTTGAAACCTTTAACAGTCCCGACAAAAAACTGCCTGCCGGGAAAGAGAAGTATAAGAGTGGACATTATAAAAAGTACAATAGGGTCAGAAAAGATTGCGGGCACAAACGAGAGGAACGGAAACATCATGCTCATGTTTCCGAGAGATACGGGGATCCCCAGGAGGAGGGAAAGAATCAGGTTATTTCTCTGTCTCCGGACCTCAGCACCTCTTGAAATCTGTTCTCTATCTTCATATTCCACTGTCTCAGCCTGGACCGATGCCCCATAACCGATTCCCTGAACTGCAGCAATGATCTCCCTTACAGAAACGCGGGCAGAGTCAAATTCCACAACGGCTTTTTCAAGCGGAAAATTTACGGAAGCCGAGATTACACCTTCGGTTTTATTCAGGATCTTTTCAATATTTGCAGCACAGGAAGCACAGCTCATGCCCTGCAGGTTCAGGGTTACCTTATCTTTCTCGACTTTGTATCCAATGGATTCTATAGCTTCTTCAATTTCATGAGGAGAGATCAGGGAAGGATCAAAGCTGACCTTTGCCCTGCCAAGTTCCAGATTAACGGCTACGGAATCCACGCCTTCTTTTTTCTTCAATACCTTTTCGATATTCAGGGCACAGGCCGAGCAGGTCATCCCGGAAACTCCAAGAGTGATTTCTCTTGAACCGGTTTTCGGGCTTATGGAGTTTGCTTCTTTTTCTGCTTCTTCTGCAATGGCACATGCTTCGGTCAGAGGACATGCCTGAGAGGATTCCTCGACGCCTTCTTCTTTACCCCCTTCCACTCCTTCTAAAGCCCTATCGGCAGATTCTGAAACTAACCCTGAAGGTGCTTCTTCCAGGGCAGTTTTGGGGGCTTCTGCCTTGATCTCCTCTTCAATATCTAGTTCTGTAGAGTAACCTGCCTTCCGGACAGCTTTTTTTATATCGTCAATGCTTACTTTTTCAGGATCTAAAATAACAGTTGCACGCTCAGCTTCCAGATCAACCTCAACAGATTCCACGCCTTCAAGAGAGGAAATAGCATCCGCTACTCTTTTCTGGCAGTGACCACAGGTCATGCCATAAACTTCTATCGAAACTTCCATTGGATATGCCGCCTATCCAGATTTTTTCAGACTGCCTGGCCGCTTAAAAAGCGTTTATTGGCTCTCTTATGTTTTTGTAACCGGCTTCGAGCAAGGTCATCCTTATGACATGTGCATCGGTTATCCGGCTGTCATAGATTACATTTACTGTCCTCTCAGGGACGTTTACGTTTACACTGGAAACCCCGTTAATAGAGGTAATGAGTCTCGTAACCGTGTCTTTACAGTACCTGCAAATCATATCATCTACTACAAATGTTGTCTCCCCGATGTCTTCACCCCCAGATCAGCAGCTGCTTTTTAAACAGACGCTTCACCCATATTATAAAAATCTGTACCTTTTACTATATAATAAATTCCTCGAGTCCGATCAGTATAACTTTTTTCAAGACTGATTAAATTTTGATTAAACACGTTATTCCGGTTCAGGCGGGTTCATACCCGGTTTCTTTTATCACAGCTTTAATTTTTTCCACATCAGTCTTTCCTTCGTCGAACTCAACAACAGCCTGTTTGTTCTCAAGGCTAACATCTGCTTTCTTTACGCCCTGTACACCTTCAATTGCCTTTTTGACTCTCATTACACAGTGCCCGCAGGACATCCCTTCGACTTTTATGGTTTTCTGAGTAATCGTTTCAACCTCCAGTGTATTTATCTAAACCAGTTATTAGGATTATTTATGAATAAATTTACATAATGTTGTATAAAAGAATATATGTGCATGAAATAATTTGAGAAATTATGTTGCAAATTAATAAAAACATTGCTTAAGAAGCAGGCCAATGAGGGTCACGATAAGCCTTTTAATGTATAGACCATATGTTATAAATAACTCAAGATAAAATTATTTTCAATTACTGGGGAGTGTATGATAGTTGACGGCATCCTTGAAAATCTGGACAGAAATAAAGAAGAAGGGTGGGGTAATAAATGGCTAAAGCAAAAATTGCAGTAAATGGTTACGGGACAATTGGGAAAAGAGTTGCAGACGCTGTACGGGCTCAGGATGACATGGAAGTTATAGGGATCTCTAAAACAAAGCCTAATTATGAAGCTGCAGTGGCTCATCAGCTGGGATATGACATATACGTTCCTGCTGAAAATCTCGGAGCCTTTGAGAAGGCTGGAATGCCTGCAGCAGGAACCATTGAAGAAATGCTTGAAAAAGCTGAACTCGTTGTGGACTGCACACCTGGAGGGGTCGGGGAAAAAAATAAACCCATATATGAAAAAGCAGGAATAAAAGCAATCTGGCAGGGTGGAGAGAGTCATCCGATTGCAGGTTTCTCTTTTAATGCAACGAGTAACTACGAAGAAGCTGTGGGCCGCGACCTGACAAGAGTTGTCTCCTGCAATACTACAGGGCTTTGCAGGGTTATCACGCCGATAGACAGGAAACTTGGGGTAAATAACGTAAGGGCAACGATTATAAGAAGGGCTGTCGATCCCAATGATATAAAGAAGGGGCCAGTTAACGCAATCGTACTCCATCCTGTGAAAATTCCGTCCCACCATGGACCTGATGTACAGAGTGTGCTTTCACATATCAATATTACCACTGCAGCCCTGGTAGTACCGACGACTCTTATGCACGTTCATACTGCAAACATGGAAGTTAACACTGATTGTACTGCAGAAGATATCAAGAAAATATTTTCATCCCAGTCCAGAATACGTTTTGTAGGAAACGGGATTACTTCAACAGCAGAAATTATTGAAGTCGCCAGAGATCTCGGGCGCCCAAGAAATGATATGTGGGAGAACTGCGTCTGGCCTGAATCCATTACAGTAACTGAGAATATGAATGAGATTTACTTTTTTATGGCCATTCATCAGGAATCCATTACAATTCCAGAAAATGTGGACGCAATTAGGGCAATGATGGAACTTGAGAGCGACGGCACGAAGTCAATCGAGAAAACGAACAAGGCACTCGGAATGTAACTATTCAATTCTGGTCTTCCAAGATCCCATGTGTCCGGTCTTGGTACCAGGAATTCAATTTTTATGATTTTTGCATTGCAGGATTTATGCACTTTAAATGTAATGTAAGAATAAACCAATAGCTTGTAAAGCAAAATATTAGATAAAAAGGAAGAATTAAAGCAGGTAGGAATAATCCAGAAAATAAGTCCGAACAACATACTTTCAGCTTATATTCTTATTAGGATTCTGAAGAGTATATTTGCTACATTTAAGCCTCAAAGTAAGGTTTAGCTTGTTACGTTCATTCCACCAAGATAAGGCCCATGCCAGGTATGCACCCAGATCTGACCACTGTAGGCATTTACGCTCAGCATACCCTCGATTTCCTGCCGCCCAAAGTCGAAGGTATAATAGCCAGGCATTTCATGAGACTCCATTATTTGTGCTTCTGGCAGATATCCTGTCAGGAATTCCCCTGCTAGTTTTTTCGAACCGGCCAGGTCGTAGCTAACGCCTTCTGCCTGAGCTCTTCCAGCACCGTATCGTGTGTTCCACATCATATTCGGCCCCGGTTCAGGATATGCGGATCCAGAGTACCGGTCTACCACAACCTCAGCTATGTACTGGTCATTTTTAGCATCTTTCACAACGCCATAATAGTTGCTGCTGAACGCCATTAAGTCTTCGATCTCTATTTCCGGACCGTACTGCTGGGCAAAGCTCTGCATGTTCCTTATGGCTTCATCCCGGGTTATAGGTTTGGATCCTGGATAATAAAGCGCCATCATGTCCCCCATCATCGTATTGCCCATCATTCCAGGCCCGTAGCTGTAGTTGTAGCCTGGGTTGTTCATCATTCCCGGCCCCATGTACCCGGATTGATAGCCACCTGGATTATAAGTTGGACCGTACATCATTGGCCTGAAGGCTATAAAGGCGAGAAGTATTATTACTGCCAGCACTAATAGGCCAATTATAATGTTTTTGTTCTCTGCCATAGTCACCCCAAATTGATTTTAAGATTATATTCAAAAAATAGAATTTTCTTTACTATTTTAAATGCTCCCCAAACAGTGATTACTATAATTTTTTACTATAATTCTTTTGATTATATTTACATTATTATTTCTTATATTTCTACTTATATTCTGAATTTCGATTTTTAACTTGTCTCACTCCCCAAATGAGAGACTCAGCCTTTTAAAAAAAG
>ENA-UOOK01002380-UOOK01002380.1-fermentation-metagenome-genome-assembly--contig:-NODE-2380-length-23324-cov-4.358116_pt1 | contig 23324 bp, 23 predicted proteins | sample MGYA00245777_ERZ724023 | MGnify/ENA primary metagenome ERZ724023 (study PRJEB28704, sample SAMN03018312) | fermentation metagenome | biome: anthropogenic terrestrial biome; feature: soil; material...
TAACACTTGATATCAATCCCAGCAGGGCAACGGTAAGAAATACGAAAACCGTAATGGGGATTTTGGTCAAAACCTTGTTGATAAAGGTTTGAAACTGGTTATGCAGAAGGAAAAATAACGCACCGGCAATGAACACTGCCGATGCAATCATAATCGGCTCCTTAAGTGCCTTTAGAGCCAATTCCATGCTCATTATACCAGAGATTATACTTGCCGCCACACCCATAACAAAGAGAAATGGCTCCAAATTTTCTTCTACCGTCTTGTTGACAAAAGGAACCACCAGAACCAAAAGAAGTACTACGATCAAACCTGTAATAACCATTGCGTCTCTCTCCTCATATAATTTATTGTAAATGGGCTCCCAAACATAAATAATATACCGTGGTTAATTAATAAACTTACTATTAACTGAGAAATAACAAGTTCATGCAGCGTTCATAACATACTCATATCAGTTAATTGTTTTGCTTAGAACCTCCTCACATATCTTGTCGGATAACCTGGTCTTCGATTTCCGATTTGTTTACACAGCACACCGGGCATCCTCCAACAATCAACCCGAAATCAGCCTGTTGTGGCAAAAAATTTTTATGGCGATATTAAATTATAGTTATCCCCCCCCTTCCAGCGGCGAGACGGGGCCAGATTGATTTACCGTCAACTTATGGAAGAAAATTAATATTCTCTCCTAAAGTTAACATTAAATCATGCTTAACCCCGTCTTACACACCAAATATTTAAGGACTGTACGGTCTGTGAGAACATTTTATTGCAGCGCCTTGAATAAATTGATCATTTCAATAGCTGTAACGGCAGCATCAACACCTTTGTTGCCGGCCTTGGTTCCTGCTCTTTCAATCGCCTGTTCAATAGTGTCGGCGGTTATTACTCCAAACACTACCGGAACACCAGTATTCAGACCTACCTGTGCCACTCCTTTGGCAACCTCGGAAGCCACATAATCAAAGTGCGGAGTTGCTCCCCGTATAACGGCCCCCAGACAGATTACCGCATCATAGCCCTTACCGGTCATTTTCTGAGCGGTCAGAGGTAATTCAAAAGCGCCTGGTACCCAGGTAATATCAACATTATCCGGATCTACTTCGTGGCGCGTTAATGCATCAAGGCACCCGGTAAGCAGTTTGTTAGTGATAAATTCATTGAATCGCGATATTACTATGGCTATTTTTTGGTCTTTACCTATCAGCATTCCTTCATATGTTTTTCCCAATTGAAGCGTCCTCCTTTAAAATATAAATTAAATGGATGCCAGCAAATGCCCCATTTTTTCTTTTTTAGTCTGAAGATACCTGCGGTTTTCCATTTTACTCTCCATTTCAATTGGTACCCGTTCAACTATTTCCAATCCATATCCCTCCAGGCCTTTAACCTTTTTGGGATTATTGGTCATCAAGCGCATTTTCTTTACGCCCAGGTCAACCAGAATCTGAGCTCCTAATCCATAATCCCTTAAATCAGGAGGAAAACCCAGCTCAATATTGGCTTCAACTGTATCACGGCCTTTATCCTGCAATTTATAAGCCTTGATTTTATTTAGCAGACCAATTCCTCTGCCTTCCTGGCGCATATAGAGCAGTATCCCTTTACCCGCTTGTTCAATCATGGTCAGCGCAGTGGCCAATTGTTCGCCACAGTCACAACGGGAGGAACCAAAAACATCACCGGTCAGACATTCGGAATGGACCCGGACCAATATCGGTTCATTTTCTTTCCATTGGCCTTTGACCAGAGCAATGTGCCCTTTGCCGTCCAGTAATGATTCATAAGCCACAGCGGTAAAGTCACCATACATGGTGGGGAGTTTGGCATCATCAACCCGCCGCACCAGCAATTCATTGCGGCGGCGATATTCGATCAGGTCAGCAATAGTAACAATCTTTATATCGTGCTTTTCACTGAACTCCAATAACTGAGGAAGTCTGGCCATAGTACCGTCATCATTCATGATTTCGCATATTACCGCTGCCGGATAGAAACCGGCCAGACGGGCGAGATCGATTGAACCTTCGGTATGTCCCGTTCTTCTAAGCACACCGCCTTCTTTATAACGTAAGGGGAAAATATGACCTGGTTTCCTGAAGTCGGCCGCGGTGCTGGTACCGGATATGAGTGCTTCAACCGTGGCAGCACGCTCAAAAGCAGAAATACCGGTGGTACATGAACAGTGGTCCACTGAAACTGTGAAGGCGGTTTCATGATTATCGGTGTTCTCCAATACCATCGGCTGGATGTCCAGCTCATCCAGCCTGGCGCCGGTCATAGGTACACAAATTAGGCCTTTGGCATTACTGGCCATAAAGTTAATTATTTCGGGAGTAGCCTTTTCGGCTGCAACTATAACGTCTCCCTCGTTTTCGCGGTCTTCGTCATCGACCACAATAACCATTTTTCCTGCTTTAATATCTGCAATAGCTTCTTCGATGGAATTTAACATCTGATATACTACCTCCCTTTTATAAAAATCCATTCTCTGCCAGTAAATTCATGTTTATTTTTATTTCAGCAGCAGCTTCCTCTACTTTAATCAATCTTTCCAAATATCTGGCTATAATATCCGTTTCCAGATTGACCATATCTCCCGGCCGCTTTTGACTAAGGGTAGTTATCATAGCGGTGTGGGGGATCAATGATACGGTGAAACTATCCTTAAATACCTTTACTACCGTTAGACTGATGCCATCTATAGTGATTGAACCCTTGGCAGCTATATATTTTAGAAGGTCAGGCGGAGATTGTATTCTAAAAATTATAGCAATATCCAATTCCTGCCTTTCCAGGATGGTACCCATGCCATCCACATGTCCCTGCACCATATGTCCGCCCAGTCTGTCACCGGCCCGCAGCGCTCTCTCAAGATTTACCCGGTTACCGTTGTTAAGACTGTGCAAAGTAGTATGTTCGAAGGTTTCAGGCATAACATCAGCCGAAAAATGGCTCCTGGAAAAGCCCACCACCGTCAGACAGACTCCATTTACCGCGATACTGTCGCCTAATTTTACATCATCAACCACCCGGGAACAGTTGATACTTATACGGCAGGATTGGCTGCCTCTGGCTATACGACTTACGCTTCCCGTTTCTTCTATAATTCCGGTAAAGATAATTATCACCACCTTTTATTTGTTAATATAACCGGTAATTAAGATGTCCTCTTCAAAATTCTGCACTTCAAGCTTTGAAACCATAGCGGCTGCAGACATCTGTTCCACACCATCTCCTCCTACCGGTGACGGTGCCTTACGTCCTCCGGCCAGTTTAGGAGCAATAAACCAGTGCACTTTATCTGCCAGTTTATGTTCAATCAAATAGCCATTAATCTCTGCACCACCTTCAACCATAACACTGCAGATATTCATCCTGCCTAAGCTTTCAAGTACCGCCTCCAGCGCAATTGCCTCCGGTGTGCCTTCCACTTTTATAACCTTAATACCGCTCTCCTCCAGCAAATGTACTTTATGATGGGGAGCAGCTTCAGCACAAAATACTAGGGTAGGCTGACTGGCCGCCGATTGAACAATATAACTTTCGGGCGGTAAATCAAGTCTGCCATCTATTATTACCCTTATTGGATTTCTGCAGTCTTTCCTTTCCAAACGGGTATTCAATCTGGGATTATCCTGTAACACGGTCCCGATACCAACCATCACCGCATCGTAAATATTCCTCAATTCATGAACAAAAGTCCTCGACTTTTCATTGGAAATCCATTTCGAATCCCCGGTTCCGGTAGCTATTTTTCCATCCAGAGTCATAGCCATTTTCAATGTCACGAAAGGCTGGCCGGTGGTAATATATTTGAAAAAGAATTCATTTATCCGGGCCGCCTCTTCTTCGCATACTCCTACCGTTGTCTCGATACCGGCCTTTTCCAGAATCGCCATACCGCGTCCCCCTACCAGAGGATTAGGATCCAGAACAGCCGCTACCACCCGTTTAAGTCCTGCTTCCACCAGTGCATGGGCACAGGGGGGAGTTTTCCCATAATGGCTGCAGGGCTCCAGAGTTACATACATGGTGGCCCCCCGTGCCTCTTGCCCGGCATCTGTGAGGGCATTTATTTCCGCATGCGGAGTACCTGCCTGATGGTGATAGCCTTTCCCTATTATCTTTCCATCCTTGACAATTACAGCTCCCACTATTGGATTAGGGCTGGTCCTGCCCCGGGCCAGCAAGGCTAATTCTATAGCTCGCCGCATATAATTTTCATCATTCTTATACATAACAATGGCTCCTTAAAAAAATAAAACCCCGTTTCTCACGGGGTTTATTACATGACCATGAATAGTCGCAAATACTAAAATTATACGCACGCCATCATGGCCTTCCTTCTCCCATCCAGTCTTTTACTGTCGGCTCCGGAATCTCACCGGATCATGCCTGATTGGCTCGCGGGCTATACCGCCGGAAGGGAATTGCACCCATCCCCGAAGAAAAGCTAAAATATATTATTTTATTACAATAGTATCACTACCGCCTACCGCGGTCAACCCAGACTTCTTCCCATATATTTCAACTGCTGCCAGCTGCCGGTATATCCCGGCCTTATCGCACTGGTGTCCGGTTTCCTGGTGATCCCCCCTGCCCTGCCTTTACGCTAATATCCCCGGTTTTCAGCAGAGCCGAATGATCCTGAAATTCTTGAGGCAGTGCTGGAAACGGAGCAGCGCTATGTCGTTAACATGTTTTTGAGGTGAAGCCTTTGCCTCAGGATGACATGCGCAAAGTTACTGCTTAATCATAGGAAAAAGTTAATTATGCTAAACTCTCATTTATATAAAATTACCCAATATACTTTTGCGAAAGTATCTCCATTTCAGCCAGCATATTAAAAAACTCATTCACCAGAGCTTGATCCAGTTTACCTTGGAACGCTTCCTCCTGCATTACCTCAAGGGCTTCTTCTACCGTAAGAGCTTTACGATAGGAACGTTCCGTCGTCAGGGCATCGAAAATATCGGCTATGGTAACTATACGGGTTTCCAGGGAAATCTGATCACCGCTTAAACCATCCGGATAACCTGAACCATCCAATTTTTCATGATGACATCTTACAATGATTCCGGCATCATGCAGTGCTTTCAGCGGACTGCATATTTGTTCCCCTAAAATGGGATGCTGCTTAATTTGTTCAAATTCATTGCTGTTTAATTGGCCTGGCTTATGAAGAATAGTAAGATCAACACATATTTTCCCAATATCATGTATTAATGCTCCGATACGAATAGTCTCCAGTTTATCTTCATCCAGACCAACCCGTTCACCCAGAAAAGCAGCATATTGGCTTACTCTTTCTATATGACCTTCAGTGTATTTATCTTTAGCATCGATAGTACGTGCCAGTGATATTACTACATCTTCAAAATTTTCCGTTTCGCTTCCAGACGGTTCTTTAGCATAGGGCAGTTCTGAATTCAGCTCTTGCCATCCGGCCCGATTGCTTTTATCCAGAGTGTTGGCACTGGCAGCCAGGATTAATAACAGTACGCCCATTTGCGTATAATTGGAGCTTCGTATAGCGGGGAAAACAGTGGTGACAGTGTTACTGAGGATCAATGCAACAGCCAATGCTACAACAACAGACATCGTTCGGTAATAGCCCCCCCAACCGGAGAAAAACCGGCGAATGAAAAGAAAAGCAATAATTAAATAAAGTGTTATAATAACGGTCAAAAGTAAATGCTGCCACAGACTAAAATGGTTAAATAAGAAAACACCGGCCAGGAGAAATACCAGGGCTATATTTATACCTCTTAATAAAGTTGGGTAAAATTTCGCACCGGTATAGTCCCATAACAAGTTCAGGGCATAACCGGCAAAGCCTGACAACAATAAAAGAGCGGATAAATATAAAAAACGGGGCGCAAGAGGTGCTCTAATCATAGGGCCGGCAGACCACAGGGCACAAACCAGCGACAACCATAACAAAGAGAACAGCTCACCCTTGTTAGTGATACAATTATATGTGAAGGCTAGCCTTATCAGTCCAAGCCCTAATATGCACAGGCTGATAGACATTAATATTATAGGGAGCAGTTCTTCCAAAGTATAAGTATTCAGAACCAAACCCTCCCGCTGCCATAATTTTGAAATGGGTATTTATCAATAATAGAGTACCAGAACGGCTAATCGAATACTACTCTCCCCAGCTAAAAATCAATCAATATAATGTAAATAAATGGTTTATTTAACATAATCTTAACATAAGTTTTACGACTATTTGTATTATAATTAAATATTGTTATATACCCATGAAATATTTTTATAGAATCCATATATTATTGTATTTTTTTAGGGACTATCATATGATATTGAAGGATATACCCGACGAAAAGTAAAGAAAAATGAGCAAAAACGACCTAAATGGGATTATATGGCTTTATACTTATATATAGAAAGGAGAGTCAGGTTATGGATAAAACGGTCACACTATTACCGGTTAAAGATGACCATAAAGCCGTGCTGTCCAGATTGCAGAACGAAGCTGGAACTAATATCAAACTTTGTTACCAGTGTGGAAAATGTTCAGCCGGATGTCCGGCGGGTTCTGCTATGGATTACACCCCAAGGCAAATTATCAGGCTTTTGCAGTTAGACCTGGTAGATGAAGCATTAAGCGCTGAAAGCATTTGGATTTGTGCTACCTGTGAAACCTGTTCGGCCCGATGCCCCAGAGGAGTTGATATTGCATCTTTAATGGATACTCTGAGACGGGAAGCTTTAAAGCAGGGTAAATTGGAGAAAAAAGTTGCTGCTTTCAATCGGGCCTTTTTAGGGTGTGTTAAGAATTACGGCAAGATCTACGAACTGGGCCTGATGCTTCAATATAATATTGCTACCGGGCAGTTCCTCAAAGATGCTGACCTGGGACTTCCCATGATGACCCGGGGCAAGGTAGGCATTTTACCTGAAACCATTAAGGGACGCGATGAGATGAAACAAATCTTTGCACGAGTCAAACAAATGGGAGGTGAACAGTAATGAAACTGGCTTATTATCCTGGCTGTTCACTTGACGGCAGTGGTGTTGAATATGGCCTTTCCGTGAAAAGAATGGCTGAGCTTCTGAATGTGGAATTATGCGAAATAGATGATTGGAACTGCTGTGGAGCCACCTCTGCTCATAATACGGACAAATTACTTTCCCTGGCTCTGCCGGCCCGCAATCTGGCCAAGGCTGAGAAGATGGGGATGGATACACTGGCGCCATGTGCCGCCTGCTACAATCGTTTTCGCCATACGGAGCATACTGTACGCCATGACAGCGAAATGCGCAGCAAGGTTGAAAAAGCTATTGATATGGAATACCAGGCTGCAAATGAAACGCTTTCCGTACTGGATTTACTGACCAGTAAAGTGGGAACGGATAATATTCGTTCCCAGGTAGTCAAGCCTTTACAAGGAATGAAAGCCGCTTGCTATTATGGCTGTTTGCTGGTGAGACCGAAGGAAATTACCGGTTTTGATGATGAAGAGAATCCTCATACCATGGATGATATTATGCAGGCTCTGGGAGCAGAGACCATTGATTGGTCCCATAAGACCGAATGCTGCGGTGCTTCCCTGGCTACCTCCAGACCGGACGTAGGCGGCAAAATGATTTATGAAATTTTGAGAAATGCCAGTGAGGCAGGTGCTGAATGTATTGTAACGGCGTGCCCACTCTGTATGATGAATCTGGATATGCGTCAGGCCGGCACGGAAAAGAAATTTAACACCAAATTTAATATTCCGGTTTACTATGTGACCGAGCTGCTGGCTATCGCCTGTGGTGATTCACCTCAAACGGTAGGTACGCATCGTCATTTTGTGGAAGCGGTTAAATATCTGGAGAACCTCTCCACGGCAGCGGCAAGTCCGGCGGAAACGGTTAGAGAAGAAGCGAAAACAGAAAACGGGGAATCGGACGAAGCCTTACAAAAGAAGATAAATGCACTAACTATTGGGTTCCAAAAAAATCCGGCTAAAATGGCGGCACGTTTAATTGCGGAGGAGGAAAAAGCTGCAATTTTGGTGGAAATAGTCAGCAGCGATGAGAAAAAGCTGGCCAAGCTGGCATCGTTAATGGCGACTGATAATGATAAAGCCGCCAAAGCGGCTCAGGCCTATGTTGCAGCCGAGATAAAAAAACGGGGTTAGTACGAAAATACTGTTCTTGTCATTCTGAACGCAGTGAAGAATCTTGCCGATATTGATGATTAACAAGGGAAGGATCCTTCGTTAACACTCAGGGTGACGCATTTTTATTGGTGGTTGTGTCCTCTGGGCATGGGCTGTTAATACGAAAACTAGACGCTGAATTTTGCCCCCAATCCGGCATAATCTACTTTATAGTATGGTGTGAAAACCCTGCCCTGAGGCCCACTTCTAATGTCGGGGAGGTAGGGCAGGCTGCGGACTATGAGATTTGCGCAATTTTCAAAACATAAGACCGCAAAGAGGTTTTATCTTCCGAGAGGATATGAACTATTATACAAATGGTGAAAAGGTTAACTTAATGGCAGAAGCCTTGGCAATTTGGGAGGAGGGTATAAGATGTATGATGAAATAAATGATAAACTGGTCGATGAATGCGGCGTTTTCGGCATCTATTATAACCGGAAGGCTACGGAGGCCGACGCGGCGCGGACGACTTTTTATGGTCTTTATGCACTGCAGCACCGGGGTCAGGAGAGTGCCGGCATTGCTGTTTCCAATGGTCACCGGATTGAGCTTAAAAAAGATATGGGACTGGTGTCGGAAGTTATTCAGCCGGAGGACATTCAGAAGCTTAAGGGCAATATTGCTATTGGACATGTACGCTATTCCACTACCGGCGAAAGTGGCCCGCTAAACGCCCAGCCCCTGGTTTTTCATTACCTTAAGGGTATGGTGGCACTGGCTCACAACGGTAACCTGATCAATACGGTAGAACTTAGAAAACAGCTTGCTACCTATGGGTCGGTATTCCAGACCACCACGGATACAGAGATAGTGGCTAATCTGCTGGCGCGCTATTCCCAGGATAAACTGGAAGATGCTCTGGGCAAATGCATGATAGACATGAAGGGTGCTTTTGCTCTGGTTATAATGACGGAAGATAAACTGATAGGGGTCCGTGACCAAATGGGCATACGCCCCCTGTGCCTGGGGAATCTGCAGGGAAATTATGTACTGGCTTCCGAATCATCCGCTCTGGATACCATCGGAGCTGAATTTGTACGCGATGTAAAACCCGGAGAGATCGTGGTGATAGATGAAAACGGAATCCGGTCTTTGCAGGTGGTGGCCTCTCCCCGCACCGCCCACTGTATTTTCGAATATATTTACTTTGCCCGCCCCGACAGTACTATTGATAATATAAATGTATACCTGGCCCGCCGGGAATTGGGCCGGCAGCTGGCGCGGGAGAACAAAATAGACGCCGATCTGGTCATATCGGTGCCCGATTCCGGTACGGCAGCTGCCATGGGCTATGCCGAGGAGGCCAATCTGCCTTTTGAAGAAGGACTGATGAAAAACCGTTATGTCGGACGTACCTTCATTCAGCCCACCCAGCAGATGCGTGAACTGGGGGTAAAAATCAAACTTAATCCCAATAAAGAGGTGGTGGCCGGGAAAAGAGTCATCATGGTAGACGATTCCATAGTCCGGGGAACCACCAGTAAACAGATCGTAAATATGCTGCGGGAAGCCGGGGCCAAGGAAGTGCATCTTATAATTTCGTCACCTCCCACCAAATACCCCTGTTATTATGGCATAGATACTTCCCGCCGGGAGGAATTGATCGCTAATACTATGGATACGGAGCAGATTCGCAATTATATCGGAGCCGACAGTTTGCGCTATATAAGTTTGGAAGGAATGTACCAGGCTATGAATAATCCTGGCCATTTCTTTTGTGCAGCCTGTTTCAGCGGGCAGTATCCCATAGGAATGGAAACAGTTGAAGCAGCAAAGAAGGAGGCTGACCATGGGCAACAGTTATAAAGAGGCCGGTGTTGACATAGATGCCGCCAATCATTCGGTGGATTTAATTAAAAAATGGGTACAGCAAACCCGCCGCCCGGAAGTAATGGCTGATATCGGCGGCTTTGGAGGTTTTTTTGCCCTTAATATGGCCAAATACCGTGAACCGGTGCTGGTCTCCGGAACTGACGGAGTGGGAACCAAGTTAAAAATTGCCCATCTGATGGGTGTACATGATACCGTCGGCATCGACCTGGTGGCCATGTGTGTAAACGATATCCTGGTGCATGGGGCGGAACCCTTGTTTTTCCTGGATTACATTGCGGTAGGGAAACTTCAGCCTAACGTAGTCGAAGCTTTGGTAAAAGGTGTCAGTGCAGGTTGTGTGCAGGCCGGCTGTGCTTTAATAGGCGGAGAGACCGCAGAAATGCCCGGCTTTTATAAAGATGATGAATATGATTTGGCCGGATTTGCCGTTGGAGCAGTGGAACGCTCCGCTATTATAAACGGTGAAAAAATAAAAGACGGCGACCTGGTCATAGGGCTTCCATCTTCCGGAGTCCATTCCAATGGTTATTCCCTGGTACGAAAGGTATTATTGGAAAAAGCCGGTCTTAAGCTGGAACAATATATTGATGATTTTCAGAAAACCCTGGGCGAGGAGTTGTTAACCCCCACCCGTATTTATGTCAAAACTATAATGGGATTAGTGGAGAATGTCCCGGTTAACGGCATGGCTCATATAACCGGGGGAGGCATAACTGAAAATCTGCAGCGTATACTGCCGGTAGGATTGGGAGCAGTCATTGATGCTTCCGCTATCGAGGTTAAGCCGGTTTTCCAACTGGTACAACGGCTGGGACAGGTGGAAAAAGCAGAAATGTTTAGAACCTTTAATATGGGAATAGGGTTTACAATAGTTGTTTCATCGCAGTATCATGATAAAGTAGTAAAGTACTTGCGGGATAGAGGAGAAAAACCTATAGTTATAGGAAGGATAAGCTCATCTGAACAAGGAGTAGTTGTTAAATGATTAGAATTATGGAACCGGGTAAACTGGCTCTGGCGGTTATGGCTTCCGGCCGCGGAAGTAATTTTGATGCCATTTGTGCAGCCATCGATAGGAATGAGCTTAATGCACAAGTAAAGATAGTTGTCAGCGACAAAGAGGCACCGGTCCTGGACAAAGCCCGCCAGCGGGGAATTCCCGCCTTACATATAGATCCATCTGAGTATAAGAATAAATCCGATTATGAAAAAGTTATAATCGAAAAAATCCGAGAGCATGGAGCCGGACTGGTAGTACTGGCCGGCTACATGCGTCTGGTAGGAACAGAGCTGTTACATGGTTTTAAAATGCGGGTGATAAATATACACCCGGCTTTATTGCCTTCTTTTACCGGGCTGCATGCCCAGAAACAAGCGGTCGATTACGGGGTACGCTACAGCGGCTGTACGGTTCATCTGGTAGATGAGGGCATGGATACCGGCCCTATTATTTTGCAGAAAATGGTCCCGGTCTATCAGGAGGACGATGAAGAAAGCCTGTCGGAAAGGATTCTGGTCGAAGAACATGATACTTACTGGCGGGCCCTCCAATTAATAGCAGAAGGTCGAGTATACGTTGAAGGTCGCAAGGTATTTATAAAGGAGGAAATCGCATGAAAAGAGCTCTAATAAGTGTATCCAATAAGACTGGTATTGTTGAATTTGCTCGTGGTCTGGAACAGCTGGGCTACGAGATCATTTCTACCGGAGGTACTTACAAGGTTTTAAAGGAAGCCGGCTGCAATGTTCTGAAAGTTTCTGACATAACCGGGTTTCCGGAAATACTGGATGGAAGGGTAAAGACTTTACATCCCAAGGTACACGGCGGCATACTGGCCCGCCGCACGCCCGAACATATGAAACAGCTGGCTGACAACCAGATCGATCCGATTGACATCGTAGTTGTTAATTTATATCCCTTCCGGGAAACTATCAGCAAACCGGATGTAAGCCTGGCAGAGGCAATCGAAAACATAGATATCGGCGGACCGACTATGGTCCGTGCCGCCGCTAAAAATCACCAGGATGTAATAATAATAGTCAAACCCGAATTTTACCATCCTATTCTGGAACAGCTAAAGACCGGCAAAGTAACCCAGGAAATGAAATTCCGGCTGGCCATGGAAGCTTTTAGCCATACCGCCGCTTATGATGCCATGATATCCGCTTATCTGGCCCGGCGCATGGGGGAGACTTTCCCGGACAATATGGTTATAGCCGGGGAAAAAGTATATGAATTAAGATATGGAGAAAATCCCCACCAGGAAGCTTGCTTCTATCGTAATATGAGTCCTGGCACCGGTTTGCCGGATGCCAAACAATTAAATGGCAAAGAGTTGTCCTATAACAACATCATTGATACCCAGGCCGCATTAAGCCTGGTCCGTGAATTCGAAGAGCCGGCCTGTGTTATTATAAAGCATACCAATCCCTGTGGTACGGCGGTAGCGTCGACTTTGGCCGAAGCTTATGAGAAAGCCTTTGCAGCAGATCCGGTATCGGCTTTTGGGGGCATCATTGCTTTTAATCGCAAGGTGGACCTTAAAACCGCTGAAAAAGCAGCGGAGCCTTTTATGGAGGTAATTATTGCCCCTGGTTATGATGAAGGTGCCCTGCACTGTTTCCAGGCCAAGAAGAATCTTCGGGTACTGGAACTGCCCATGCAGTCCGCAGATGAAATGCAGGTCAAGACGGTTGATGGTGGATTTGTGGTGCAGGAAAATGATCGGGGCGAAATTGACTCGGCCGATATCCAGTATGTCACTGATATTAAACCTACTCCCGAGCAAATGGAACAATTGCAATTTGCCTGGAAAGTAGTTAAAAATGTTAAATCCAATGCTATTGTCATTGCCCGTGAAGGCATGACCATAGGAGTTGGAGCCGGGCAGATGAATCGGGTAGGTTCGGCTGAAATTGCCATAAAACAGGGCGGAGATAAATGTGAAGGTGCGGTACTGGCTTCGGATGCCTTTTTCCCGTTCAAGGATACGGTGGAACAGGCGGCCCGGGCCGGCATTAAAGCTATCATCCAGCCGGGCGGTTCGGTACGTGACCAGGAGAGCATTGATGAATGCAATAAAAATGGTATCGCTATGATATTTACGGGGATCAGACATTTCAAACATTAATACGAAAATTCAACACAGAAGGACACTGATTAACTATGATTAACATAGATCTTATAATGACAACCATATAAACCGTAGTCCGGTCTACAGGGCGATAGCCCTTCACCCGAGGGCACAACTGATGTTCGCATTCGCTCACTATTAGGGACGCAGGCCGGTGCAAAGAATAACACGTAAACCCTCCGGCCCTGAAGCCCGCTCCTAGCGTCGGGGCTGTAGGGCCTGCTACGGATATGAGATATACTCTATTTTCATAGGTGGTTGACACTCGCCGCGAGCCGAAGTAAAGAATGTCCCCAGGTAGTGAACGGCAAAACTATTATTCCGCACGGCGGTAGTGCAAAAAAGGGGAGGCATATTGTGGGTAAGAAAGTACTGATAGTAGGACAAGGTGGACGTGAGCATGCTCTGGCCTGGAAACTGGCGCAGAGTCCTGAAATAGAAAAACTTTATGCGGCACCTGGTAATCCGGGAATAGCACAAATGGCTGAGTGTCTGTCTATCAAGGCAGAAGATATTGAAGGCTTACTGGCCTTTGCGCAGGATAATAATATTGATCTGACCGTGGTAGGACCGGAGGCACCGCTGATGGTCGGTATTGTTGACCGTTTCCGTGCTGCCGGTTTAGCCATATTCGGCCCTACGGCCGGGGCGGCCCAACTTGAAGGCAGCAAGGTGTTTGCCAAAGACCTGATGAAAAAATACGGTATTCCCACGGCGGAGTATGAGGTGTTTACGGAACCGGAGCAGGCCAAGGCCTACGCCCGCACCTTTACCGACCGGGGAGAGGCGGTAGTGATCAAAGCCGATGGCCTGGCCGCCGGTAAAGGCGTTATTGTAGCTGCCAATTATGCTGAAGCCAGTGCTGCCATCGACAGTATCATGGCCGACCGTCAATTCGGGGAAGCCGGTAACCAGGTAGTTGTAGAAGAATGCCTGGTAGGGGAAGAAGTCAGCTTTTTCGCCCTCACTGATGGAGTTGATTTTGTACCTTTGCTGTCGGCCCAGGACCACAAAAGGGTGTTCGATAATGATGCAGGCCCTAATACCGGAGGGATGGGAGCTTATACCAATCCACCGGTTTTTACCGCCGAACTATACGAGAGGGCGGTGGAACAGGTTATCAAACCCGTAATCAAAGGCATGGCCAGTGAAGGATATCCCTACCAGGGGGTATTGTACGCCGGTCTGATGATAACTGCGGATGGGCTGAAAGTACTTGAATTCAATGCCCGTTTTGGTGATCCGGAAACCCAGGTGCTTATGCCTATGATAAAAAGTGATCTTTTACCCCTTTTGGAGGCGTCTGCCCGGGGGAATATACAGCGCGCCGGCATTGAATTAAACGATGGGGTGTGCGTTTGTGTCGTACTGGCGTCCGGTGGTTATCCCGGCAGCTATGAAAAGGGTAAAGTCATTGCAGGAATAGATAATGTTAAGGATGCTCTGGTTTTTCAGGCGGGAACGGCTCTGGACCAGGGGCGGCTGATAACCGGAGGCGGCCGGGTACTGGGAGTAGTATGCCGGGGCCGGGATTTCCGCGCTGCCATTGACCAGGTCTATGGGCAGGTGGAACAGATACATTTTGAAGGTAGGCATTATCGCAGGGACATAGGTCATCGGGCTTTAAAAAAATAGCTTTATTGGGGGGAAGGTTGTGAAATTTTTAAAGAATCCGTGGGTGCGAGTGATATTTATAATACTCCTGGCAGCCAGCCTGCTTTATATGCCCACCCGGGAATTCTTGAAAATTACATGCCTGCCGGGTATACTGGCTGTGTTTTTGGCGGCTTTTATGCGCAAACAGGATAAACGCTCCCGTAAATGGATGATAGCCGCATTAGGGCTGGTAGTTCTGAGTGGGACCTACCTCTACTTTTTAACTCAGCTGCCGGAAAGGATTGAGGTGCGCAGGATTATGGCCACAGGCAGTGCCCTGACCCGGCAGGGGCAATATGATCGCGCTATGGCTGAATACAGCAAACTGGAAAAACTGGGCGCAAAAAATAAAATGCAGGCCAAACTTGATGAGGTTGAAATAGAAAAGAAGGCCCAGCGCGATCTTGAACTGGCAAAACAAATGGTCAAGAATGGAGACTATAGCGAGGCTCGCAAACTAATCAATACCATCCCCCGCCAAACCAGAGCTGCGGAGGAGGCCGCCAGGATACTGGTATCCATTCCGGACAGCAATAAATAGTTATCAGGGGTAAACAGGAGGGGGGATTAGAATGGTAACACTGGAAATGGTTAAAAAGAGCCCGGTGGTCAGGCAGTATATGGAAACGGGCAATGATTTTATAGGCAATATGGGAGCCATAGAACATAATATGCATCATGCGGAATTAACCTCTTTTCTGTGCTATGATATCCTCAATACGCTGGGGTATCCGGTGCGAGAGGCCGAATTAGGCAGTATGGCAGGTTATTTACATGATATAGGCAATCTGGTTAACCGCTATGGGCATGGGATGTCCGGTGCGATAATTGCCATGCAGGTACTGGCGGAACTGGATATGGAACCGGTGGAGATAGCGGTGATCATGGGCGCCATCGGCAATCATGAGGAGAATGCCCAGGGCCAGCCGGTAAATAATGTGGCGGCAGCTCTTATTTTGGCCGATAAATCAGATGTACATCGCTCCCGGGTAAGAAAACGGGATGCGGCGAACTTTACGCAACGGGACCGTGTAAATTATGCCGTTACCAGTTCCAACATTGTAATTGATAGCATTGAGCGGACGATTTGTCTCCGCATGCAAATAGACACTTCCGTTTGTTCGGTCATGGAGTATTTTGAAATATTTCTGACCAAGATGCTGATGTGCCGACGCGCAGCGGAGCATTTAGGGTGTCAATTCCAGCTTATGATGAATAACAATAAATTATTGTAAGGGGGCATCATCGTGGATAATCATCCCGACTCGGAAGACCATGTGAGTACATTGCTGGCGCAGGCCATACTGAGCCTTGAAACGGAAGACGAGGTACGCTGTTTTTTAAATGATCTTTCTACCATAAATGAGATCAAAGCCATGTCCCAGCGCCTGGAAATAGCCAGGATGCTCGATAATAATATTACTTTTAATATCATAACCAGCCAGACCGGTGCCAGCACTGCCACTATAAGCAGAGTAAACCGGTCTCTCAATTACGGTGCCGGAGGATACAGAAAAGTACTGGAGCGCTTGAAAAAGGAGCAATAGCATGAGTAATTTAGAAATACCGAGGGGTTTAAGGGATTTATTACCGGATGAAGTTAAAACACGGCGTTGTATGGAAAAGAAGCTAGTTGATCTGTTTGGCAGTTATGGCTACGAAGAAGTTGTTACTCCTACTTTTGAATTTATGGAAGTGGTGGAAGAGGGAACCGGTGGCAACATCCGGGAAGAGTTATTTTTATTTATGGACCGTGAAGGCGGCATCCTGTCATTGCGCCCTGAAATGACTACATCCATAGCCCGTCTGGTAGCCACTCATCTCCAGGACGAACATTTTCCCCGCCGTCTTTATTATGGAGCTAATGTTTTTCGCCATGTTCAACCGCAGCTGGCTCAATATCGGGAATTCTGGCAAATGGGAGTGGAGCTTTTAGGTGCTCCCGGGCCCTGGGCCGATGCCGAAGTAATTACTCTGGCCGTCAAGGCCATGCAAGAGCTGGGTGTTAATAATTTTAAAGTAAGTATAAATCAAATCGAAATATTCAACAGTATTTTGGAAGATAAGGCCATAAGTGCTTCCGCCCGTACTGCTATAAGGCGTTTGGTGGAGAATAAAGATCTGGTGGAGCTGTCGGCGGTACTGGAAACCTTGCCGGTGGAAGATGGCTTGAAAGATACCATAGCCAGTTTACCGGTTTTACACGGCGGGCTGGAGGTACTGGACAGGATTCCCTATATCAGCCGTAACCGAAAGGCATCTCTGGCGGTGGAAGAATTGCTGAAAGTATATGATGCTCTTAAAGCCTTTGGTATTCAGGATCATATTGTTATAGACATGGGAGTTTTAAGAGGACTGGATTATTATACCGGCGTGGAGTTTGAAGGTTATTCACCCGATCTGGGATATGGGTTGCTGGGTGGAGGACGCTATGATAAACTTTTGGGTAAATTCGGATTCCCGTGTCCGGCCACCGGCTTTGCTCTGGGTATGGACCGGCTTGCATTGGTGGCCGGTCAGCAGACCGAAAAGGCAGTTCATTATCTGGTCGGGGGAACCGATTATCCGGCTATGGCCAGGAAAGCCGATGAATTGCGGCGTGAGGGCCATGTGGTCGAATTGGCGCTGGAATCCAACCGCAGGGAAGAACTGGAGCAAAAGATAAAGAGCCGGGAAAACTGCATTCTGGTTTACATATAATGGAGGATAATAATATGGGAAATAATTGCCTGACCGTTGCCCTTTCCAAAGGGACCTTGCTTAAACCCACGGTTGCTCTTTTGCAAAAAGCCAATCTCCCGGTGGAAGGACTCCACGAAGACAGCCGCAATATGGTATTTACCTATGAAGAAAGTAATATAAAATATATTATGTGCAGGCCTACGGATGTGCCGGCTTATGTAGAGTATGGTGCTGCCGATGTGGGTATTGTCGGTAAAGATGTAATCGTAGAACAGGGCAAAGATGTATTTGAAATGGTTGATTTGAAATATGGTTACTGTCGATTCGTCGTGGCAGTTCCGGCTGAAATGAAAAATTGTTCTCTCAAAGATTTAAAATATAAACGGGTGGCTACCAAATTCCCGGTGGTAGCAGAGCGCTATTTCCGGTCCCAGGGTCTGCAGGTGGATGTAATTACCTTGCATGGAAATATTGAACTGGCGCCTTTAATGGGCCTGGCGGATATGATCGTCGATATCGTTTCTACCGGCAGAACCTTAAAGGAAAACAACCTGGTGGAACTGGTGAAGATAATGGACTCCACTACTCGACTGATAAGCAACCGGGTAAGTTACAGAACTAAATACGAGCAAATCCAACCTTTGGTTGAAAAAATGCAAACAATAGTGAAAGGCGGTAGTGAAGGTTGAAAATAAAAAGATTTAGCACTGCAGCAAGCAATCTTGAAGAATTCCTTAAAACCAGCGAAATTGATACTTCTTCCTTTGAAGAAAATGTGAAGAAAATCGCGCAGGAAGTCAGGGAACGCGGTGATGAGGCTGTACTGGATCTCACTTTAAAATATGATGGGGTACAGCTCAATCAGAAAACGCTGATGGTGTCTGATGCTGAAATCGAAGAAGCGTATGAAAAGGTGGATGATGATTACCTGTTTGCTCTGCGTAAAGCCATTGATAACATTATGATTTATCATTCAAGGCAGAATCGCAATTCCTGGATGGAGACCGACGAGGCTGGAAATGTAACGGGACAAGTTTACCGGCCGATTAAACGGGCAGGTATCTATGTACCGGGAGGAACTGCCGCCTATCCGTCCTCAGTGCTAATGAATGCTATCCCGGCGCAGGTTGCGGGTGTGGAACAGATCGTCATGGTTACTCCGCCGGGCCGTGACGGTAAACTTAATCCTTATACTCTGGTTGCGGCTGCCGAGCTGGGACTGGAGGAAATATATAAAATGGGCGGTGCCCAGGCTGTTTTTGCTCTCGCCTGGGGGACTCAGACTATTCCCAAAGTGGATATAATCACCGGTCCGGGTAATATTTACGTTACTCTGGCTAAAAAGATGGTATATGGTGATGTGAACATTGATATGCTGGCCGGACCCAGTGAGATATTAATAGTTGCTGATGCCGTTGCTAATCCGGTGCATCTGGCCGCCGACATGATGTCCCAGGCGGAACATGATGTACTGGCACGCAGCATACTGGTGACCGACAGTGCTGCTCTTATTAATAAAGTAGAGCAAGAGCTGAAAAGACAGATCGAAAAACTGGAACGCAAAGCTATGATAGAAAAAGCCCTGAATGACTATGGGGCTTTCATTCTGGTCAATAATATGAGTGAAGCCTGTGCGGTGGCCAATCTGGTGGCACCCGAACATCTGGAGCTGATGGTGGAACATCCTTTTGAAATGCTGCATCAGATTCAAAATGCCGGGGCCATTTTCTTAGGTGCAAATACACCGGAACCGGTGGGCGATTATTTTGCCGGACCTAATCATATTTTGCCAACCGGCGGTACCGCCAGATTTTATTCACCGGTAACGGTAGATACATTTAAAAAGGTATCAAATATAATATACTACTCGGCTCAGGGCATTAAAGATAATTGTGATGATATTATCCGGCTGGCGGAAGTTGAAGGTCTGACTGCTCATGCCAATAGTGTGAAAGTCAGAAAGGAGGAGTAAGATTTTTGGAGACCAGAAGTGTTGAAATTCAGCGCAAAACCAGCGAAACTGAAGTTCTGCTGCAGCTTGACCTGGATGGAACCGGTGTACACCAAATTGATATTGAGATTCCTTTTCTGAGCCATATGATGACCCTTTTTACGGTACATAGTCTGTGTGATGTAAAGATAACTGCCCGGGGAGATATAGAGGTGGATGATCATCATACGGTAGAGGATATTGGTATTTGCTTTGGTCAGGCGCTAAAAGCGGCTCTGGGCGAGAAACGGGGGATTAACCGCTATGGCGAGGCTACTGTTCCGATGGATGAGGCTCTGGCCCGTACGGTGATCGACCTTTCCGGCCGTTCCGGTCTGGTTTTTGCGGCGGATTTGCCCCGGGAAACACGGGGAGGGCTTTCCTCTGAAAATGTGAAGGAATTCTTCCAGGCGGTAGCCAATAATGCTGATATTACTCTGCATATCGATTTGCTGCGGGGCAGTAACACGCATCATGCTATTGAAGCTATTTTCAAATCCTTTGCCCGGGCTATGAAACAGGCGGTAAGTTACGAGCCCAGGATAGAAGGAGTATGGTCTTCCAAAGGAAATCTCTAGTTCAAGACGGAGACACATGGATTCAACCAACTATAAGATGGATAATTGACGGGGGTTGCAGAATTGATTGCAATAATAGATTATGGTATGGGTAACCTGGCCAGTGTGGCCAATGCTTTTGCCAAATTGGGTTTTGAAGCTTATATTACTTCCGATCCGGAAATGGTTTTGCAGGCGGATAAGGTAGTATTGCCCGGGGTGGGGGCTTTTGCCGATGCCATGCACAACCTGAAAAAGACCGGAATGGACCAGGTCATATATGAGACAGTCAAAAGGAATACACCCCTTTTGGGAGTATGCCTCGGGTTGCAGCTGCTTTTTACTTCCAGCGAGGAAAACGGCTTTCACCAGGGACTGGATATAGTAAAAGGACAGGTTTTGCGGATTCCTCCGCACTACAAGGTACCCCACATGGGTTGGAATGAAGTCCGCCCCCGGCCTGAGAGCAGATTATTTAAAGGAATTCCGGCCGGCAGCTATTATTATTTTATCCATTCTTACTATGTGGCTCCGGAAGATGCTGACTGGAGTGCGGCGGTGACTGATTATGGTTTTGATTTTACCTGTGCAATTGAAAAGAATAATATTTTTGCTACGCAGTTTCATCCGGAAAAATCGAGTGAGTCCGGATTGTATATACTAAAGAATTTTGGAGGGATGTAACAATGATTATTCTACCAGCAATCGATCTCAAAGACGGTCAGTGTGTACGTTTGGTACAGGGGGCACTGGAAAACAAAACGGTTTACTCAGATACTCCGGCTCAAGTAGCGGCCTCTTTCCAGGCTAAAGGTGCGGAATATTTGCATATAGTCGATCTGGATGGAGCTTTTGCCGGCCGTCCTGCCAACCTCGATGCGATAAGGGCTATTGCAGCGGAAGTTAAAATTCCTTTTGAAGTAGGCGGCGGTCTGCGTTCGATCAGAGATGTAGACCGGATGTTGGAATTAGGTGCCAGCCGGGTTATTATTGGTACCAATGCCTTGAATGAGTTCTTCCTCAGCCAGATGCTGGAGGAGTTTGGGCCTGACAAAATTATTGTGGGACTCGATGTCAAAGATGGAATGGTAGCTGTAAAAGGATGGGTGGAGAAATCTGAAGTTAGTGCCATTGACCTGGCCTGCCAGGTGAAAGAGCTGGGAATTAAAACCGCAGTATTTACCGATATTTCCCGCGATGGTCTATTGCAGGGGCCGAATTTAAGTTCGGTTGAGGAAATAGCCAAGGCCAGCGGTCTTAAAATAATCGCTTCCGGCGGGGTGGCGACGGTTGAGAATATACAGGCCTTAAAGGCCCTGGAATCTGCCGGGGTATGCGGAGCCGTAATAGGCAAAGCCCTCTATGACGGCAAAATTACTCTGGAAGACGCTCTGGCGGCAGCTAAATAGAAATATAATCGTAACATTGGAGCGGAGATTCAAGCTTGGGGTTGCTCCTAGCAAAGAAACCGGGAGTGTGAAGCCTTCGCTGCAATGCTCGATACATTCCATTGCAGCTTTTGGTAAATCTATATAGCACTGTAGGTGAAGCTTCAGCTTCCGGTTATTTATCGGAAATACACGGTGGCTGAAGTTTCCTCTATATAATACACTTGAAATGGGGGAGCGAAAAGACGTCCCCAGGCCTTAAAAAATATTGGAGCGGAGGGTTAAGTTATGCTGGCCAGAAGGATAATACCCTGTCTTGATGTCCACAATGGCAGGGTGGTAAAAGGAATTAATTTTGTGAACTTGCGCGATGCCGGGGATCCGGTGGAACTGGCCGCATACTATGATAAAGAAGGTGCGGACGAGTTGGTTTTCCTTGATATCAGCGCATCTTCGGAAGGCCGCAACACTATGATCGAGGTGGTCCGGAATACGGCCCGGGAAGTATTTATTCCTTTTGCTGTAGGCGGAGGTATCCGCAATCTGGATGATATCAGGAACATACTCAAAGCCGGGGCCGACAAGATATCTATAAATTCGGCCGCGATCAAGGACCCCGGTCTGGTTGAGGAGGGGGCGCGCAGATTCGGCAGCCAGTGTATAGTAGTGGCGATAGATGCAAGGTCCAAAGCTCCCGGCCAGTGGGAAGTATTCATCAATGGCGGCAGGACACCGACCGGCATGGATGCTTTGGAGTGGGCCCGGAAGGTTGAAAGCCTGGGGGCGGGAGAAATACTGTTGACCAGCATGGATAAAGACGGAACCAAGGATGGCTATGATATCCCTCTAACCCGGGCGATTAGTGAAATGGTCAATATTCCGGTAATCGCCTCCGGAGGCGCCGGCAATCTGGAGCATTTGTATGATGCGGTTGCCCAGGGCAAAGCGGATGCGGTTTTATGTGCTTCCATATTTCATTACCGGGAATATACGGTTTTACAGGCCAAGCAATATTTAGCTGATAAAGGAGTGGCAGTTAGATTATGATAGAAAATATTAAATTTAATGAACAGGGGCTGGTCCCTGCCATTATTCAGGATGTACAGAGCGGACAGGTTTTAATGATGGCTTATATGAATCAGGAATCATTACAAAAGACTATGACCACCGGGCATACCTGTTTCTATTCCCGCAGCCGGCAGGAGCTGTGGATGAAGGGGGAAACTTCCGGCCATGTGCAAAAGGTTAAACAAATCCTGTACGACTGTGATGCCGATACTCTGCTGATCAAGGTGGAACAAACCGGGGCTGCCTGTCATACCGGTCATTATTCCTGCTTTTACCGGGATGCGGAGGGTAATGAAATCGAACCCGCCGCTTTTGATCCGGACCAGGTATACAAGGCAGATGCTGAAGGTCCCGGAATACTATATGAGCTTTATGATGTGATAAAGTCACGGCAGCAGGAAATGCCGGAAGGCCATTATACTACTTACCTTTTTGACAAAGGCATAGACAAGATTTTGAAAAAAGTGGGCGAAGAATCAGCGGAAGTCATTATAGCCTCCAAGAACCGGGTCAAGGAAGAAGTAGTTTATGAAGTATCGGATTTATTCTATCATTTGCTGGTTCTCCTGGTAGAGCAGGGAGTGGAACCGGGGGATATTTTTGCCGAATTAAAATCCCGCCGCTAAACGATAATTTCAGCCCCGATTAATATACAGCCATAATTGAATTATCTAAACCACGGACGCAGAGCCGTGGTTTTTTTATATATAGAGGTAGGTTATGCGGGGTTGGATATTAAGAACGCTTTCAGCAAATACTCGGAATACGGAGGCCGGCGGTTAGGCATAGCCCGTTTGCTCCATGCTCCGGCAACGGAAACACCAGCGGCTCAT
>ENA-UOOK01002381-UOOK01002381.1-fermentation-metagenome-genome-assembly--contig:-NODE-2381-length-23321-cov-5.993080_pt1 | contig 23321 bp, 18 predicted proteins | sample MGYA00245777_ERZ724023 | MGnify/ENA primary metagenome ERZ724023 (study PRJEB28704, sample SAMN03018312) | fermentation metagenome | biome: anthropogenic terrestrial biome; feature: soil; material...
TTCGCTAAGTATTTGTAACCACCCTTTCCTTCCTCGTATTCTTTTACTACTTGCAGCTTAAATTCATTGCTGTGTTTTCTTCTTTCCTGTGACATAAACAAACCCCCAAAAGTTAGATTTTTTGGTCCAACTTTTGGGGGTCACTCTATGCCAGGCACCTAAGTTATTAAGTTAACACCAGACCCCTCGGAGATTCACCTCTCCGGGGGGTTTTTGATTATAGGTCGTCAAACAGGAATTTTACGAACTTCAGATTTAAGTAATACGAGAGAGCCTCATCGCAGTACCGAAGTACATTTTAATCCTACTAAAATGGAAATGAAATCCATATCCGCCAAAATGTATGATATACAGACTAGCTGATGGCTATCTAGTTCTTGAAGTAGATCATAAAGATTAGCCTCTTCATTTTTTTCCATTGCATGGTGTAAATCACGGTTTTCACCGATTAAAGGCGAGAGGTGCCAGACATCTAACTAGTTATGTTAACACGGGACCCCTCGCATTTTGCGGTACTAGGTTCCTAGTTCTCGCAACTGTGGATGGGTATTATGAGGAGTAAAGGGAAATGGTAGGGATTCCCCAAAAGAAGCATCCAGGACTTTTTTCAGTAACATTTACTTTGAATTGCGTTGACTTCTTTTATTTAACTTGCTATATTATTGGTGACAGAGCCCACCACGCATAAGGCGGAAACGTACTGCGGATCACGGTGGGACTTTTTTATTTCGGAGGCTCCATGATTGAATTAAAGAAGGCACTTACCTATGAAGAGCAAGTCAACCACTTAATTAAACCAATTGGTGCCAGGCACCCAAGTTTCTAAGTTAACACCAGGCCCCTCGGAGATTAACCTCTCCGGGGGGTTTTTGATTGTAGAATGTGAAACAGGGATTTTACGAACTAGCCAAGAGAGTTCCTAGATACTAATGACAGGATTGATAGCAAAGACCCAAGCTAAATACCTCCAAACTATACGGAGCATTGCTGTATGAGGGTATACTTTAAGAAATGGCACGATATCATTCTGTGAAAGGTTTTGGATATGAGTGAAGAAAAATATACAGAACAAGACTGGAAGCTTTTTAGATCTAGACTCCCCGGCTGGCAGTCAGCCTATATGGACCGACTCAATCAGGAATATATCGAGATACTAACTGCAGATGCCGAGGCTTCAGAAAAGTTCCGGCAGCTGGAGAAGAGAATTAATGTGGATCGAAAGAAGACAGGAGTTGAGGCTGAAATGAGACGTTCGCTGCTTATTTCGAACCTATACTCGTTGATCAGGGAAGAAGCCATTACTGTCGGTGATCTCGAAGGCTTCAGCGATGAACTGCAAGATCACATCAAGCTAATGGTAAACTGGACGCCTGGCAACGACTAAAATGATTTAGTTACAGGCTGCCGCTTACAGGTAGCAGACAGCTAAACTAGCTGGCCATGAACTGACTATGGTTTTATAAAGAATCGAGGCTTTCGATGATTTTTGCTTTGACCAATGCGGTACAGGAGCGTATCAAAAGAGATAGCAGCGCCGCTTCCAGATGTGCATGGACTGTGCTGGGTATGGATGAAGCCAGAGAAGCTGCCTTCACTCTGCTCCTTCAGCAGGCGGACGCTCTGAGCTCCAGCCCTGTCCAGCAGCTGGAAGACTGGCTTCACACAGAGGAGGGGCGGGAGCAGGCGCTTTACGATACTCGTCCGGACGAAAAAGACCCCACAATTTATCCGGAAGCTGATCTTTTCTTCGTTCATATACGCAAGGAGGCATGAAGAAATATTCTTTATTTTGCCCACCAGGCATCGGCACTAACTATTGGCTTCCAGCTGGGCAGCCACAAACTGAGAAATGGCCGCAAGTCTCTGCTGGAAATCTTTTACGCTGGAATGAGAGGCCTCGGATACGCTGCCGATGACTTGGAAGCCTACTTTACGCATTCACCCCTGAGTTCTTTTACGACCACCGGTGATGCCAGCAGCAGAAGTTGGATGAACAGCATTCTTAGTGAGTATTATTTTCGTTCCTCTCAGCCAGCCGCCGGTAAACAAATGCTTGAACGAGACAACTTTTTATATAATGAGAACAGGACTTATCTCCGGCGCAAAAAGATCAGTTGGAGCCGTCCGCCGATTGATATGTTTAATGAATTCTTTTGTGAGGTGACGGGAATTAAGCCTAAAAGATCAATTCCCGCCTACAGGGTACAGGTACGCTTGCTGGATGAGGTGGAGGCTGAACAGGCGGAATACGGTGGTCTTCTCGGCACCGGGCAAAACAGGATCTACATAGAAGATCTGCCCTGGCGTCGTTTCCTGCTACCGTCCCTAGTTAACTGCGCGGATCTCAGTGAGGTAATAATGGCTTGTTTCGGCTTGCTGAATTACCACCGGACCAAGTATGTCCTGCGGGAGGAACCGGCCTCACTGAATAATGAGTTGCTGATTTTCGAGTTGCAGGACCTTGAAGAAAGCATGGCAATGGAGTTATCTATGCGTGAAGAGCAGCCGGAAGAGCTCATGCCCGGCTTTTTCGATCAGGAGACCAGTCCGATTGGAATGCTCTATGCAGACCGGGACATGTATCAATTCTGGCAGTATGACTTCGGCGATAATTTCTGGTTTGAGATTGAATCAATAGAAGCAGTCCGTCTCGACCGTTTCGCGGTGGAATATGTAGATGGTGGCGGAGATGCACCGCCTACGGATGTGGGTGGCTACGGCGGTTTTGAAGAGTTTAAGGATGCACTCATGGCTCCGTCAGACGGGGATAATGCTGATCATATCCGCTGGGCTGTCGAGGTCGTTTACTGGCATCCTTATGATGCCGGAGTAATTCGCCATTATCTGGAAAAGGTGAATCCGATCGGACGGAAAGGGAACGATTTTTTTGACGGCTGGGCCCGTAGACGCGATACAGCCTCCATTTTAAAAAAATTGAAAGTTCCGCCGCTCGAAGATTAGTCTTTTATGACGGCCGGTGCCAGGCACCTAAGTTATCTATGCATTCAACACTGCTTTGCCGGTTGATTGGCATTAGCTCTTCAAGAGTTTCTTCCTATTTTGGCATTGCTGTACTTTAAGCATAGTGAAGGAAGTAGAAAATGATAATAAACCAAATCCAAACAATTATCAGCAAACTTAATCTTGATCATTTTGCCGAAGTGTTATCACTTAAGAAGGATTTTAATTTTAGGAATAAATTTCAGCACAAGGTTGATGATAACTACGCAAATCATCAGGACTACGGTTTTTACACAGGTGATGATAGTAATGCGCTTAGCCACGCATGTCTTATGCTGAACAAACTTGATAGATTTACTGAAGCCTCGGAAGATGAGCGAACAAGGTGGAAGGATGCTCTAGCTTTAGATTTTGATAATTATTTAAAATGTCATTTATATGGCATAGTCAAAACTAATCTGAATATTGAGAATCTAACCGAGTCCATGATTGCCTTTGGACTAGGGGATTATGTTATTGACAGTATCAGAGCATATTATGAAAAACTGATAACAGATGAGATGGACTATGATTGCTTTGTTCCAGCTTATGAGGATCTCTATATACAGGCCGGAGATCGTGCACTCTTCTTTCAGCAGAATCTTGCGAAGGCTCTTGAATACTATATATTGGCTGACATTGACTGGTTCCATTTGAGAGATGGTAAAGAAAAAAGAAATCTGGACGGTACGCGGAGGCAGAAACTACTGCAGTGGCATGAAAAGGTGGTATCTTATCAACAGCTCAAGCAGGGATCCTACAAGTCAGAAGAAGTTACACCAAAAAAAGGTCATGACCAGAACATTTTCGACCCCTATGTTTCTTTCACATCAATAGTTAATGAGCAGACTCAAAGCAGAGAAATTGTTGAAGCTGCTGCTACATACCTAGTAGAGTCAAATGAAATAATGAAGCAAAAAGATATAGAGATTGATTATTTGCGAGATATTGTCTTCATGGCGTTGCTAGTAAAAAGGGATGCTTTGCTCTCCTCACTTTGTTGTTTAAAAGAAGATATTGAGATTAAGCCACAAGAGATTGCAGATCAGATTATTGATGCAATCAAGAGGATTGATAGTATACCTTTGAGATTGGTCAAGTCCTATGTAATAGATCATGAAGAAGATGATGATATAGTAGATGATATTATCAATTTTTCTTTAACCATAAATACTGTTAGTCAGATCCGGCTTGCATTGCGTGTGGAAAAACTGGCACAGGATATGGCCTACTATACTTCCATGGATAATTTTCTCTATATGCTCCCAGCAAAATGTGGTGAATTAAGTGCCTGCGGACGCTTTTCTATTATGAATATTGCGTACATGAATGATCCTAACGAGGGAACGTTGTTGCAAAAATATATTAATAAGGGAAACGAATTACGCGAAACTAATACGGGAAGGAAAACTGCAATATACCCATATGTGTTTATGAAGTGCTTTACAACGCGAGTAGATGACCTGCCTATGTGGGAAATGTATGGCGACCATGCCAAAGGTTGCTGCATTTTGGTTGACTGGGATGCTTCGGAACGCGCAAGTAAAAAGAAGTCTGTTCCATTATATAGAGTTTGCTATATCAAGAAGAACCCCAGTTCAAAATATACGATCAATATGGGGGATAATCCACAGATAGAAGATATCGAAACAGTGAGAGGTGGTATGCAGAAACTTAAAACTCTCTTGGAAGAGATAAAAACAGATGATGCTAGAGACTTATTTGAAGCGTTGCTACAAGGAATTACGTATTTGTTTAAGGAGAATATCTATTATTATGAACAGGAAATGCGTATACTGTACACTTTTTCTGACATTTCAGAAGAATTTATGCATACCAAAAATGAGTATCCAATGCTATATGTACAGCCAGACTTTCCAATTCATATTAAAGAGATTATACTTGGTCCAAAGTTCTCAAATGCTCCTATGAAGATGCCATATATTAAGGAACAAGTTGCGAAAATGTCATATAAAATAGGTGCTGATATGCCAATTATTTCATTTTCCGGCATTGAATATCGGTAGGAAGGGATTGATCCAAAAACCTGGGTTGACAGTTCCGGGTGAGGCGGTTGGCCAAATATTGAGCACCTACATCTCTGTTTATAAATGCATAAGAGTATATGTGAGTTTATTTAACATTCTTTGGCAAATGTAGGCAAGACACATGTCTTATAAAAAGATTTTGCTAATGCATTTTTCCTTATAAACTTTCTAGTCTCTCCAATATCGCCCTGATCTAACTCCTGCAATTTAGACTTAGCATGTATGTAGTCGGGTGTTTGTCTGACAACATCATATTCTGAATTACTTATATATTCTTGGTTATGAGGAATTTCTAGTAATCCGATTCTCTGTAAGTTGTCAATTGAAACAGATATATCCGAAAAGGAATAAGTAGTAATCCAGCTTAAGTTGTAAATATGGCCTAGATTTCCAGTTTTTGTTTCAACGTAGAGATCAATCAAGGGGGTGTGACTCCGCTCGTATATCAATTCAAACAATGAGGCATCTATTGGTGACATCTGCTTAATCATCTCAACAAATGATGGATGTACTTGATCCTTGGTATCAAGGTTCATAGCCTTTGCTAAAAGGTTTGCATATAGTTCCCTTAATTCATCACTATCATAGGAATACGATATCGCTTGTAAAGCAGGTATAGCCACGTAAGTTTCCGGGGTCTGAATTTTCTCAGCCTCGACAGAGCTAAGTTTTTGTGCTAGTAGTTTTTCTATTTCTGCTAGTTTAAAATCTCGTTCCAGAATCCATTGGCGCACAGGCAATAGGGCAGCATTAACAGCACTAGGGATCAACGCTAGTGTTTTCCCCACTTCAACAGCTGCTGGTTTTATAACATCGTCATATGCTTCAGGAAATATCTCTAGTGCTTTTCCAATTTTACTCAACTTATCATTGGTTTCCATACAATACTATCCTTATATCCAAGCAATACTTTTTCTAAGAGATTTCATCAATAATACCTACAGATATCATAACAAACCAATTGGGGCTGCGGTGACCCCATCAGTAACTATGAGGGGCGGGGAGGCTGGTACCAGGTACCAAACGGTGCCAGGCACCTAAGTTTCTATACCAAACGGAACCAAACGGTGCCAGGCACCTAAGTTTCTAAGTTATTGACGGCCGGTGCCAGCCAGCTCGGCTGGCATCCGGGTCACCCAGCCAGTCTACTTCCTTGCCACATACCGCGCTCCCGGCAGACTCCGGATCTTGCCTTCCACCTCCATCGTGCAAAGATGGCGCAGCAGTTCTCCCTGCGGGATCCCACACTCAAAAGCAATGCATTCCAGAGACTTGGAACTGTGTAATATACAAGCTAGAATCATCTTTTCAGTAGGTGACAGTTCTGTAAATTCTTGGATTTCTTTTGTGGCTGGCTTTCCAGTCAGGAGATTAGCCTGCTTGCTTCCACTCTTTAAAGCTGGCTGGAGTGTTCTTGCTTCCGGCCAGAAACCTTCTACAGGATTGTTTAACTTCATCGGCTTACTCTGGTCACTCAACCAACCCCGTAGCTCCCGCGGCATCTGCGGCTTGCTCGCCTGCTCCTGCGAGAACACCCGCTCCCACTCACTATCCGGCAAAAGCTGAACCGGATCGCAAAAGATCTTCGCCGCTCCATCCTTCATCAGTCGCAGCGTGCCTTTTCCCATACCTGCCGCAGTCTCTCCGGGTAGAACGAGGACCTCTCTGCCTTGTTGGCGGGCAAAATCAGCCGTAATCAGCGCGCCGCTTTTTTCCCCGGCTTCAATTACCAGAACCATATCGCTCCAGCTGCTGATCAGCCGGTTTCGGGCGGGAAAGTGCTCGGACCGGGCCGGAGTGCCGGGCGGGTATTCGGAGATGACCGCACCGCTCCCGGCGATGGCTGCCATCAGCTCACGGTGCTCGGCGGGATAGCAGATGTCCAGCCCGCAACCCACGAAAGCGATCGTGTAGCCACCGTTCCTGATGCAGGCCACGTGGGCGTAGCTGTCGATCCCCTTGGCCATGCCGCTGATCACGGCGATGCCGTTTGCTGCCAGAAAGGTTGCTGCCTTCAGTGTTGTCTCCTTTGCATATCGGGAACATCTGCGGGAGCCGACAATGGCGACACTATGGAAATTTGGTGGAATCATGCCTTTAAAAAAGAGCAGGATCGGCGCGCATTTGGTCTTTTTTGCACTATCAGGGTAGCGGGGGTCGTCTAAGGTAAGTATGCTGATTTCATTTTCCTTGCAGTCGTTAAAAAGGCAACGCGCCTTGTCGAGCGAACGTGCGGAAAGAAGATTTTCTGCTGTTGCCGGTCCGATACCAGGGACGGCGCACATCTCTTTTGCCGCCGCCTCATAAACCGCCCGCGGCTCTTTGAACCGTGCCAGCAAGTTTTTTGCTGTTGCCGGGCCAACGCCCTTGACCGACCATAACCAAAGCCAATAGATCACTTTTGCCAATACCCTCCTCCAGATCTCTGCACATCAGTGCACTGTTTCCTGCCGAATAACTTAACAACTTAGGTGCCTGGCACCGCCTAAAGGACGGCCATGGCGGCTTCTTCCTTCTCCAGGTCCCTGCACATCAGCGCTGCAGTGATGTCCTCTTTTCTGATCATCTCCGCTCCGTCCAGATCAGCAAAGGTCCGCGCAACTTTGAGGTATTTATAGTAAGTCCGCGCACTGTAGTTAAAACGGTCGTAAGCCAGACTCATCAGCTTTTGTCCGTTTTTTTCAATCAGACAATGCTGCCTGATCAAAGTATTCGACATCTGAGCATTGCTGTTCACATTCGGAACATCACGAAAGCGGTCTTGCTGGATCTTTCGTGCCCGGTCCACCCGCTCCCGCAGGTCGGCTGAAGAGGGCCCGGCGGAAGTCGCAGCCAGCCTCTTGAAATCAACCGGCCGCACGTATTTCTGAATATCCATGCGGTCCATAATCGGTCCCGACAGCTTTTGCCGGTATTTCAGCACCTCGTAATCCGTGCAATGGCACTTGTCGCTACCGTAATGGCCACAGGGGCAGGGGTTCATGGCGGCAACCAGCATAAAGCTGGCAGGATAGGTGTTGCTGTGGCGGACGCGGGAGACCGTCACCTTGCCGTCCTCCAGCGGCTGGCGCAGGGAATTAAGAGTCTTCTTGCTGAACTCGGAGATTTCATCGAGAAAGAGAACGCCGTTGTGAGCCAGGGAAATTTCGCCCGGGCAGGCATTGTGGCCGCCACCGATCAGCGAGTTAGTCGAGGCATTGTGATGCGGGGCCCGAAAGGGTCGTTGCCGGATCAGGGCGCCTTTTTCTTTTAAAGCACCGGCGACACTGTGAATCTTGGTCACTTCCAGCGCTTCTTCCTCGCTCATGCCGGGCAGAATAGTGGGGATCCGCTTGGCTACCATGGACTTGCCACATCCGGGCTGGCCGACCATGAGCAGGTTGTGGCCGCCGGCTGCTGCCACGACAACGAACTCGATCAAGGCTTCCTGACCCTGGACTTCAGCAAAATCCACACTGGAGGGCAGGAGGATTTCCTGGTCAGCCGGAAAACTTTGTTCTTCTATTTCCCGTCTGCCCTCGAGGTATTCGACAACTTCGTTGAGAGCGGAAAAGCCGAGGATCTCTACTCCTGTGACCAGTGATGCCTCAGGGACATTGTCGACCGGCACTATCACCTTTGTCAGTCCGGCATCCCGGGCAGCCATGACCATGGGTAGGACCCCGGAGACGGCGCGTAGTTTGGCATCCAGGGAGAGCTCGCCGATGAAGGCAAAGGGCCCGGTGCGTGTTTTCACCAGCTGGTCCGTTTCCTTGAGCAGGCCGACAGCGATAGCCAGGTCGAAGTGCGACCCGCTTTTCTTGATGTCGCTGGGGGCCAGGTTGACGACCGTTTTCTTGGGCGGAAAGACGAGCTGACTGTCATTTATGGCGGCCTGAACCCGCTCTCTGGCCTCCTGAACGGCGGTGTCTCCCAGGCCGACAATGTACATTTTGTGCTGACCCTGGACGACCGAAACTTCAACGTCGACGACGTAGCCATCGACCCCCGAAGTTGCAAAACTTTTTACGATTGCTGTCACTGGATCCTCCCTGTATTTTGTTTTTTAAAAAAACTCAGCTCTCTCCGCGCATCAGGTAAAAGACGGCGACGTCGCTGATGGACATGCATTTGCCGATCTCCTCCATGGTGTAGCCGCAGCTGTAGGCGGCGCGAATGAAGTCTTTCTTATAGGGCGTAAGCTGCCGACTGCGCGAGCCGGCTTTTATCAGCTGATACAGGCTGTCCTCACGGGTCACCGCCCGGAGCAGGTCGTTGAGCGGCTTACGATCAGCTGTTACATAGTCATCAATCAGCAACAGCTCCTCTTCTCCGATAAAGTCGACCTCTTCGAAGGCTGCAATATCGTCCCTGGACTTATCGTCCATGAAGTCTACGTAGGCTCTAAGGGCCGCGGACCGGTTTTTTGCAATTATGTCAAGAATATAATTGATATCAACCAGCTTATTATCCTTCTTGTTTTTCCGGTAGATGTGGTCGCTGCTCCAGGCATAGTCACTGACCCTGGTGCAGATATTTGCTGCGACAGGATTCCGGTGGACGTAGCGGAGCAGCGACATCAGGTATTTATCATCCATGACCGGGATCGCTTTGTAACGATATTCAAAAACGTGACCGCTTCTGGAGTTAAGGATGTTGTAGCGGCGGCCGAAGAGGCTCAAAACACGATGCATGATCGTTTGCAGTGAGGTCTCGGTCTGGCGGATGATCAGGTGGTAGTGGTTGCCCATAATGACGTAGCCGAAAAGGTCGAAACCGAGTTTTTCCCGGTAGTCCGCCAGCAAATCGAGCAGCATTTCCTTGCCGGCGTTGTCATCAAAGAGGAACTCCCGGTTGTTGCCCCTCTGGATGACATGGTAAATCCCGCCCGGATATTCTATACGTGGCTTTCTGCCCATGGTCCCTCCTTCTCAGAATAACTTAGGTGCCAGACACCTAAGTTAATTCCCTCCAAATCTGTAAGCAGCATTCGATATATAAAATCATAAAGTGAAATTTTTGAACTGTGAGAGGAACATGGTGACGTTAGCTGCCGTCAGCTGTCATTTTGTCCTAACTTAGGTGCCAGGCACCTAAGTTATATCCCACAACTTTCATGCGAATACAGGTTATACTACAATGATGGAAAACATTAAAATTCTTCAAGAATATGATGAGCTGAGAAAGTCTCAGATCGTTGCTGAGGTGCTGTCAGATTTGCCTGAGTGGTTTGGCCTGCCGGAAAGCACCCAGGCCTATATCGAGGAAGCGCACAAACTGCCCCTATGGTATGCCGGCAGGGAAGGTGAGGCCTTGGGTTTTATTACGCTGACGCACACCAGCCCGGACACGGCTGAAATTCACTGCATGGGCGTAAAGAAGGCCTTGCACCGGGCGGGACTGGGAACTCTCCTCTACCAGTCATTGGAAGATTTCGCCAGAAATGACTACAAATATATTCAGGTCAAGACTGTCGATGAGGGCCACTATCAAGAGTATGACCAAACAATTGCTTTCTACAAAAATATGGGATTTTCCAAACTGGAAGTTTTCCCCACTCTCTGGGATCCCTGGAACCCCTGCCTGCTAATGATCAAGGCCTTGAAGTAAAACAAGCATCCGCCAAGAGCACTCTCTGCCACATAACTTAGGTGCCAGGCACCTAAGTTATCTAGGGCAGGAAACTATCTCGTTTCCTGTGGGAAAAGTAGATCGCCTGCAGATGTATCCGATGAGTTTCATTGAATTTCTTGAAGCGGGTGGGAAAGATAACTGGCTGCAATCGCTCGCTTCACGTCCACTTGACGAGCCTTTAGCGAATTATATATATGATCCTTTGGAAAAAATGTATCAGCAGTATCTCATTGTGGGAGGCATGCCGGAAGTTGTCAAAACATGGTGGAAGACACAAGACCTTGCTCAGGTCTCAGAGATACAGGATCAGATACTATATGGTTATGAGAATGATTTTGCTAAATACGCACCACCCCGCGAACGTTTCAATATCGAGACTATCTGGCACTCAATCCCTCAGCAGTTAGCAAAAGATAATAACAAATTTGTTTTTAGCCATGTAAAAAAATCCGCCCGAGCCAAAGATCTTGAAGCCTCATTGCACTGGCTTAACGATGCAGGCCTTATTCATATCTTGAAAAAAGTAGAGCAGGCTCAGATCCCGTTATCTGCCTTTGCAGATTCCAGTTATTACAAAGTTTACATGTCAGATACCGGCTTATTAGCTCGCAGAGCCAACTTTACTTACGCCTCCTTGATAAAGGCTGAAGATCGGTCAGGAAATTTTCCTGGCTCATTAACAGAAAATTATGTTCTGAACGAATTGATAAATCAGAACCGTACCCCTTTTTATTGGCGCTCCGGCAATACCGCAGAGCTGGACTTTATTGTTGAAGACAAAGGCCGTGTGATCCCTATTGAGGCTAAAACCAGGTTGAATACACAGGCAAAGAGCTACAAAGTATTTGTCCGACGTTATCCGACAGAAATTGGTTTTAAGTATTCATTAAAAAACATTGGAGTCAATCATGTTCTGCAGACAAAAACGTATAGTTTGCCCTTATTTGTGATTTACCGCCTGGAGGAGTATCTTCGGGCGCCATAAGCTGCCGCCTTCGCAGCTGGTAGCAGCATAACTTAGGTGCCAGGCACCTAAGTTATGTGGCAGAGGCCGCCACTAGGGCCTGACAGGTCGACGACGGTGGAACAGCACCGGTGCCAGGCAGCTAAGTTGATTTACAGCTACAAGCATGATATATTACCGTTACAGACAAAATAGAGGTACTAAACATTATTTCAGTTCCTCTATTTTTGATTAAAGGTACTGATGATGACTGATTGGCCAGCTATTAAATGCGAGACCTTAAAGTGGGACAGTGTAGTCGACTTGCAACACTTGTCCAGGAGCAGCAGGAAGAAAATCCTTCCTACATATGAGTCTGCACTTCCAAATACTGTTTCTGATAAAAATGTGCATTTGCCGGCAGAATTGGATGTTGCTATATCCGATTTGATGCTCAATCTTGCGCGATTCGATCTTATTCAAAGTCAAAAAGACTTTTCTTTTCCGGCCATATTATTGCGCAGTGAATCGGCAGCAAGTTCACAAATTGAAAATTTAACTTCCAGCAGCAGGAATATTGCTCTGGCGGAATTAAATCCAAAAGCGCCGCAAAACGCTCAGTTAATTGCGGGAAATATCTCCGCCATGAGAACAGCCATAGAAACCCCCGGGAGACTGTCGATACCGACAATTCTACAAATCCACGAGGTCCTGATGGCTCCTGTATTAGATAGTCATGCAGGTGTGTTTAGAGATCAAGTAGTTTGGATTGGCGGTCAAAGCTATTCTCCTCACGATGCGATTTTTGTTCCGCCACATCATTCCCATATAGACTTTTATATGAGCGACCTGATTGCTTACTCTAATAGAATTGATGTTAATCCCCTGATTAAAGCTGCGATTATCCATGCTCAGTTTGAAACCATCCATCCATTTGCCAATGGTAATGGACGCACAGGCAGAAGCCTGATTCACAAGTCTTTAAAAGACGATGGAGCTTTACAAACAATTGCCCTTCCACTATCTGCCGGACTCCTTAATAGTACAAAAGAATACATGGATTCTCTGATATCGTTTCAAAAAGGTGATCCTTTACCGATTATTCAACAGCTGTTTAAAGCCTTGGAATTATCTCTGCTTGTCGCCGAGAAAGCCTCCCGTAAGATTTCCCTGATTATTGAAAAATGGGAGGATGCTATTAAGGAAAAGAAAACTTCCGCTATCTGGCAGTTCCTGCATTATCTTATTGAACAGCCGGTGGTTAACTCAGCATACATATCAGATAAATTAGAAATATCAATCCGAGGTGCGAACAAACTTATCGCCAGAGCGATTGAATATGGCATTTTAAAACGCACCGGGAGTGAACGCAGAGGGATTTTCTATCAATCAGATGAGATTATCTCAGTATTGGATGAGATTTCCGATTTAAGTATTTTGAGACGGAACTAAATCGGCGCCACGACGCTTAGATAACTTAGGTGCCAGTCACCTAAGTTATTATAAGTTATCTTCTATCCCTGTTATCCCGGCTCCGCTTGCCTGCAACTTAGGTGCCAGTCACCTAAGTTATCTTCTATCCCTGTTATCCCGGCTCCGCTTGCCTGCAACTACCAACAGGTTCTGCTTGTGCAACTTAAATATATTTGCTAAAATATTTCTTATATTTATATATCTATTAGACAACACCTGTGTTCATGAGATTAATGACGTAAAATATTGGAGGCGGCAATATGAAGAGTCGTATCAAACAAACAGGAGCGTTTCTACTGGCCTTGCTACTACTAGCAACGTTAACTTCTGCTCCGGTTTTTGCAGCAGAACGGAAATTTAAAGATGTTTCTCCCAGTAGTTGGTACTCGGGTTATGTGGAGAACCTGACGAAAAAGAAAATCATCAATGGCTATCAGGATGGCACTTTCAGGCCAAATAACAATGTCGAAAGGCAGCATGTCTGTGCCATGGTTGTAAGAGCCACAGGTATGGATTATGAGGGAAAAGCAGCGAATTTCCCGGATGTAGTAAGTGACAGTGAGATGTCTCCTTATATTGCAGCCTTACAGGAAAGAGGCGTCATCAACGGCTACCAGAATGGCAACTTCGGTCCTAAAGACACTGTTAAGCGGGGTCAGGCGGCAATGATCATCACCCGGGCTTTTAATCTCAAAAGTGCAGGCAAGGTCAGTGGCTGGAAAGATACTGCCGGCCACGGTGCTGAGGAGCAGATAAAAATTCTGGCCAGCAATGGCATTATTAAAGGCTATGCGGATGGAACTTTCAAACCTAACGCTCCGGTAAGCCGTGCTCAGCTGTCCAAAATGCTTACTTTGGCCCTGGCTGTTGCAGCCGTGCAAAAGGCTGAAGCTAGTCACGACATGGACGATATCGCCGAGGCACAAAACCTGGTCATTGATGTGCCGAAGCAAAAAGAGAGGGACGCGCTGAACGCAAGAATTCACAAGCTGCTATCCGGCGATTTACCCGACATCTATGGCGAAGACTTTACCTCCCGTACCCCAAACGCGGATTTGTGGACATTAATTGACAGAACCGGGGTCACGCCGGAAATGATCGCTGCAGATAAAGATGAAGGAAAAATGGCAGGCAGCATGTGGGGATATCCTGTTAATGCTGGCAGCGGACAATATGATTTCCTCACGCTCGATTTTTATACATCCTCGCAACCGGGAGACACCTACTGGGCTCTGCTCAACTGGTATATGGATATGGACGAATATAAAGGTTTAAAAAGATATGACTCCATTGAAGATATGTACGGATATGGAGGACTCCAGTCCATATGTGACGGCTCGACAACAGCTATCACTTCGATATGGCAGAGTGAAGCAGATAACGGAGATATCCTGACGCCCACCTGTGTCTACCCTTCCGATCTCTCAGATTCATTCGACCACGAAGGCTCCGGCACCGGTCTGGTCATAAACTATAACTGGGAAGCTAAGCACTGGTATCGTTTTGTGGTCCGTTCCTATGCCGGCAAAAAAGCCACTACGACCTATGTCGCCTCATACGTAATGGACCTGGAAACAGAAGAAGTGACCCTGATTGCCATTTATGATACACACCTGCCGAAATCTTTCATGTACAACGATGGACAGTTTCTGGAGAACTTTGATGAAGAAAACTATTTTTATCATAGAGACATGTATATGAAAAACTTTTACGCGCGTGACGTGCATTCTCAGGAATGGTATTCCCTTAACACTGGAAGCCTGATGATCGGAGATTTAGGCGATCATCAGGGTTCATACCGCTTCAGTGCTGGTAATGGGATATTGCGAGCGGAAACCTGTGGTATCGGCGAATGGAAAATTAAAAACAATAACAGTGATGCCACCATCTGGAGCTACAATTTATCCCAGCCCAAAACTCCTAACATCGACGAGACATTGTTTCCCATTTATACTGAGGATGAAATCGGCGCCAGGTAATCAGGAAGCAATCGCCGCCAGAGTGACCCCCAAAAGTTGGACTAAAAACAGCGGACGCAAGTTCGCTGTTTTATTAACTTAGGTGCCAGACACCTAAGTTGTTATATATTAACTTAGGTGCCAGGCACCTAAGTTGTTAAGTTATTCTTTTCAAAACCGGTGCCAGGCACATTTCTACGCACTGCCCCGTCCGCCTATCTGGAAATTATAATAGTTTTATCGTCATATCGGGACATGGCTTTTCATGAAAAATAATCTTCCAGTCCACTGTTTCTGCAGGCTCAAAGTGCAAGGCAGAACACGCGAAATGAAGTTTCTCATGCTCACTATTTCCCAGAGAAATGGCAGTGGGCGCAGAAGCAGCACCGACGATCCCCAGAGCCAAGCAGTCACTGTCAGCTTGGGCATCCCTTGGATTAGGAGTTTTTCTACGGGGGCTGTCTCCATGCTTGCAATCGCGAATCGAGAAGGATTCGTCATTTAGGTCCGGTGAAATGGTGTAGCTCATTGCAACATAGTGAGAGGGAAAATCGTAGTCTTCAACACCAAATCCAGTAGCTGGAATTTCTTGCTGCCCGTATTCCTGCACAGTAATTGTGTGCGATATATCAGTTATGGGGTTGGTGAATTCTATGCGCTCAGCCGCAGCCTTTACCTTGAAATGAGGACCAGCAATGTCAAGGGGATCATGCCTGATCCTGACACTCACAGAGGATATTGAGGGCTGGCGTTTTGTTTGCCAGGGAAAAGCTGCTCTCCATATGACCCAGCCTGAGTCTTGGTCAAGCCCGTAGTGCCGGCAAGCTTCCTCACTTTCTATCCCATTCAGCTCCGGAAAACACGGATTCCACGATAATCCACAACCGTGAGAGGCTGAGACAGCCTTGCCGTTTAAGACAATCTCCGGACTGATATTTACAGTCATCGGGTTTTCAGCTTCAATTTCCTCCCGCTGCTGGTCAGAAAAGCTGCTGCCCTCATTCTGCGGCGAAAGTTTCCACTTATCTATGAAGTCAGCAATCTGCTTACCGGGAATTTCAACACAAAAATCTATCAGCAAGCCCCTACTACAGGAATAGATGGCAGGAATGTACCATTCTTTGCCGTTTAAATAAAAATGCGCCTGAACAGTAATCTCTTTGCCCGGCCTTTGCCTGCCGCCTTCGTGCCCCCCAAAACTACCGTCAAAATAGACTTGCCATTGCCGCGGTCCAGGCTCAATATTTCCCTTCGTGCCCGGATCATAAAAGTCTTCGCTGTACTTGATTTTGTAGTAATCAAAGCTGTCCTGCAGCTCTTTGATATACTGCCAGGGCTTTTCCATAGGTAAAAGAGCCAGCTTTTCTCTAATTTCAGCCAGCACCAGTTGCCCGCTTTTTGTGGGTGTATTTTCCTGTATGTAGCTGTCGAACAGTTCTTCCTTCCACATCCAGGCCTGTTCCAGAGCAGCAGCACTGCCACAAGCTAAAAGCAGGCGCAGTAAGTCTTCAAAGTTCTTTGCCACAGGATGAACAAAATCAGGACTGGTATTTGCCGGACTTACAGCAAAGACCATCTCCCCAAAGCCACGGATAAAGCAATAGTGAATCCCGTCCACTCCTGCCCAGCCGATGATAGAGGCACCCTTAGGCGTGCAGAAATAAGGAGTGTTGTCGGGATTTTGCTCCACGCCCAAGGCGGCAAGATTTATTTGTTTTCGTAAAAACTTTTGATAGAAACGTGACATCTGCTAGCTAGGTTAATTCCTCAATCAGTCTATTTTTCTCAAAGTTCAGTTTACCAAAAAAAAGAAGCCGCGCGTGGCACTGCAGGTGTTTCGCCCGCCGCGGCACCGTCCGTGATTTTTAAGTTCAACAAGAATAACTTAACAACTTAGGTGACAAATCGGTGCCTGGCACCACTAAAGACAACCGGTTCCACGACAACCGGTGCCTGGCACCACTTAAACTAATAAGTTCACTATGTAGACAAGTACTCTTTGAGCTCATCCACCAAACGATACAGGGTACTACCACAGGTTTCCGGTCTGAAATCTAGATGATTTCTGCTTGAATCATAATTACTAGAATGTTTTTGTCTAGCTCGTTCGGAGGCACGTAAGAGTGATTCAACCGCAATGAGAGCTGATGGGGAGGATTCTCCTGGCTTTTTAGAAATAATATTGAGCCTGACAGCATCATTATCTAAATTTTCACTGACCCAATTGAAGTACTCAGGTTCAGTTTTTACTCCTTCGCAAACCAAATCAAAAATTCTTTTGTATTTTCGCTGCCCTGTTCTTCTTGATCTCCTGTGACTGGACCTAGCCATTATTATCCTCCACATGCATCCAAATCGATTTGATCAAAACGCAAATTGGGCAATCCTCCCATGCGTCCGTCTAAATAGCTTTTTCGGATATCTTTATCTTTCTTAGTATCAATAAAATCTGCAAATGAAGTTAGTGTGCTGCTTCTATGATCTCGTTCGAAAAACCACATCTCATCTCTGCGGAAGAGGCTCTGGGTCATGAGTTGAAGATCATGACTTGTAGCAACTATTTGATCTTGATTGTCTTCGTTACAACGGCTGTGAAAACTTTGAAACAGGCTTTTTGTCAGTCCGGAATGCAAACTGCGATCTATTTCGTCGATTATAAAAGTCTTGCTAACGCCACGGTCGCGGCAAAAAGCTGGGATCAACTCAAGAACCCTTTTGGTACCATCGGACTCTTCTGACATTTTAAAGCGAACTTCGTCACCATTGTTGTTTAAATGGATAGTAATAAGTCTGAAAATTTCTGTTGTCCCATCCGGCTGGATTTTTACTAATCCAAAATCACCTTTTGAACCGAGAGAGGCGCTAACTCCCTTGTCCGGAGCAGCTTTGAAGAGTATATCTGAAATCTCGGAAATATTTTCTTCAGACAAGCCAATTTTATCTGCTGTTGTTTCTTCAATCTCCACTCGGACTATTCCTGTGTCCAAGTGTGGCAACCAAGCATTATATAAATTCACGATTTCATCAGAAGTGAAAATTGATAAGCGGGAAAATATGCTGGTAGGATGGATTATCTGCAAAGAATACTTAAACCAATTGTAAACTGTATCGAAAGTATCAAGTTTCTGCTCATGGGCATTGTTAAGGAGTGGTCTTGTCCTGTCGGTACCTTGTGATATTACTTTTAATCGGTATAAATCATCAGCAGATATCTGAGACTCATTGAATTCGAAATCCTGATTGATGCGATGAAAAAGCATGTACTCCGAACTGGTATTTGACTTGCTAAGCCTTTCCTCCCTTACCTCTTTCGAGGAGCAGCAAATATAATACTCATAAATAAAACCATCAAGAAGCATTTCGATGGTGAATTCGCTACTGGCATCTCCCTGTTCGATCTCGAGTTTATTAGGTGTTAAATTTCTATTGAGAAAACGTTCGTCCCAAAAAATAACAAAGTCTTTAAGGAACTCTATCGCTTTCACAAAATTGGATTTACCGGATGCATTAGGTCCGAATACAATGGCATTTGGCAAGATTCTAAACCCGAATTTATTACTTTTAGTCAAGCGTTCTCCATGCTGCTGTTCACGTGTTGCTTGCATAGTAATTGAAGCCTCATCTTTAATTGATCTCCAGTTCTTAACCGTGAAATTTATTAGCATAAAGCAATTCCTCCCAGTATTAGCTAGATATAGTGTACTACGACCCGAAATAGAATTCAATGGAAGACGCGATAAAACAGCGTCTTCTTCCAAAAAAAGTATGTGCAATAGACCTGAACAAAACAGGGCACCAATTGATGTACTGACTCGTAAACACGCAAAAGGCAGCCGGATCTTCCGGCTGCCTTTGGTTTGGGAGCGGCAGATACCCCCGGATGTCAGCACCACTGTGTCTCAGCTTAGTTTGCGAATAATCGCCTCAATCTCGTGAATCTTTTCATCCTTATCTTCATCATCGTCAAAAGACTCACGCACACAGTGCTCCAGATGTTCCGTGAGCACATAGATGTTAACCTTCTTCAGAATAGCGATCGTGGCCAGAATCTGATTTGAGATATCAATACAATAGCGATCATCCTCAACCATGCGGACCAGACCATCCAGCTGCCCACGCGCAGTTTTCAAGAGATTTAAGGTTTTATCGGGATCAGCCTTCATTTTCATTCACGGATAAAAGCTTTCTATCCGGCCTCCATTATTATCTGTATAGTGCAAAGCCCTGCGCTAATTGTCAGCGTCGGGCTTTGCAGCTCGTATTTTCTTCCGCCCCTCCCTCAGCAGGGAAGGAGCCGCTACCGGCCACCTGCCGGCGCAGCCGGCCGCCCGCGCGGCCAGCCGGACAGACTCCGTCAGGACCTACTCCATGCCGATAAACTCGTAGCCCAGCTCTTCCACAGCCGCCGCCAGAGCTGCCTCGTCAACAGAGGTCTCCGCCAGAACTGTTGCGACCTTGGCATCCAGATCAACGACGACATCCTCAACACCCTCCAGCAGTTTCAGACCCTTTTCCACCGCGTTCTTGCAATGATTACAAGACATTCCTTCAATCTTCATAATAAGTTTTTTCGTGTCCATAGAATTTTCTCCTTTATCTTCCGGCTGGTCACTTCCAGCCATAGTATGTTCGTCCGCTTGCCCGCCAGCAGCCGCCGCTGCAGTTTTCCGCCCACTCCCGGCAGCCAGGGTCAGTGTCTGCACCCGGACTACCAGCTCTTCCGCTTCACCGGCTGCTTCACCCGGCAAGGCAGCTTCCGCCGACCCGGCCTGGTGCCTGGGCTCAAAGTTGCGCAGGCGCTGTGAGTTCCCGACCACAAAGAGGGAGGAGAAGCTCATGGCCGCCGCTGCGAACATGGGATTGAGCCGCAGCCTGAAGGCAGGGTAGAGGACACCCGCCGCCAGGGGGATACCGATTATATTGTAAATAAAAGCCCAGAAGAGGTTTTGTTTGATGTTGCGCAGGGTGGCATGGCTGAGCTCGATGGTTGTCACCACATCCATCAGGTCGGAGTGCATCAGCACGATGTCAGCTGTATCCATGGCGATATCCGTACCGGCACCGATAGCCACACCGACATCGGCCCGGGCCAGGGCCGGCGCATCGTTGATGCCGTCGCCCACCATCATCACCCGCTTGCCCTGACCCTGGAGTTCGCGGATAATCTTTTCCTTGTCCTCCGGTAAAAGGCTGGCCCGGAAAGAGCTGACGCCGGCTTCTTTGGCAATGGCCGCCGCTGTCAGGTCACGATCACCTGTCAACATGACCACTTCCCGCCCGGCGTCACGCAGGGCCCTGATGGCCGCTGCGCTGCTTTCCTTGATCACGTCAGCGATGGCCAGGGCCGCCATGGGCTCAGATCCGCGCAGAGCATAAATGACGGTCTGCCCCTTGCCCTCATGCTCGGCTGTCCAGGCAGCCAGGGCACTGACATTCTCCGCAGCCGTGTTTTCAACCAGCAGACGGTTGCTGCCGACATGCCATTCCTGGCCGGCAATCTTGCCGCTGATACCGCGACCGGTCAGGCTCCGGAAAGCTTTCACTTCCGGCAGCTCTGCCTCCGGGTACAGCTCGCGCACATAGGAGACCACCGCCAGCGACAGCGGATGCTCTGACTGGCCTTCAATCGCCGCCAGCGACAGCAGGGTCTCCCGCCGCAGCGCCTCAGCCTCAGCCGCTCCGGCTCCGGCCCCGCCAGCCCCGGCCTCCTCCACCAGCAAAACAGCTGTAACTTCCGGCTTGCCCGCGGTAATCGTCCCCGTCTTATCCAGCAAAATCGTCTCCGTCTCCGCCGCCAGCTCCAGGACCTCACCCGACTTGATCAGGATGCCCTTCTTGGCCGCCTTGCCCGTAGAAACCATCAGACCCATGGGCGTGGCCAGACCCAGGGCGCAGGGGCAGCTGATGACCAGGACGGTAATCCCCATGGAAAAAGCCAGGCTGAAGTCACGCGAGGCAATGGACCAGATGATAAAGGTCACGATGGCGATGGTGATTACCACCGGTACAAACACCGCCGCCACCTTGTCGGCTAGGCTGGCGACCGGCGCCTTGGTACCGCTGGCGTCCTCGACCAGCTGGACGATCCGGGCCAGGGTGCTCTTGCTGCCGACATTGTCCGCCGTCACCCGGAGAAAACCCTGCTGGTTGACGGTACCGCCGGTCACCCGATCGCCCGCCTCCTTATCCACCGGCAAGCTTTCACCGGTCAGAGCCGACTCGTCCACCGCCGACGTCCCGCTCAAAATGACACCATCGATGGGAATGCCGCTGCCCGGCTTGACATGCACAATATCGCCGGGGCGCACCTGGGACGTGGGAATCTCCACCACCGCATACTCGCGCTCGACCAAAGCCACAGCCGGCGCCAGATCCATCAGCTGCCGGACGGCATCTCCCGTTTTCGCCTTACTGCGCGCCTCCAGGAACTTGCCCACGGTAATCAGGGTCAGAATTGTCGCCGACGACTCAAAATAGAGTTCGTGATGGAGGGCGGCTATGCGCTCCATATCCGCCGCGCCGGCTGCATTATTCATTTGAAAAAGCACGACGATGCCGTATAAGAGTGCTGCGCCGGAGCCTAGGGCGACCAGGGCGTCCATGTTGGGAGACCGCGAACGCAGGGACTTGAAGCCACTGATATAAAATTCCCGGTTGATAAAAATGACGATCAGGGTCAGGAGCAGCTGCAGGAGGCCGCTGTTCATGCTGCCGGCAGTTCCCTGCAAAAAGCCGGGGGCCGGCAGGCCCAGCATGCTGCCCATGCTGACATAGAGCAGGGGCACGGCGAAGATCACTGAAGAAAGCAGGCGCTTCTTCAAGTGTAATGCTTCCTTTTGCATGGCTGTCAGGGCAGCCGGCGCGTCAGCCGCCGCGCCGCCTCCGTCGGCGCCGTCCTCGGCCACCGCCGTGTAACCGGCGGAACTGACCGCCTCACTGATCGTGCTATGTGAAATAACTGCGGGATCGAAGCGGACCTTCATGGTATTGGTCATCAGGTTGACCTCAACCCGGTCCACACCCGCCAGCTCTCGGACAGCGCGCTCCACGTGAGCCTGACAGGATGCACAGGTCATCCCCCTCACTTCAAAACGCGACTCAACTATATTGCTCATATAGCCTCCTTGGTGCACCGCACCGGATCTTGCTTGACTTGCTTACTACCCCCTCCCCCGAGGGGGGGGGTAACAAAAACACTATAACACACTTTCGCCTCGATGGAGACGGACACCTCACCTTTCGTTACCCCCGCCTCCGCTGCGCCAGCTCCTGCTCGCGCCCGGCCAGTTAATCTTGCAAATTTTGCAAGAAAACATAGAAAAAGTTTCATCAAGTTGAAAGTTTTGACTATTAATATTTCCTATACTAAAATAATAAATAAATTAAAGAATATGCCAGTTATTTTGTACAAATTAGATAAATAGCTGATAATCTGATTTTTGCCTGGTTGGGTCTAACGGGACCCATGCATATAAAAAACTAAGGAGTTGTATATGAAGGGGAAGAGGATACTGGCGGCATTATTGGCTCTGGTGATGGTTCTCAGTACCACCACAGTCATTTTTGCTAAGGACTGGTCTGAAAAGCAGACCTTTAAAGATGTCGGACGGAGGGACTGGTCTCACGGTTACGTAGAAAACCTGGCCGATCAGGACATTGTCCATGGTTACGGTGATGGAACTTATGGACCCCTGGATAATTTGACCCGCCAGCAGGCGGCCAAAATGATTGCCATCGCTGCAGGCTTGGATTTCAAGGGAAAGACCGCAAAATTTCCCGATGTTCCCAAGGATTCTGAGTTCTCAGGCTATATAGCTGCTCTGGTGGAAAAAGGAGCCATCAGTGGTTTCACTGACGGAACTTTCCGACCGACAGCACTTATTACGAGAAGTCAGGCAGCCAAAATGATCGCAGCCGCCTTTGGTCTCGCAAAGGGTGACTTTGATGTGGATTTCCCTGATACGAAAGATTTAGATCCCAAAGATAAGGCATTAGTCGACTTACTTGCCAGTCTGGGAATTGTAAAGGGCTACGAAGACGGTAAAGAATTCCGTCCCTTTAATAATGTAAGCAGAGCCCAGTTTGCCAAAATGCTGGCAATCGCTCAGGCAACTGCAGCCGTGCAGCGGGCCGAAGCAGATGGGGCAACTGATGCTGATCTTGCCCAAGCTAAGAAATTGGTCGATAACCTGCCGGACAACCAGGATATTGGGACAAAAAAGTCACTCGAATGAGCTGCACCCTGTCAAGTTTACACTTGAAATATCTAAACTGTTGTTTGTGTCT
>ENA-UOOK01002382-UOOK01002382.1-fermentation-metagenome-genome-assembly--contig:-NODE-2382-length-23319-cov-5.968363_pt1 | contig 23319 bp, 24 predicted proteins | sample MGYA00245777_ERZ724023 | MGnify/ENA primary metagenome ERZ724023 (study PRJEB28704, sample SAMN03018312) | fermentation metagenome | biome: anthropogenic terrestrial biome; feature: soil; material...
ACACTATACCCAATTAAGATTGATGGGTCAAGTAAAAAGAACTAAATTTGATAAAAATGAAATTATTATTAAAAATGATTATGCTGAATTAGTTCTTTATAATGACCAAGGTATTGAAAAAAATCGTACATTAATTGATATTGATGATATTGAAAAAATATCACAATATAAATGGTGTATAGATAGTTGGGGATATATTGTATGTCCAAGTAAAAAATTAAGACTACATCGTTTTATAACTAACACTCATTTACCATTAGTTGTTGACCACATAAACAGAAATACTTTAGATAATAGAAAATCTAATCTTAGAATTTGTTCACAACAAGATAATATGTTTAATAAAGATTTTTCAAATTGTGGTATACGAAAAAGAGGTAAAAAATGGTATGCAAGAATAAAACATTATGGTGAAGAAATTCATTTAGGAAGTTTTGCTACTAAAAAAGAAGCTATTAATGCTAGAAAACTTGCAGAAATTAAATATTTCAAATAAATTAGGAGGAATAATAATGAAGAAATACGAAGTTAAGGTAAATTATCAGCCAGAAATACATGATGGTATGATGGCATATTTTGCCCAAGTTGTTCTCATCACAGATGATGGTGAATTTTCTTTATTCCATTGTTGGGAAGAAGATATTGACTTTGCATTAGCCACTTGCCTTAATTGGGCAGATGAGAATATAGGTGATTAAATGGATGCTATCACTCTCATCACAGAAAATTTAGATGTTGAAAAACTACTAAATTATTATGATTTCGACCATATAAATTCTAATGGTGAAATTATACGTGCCTGTTGCAAACTTCACGGTGGCAATAACCCTAGTGCCTTTGTTATTAACAAAGAAACAGGCTTATGGTACTGTCATACAGGCAATTGTGGTGGTGGTGATGTGTTCACTCTCGTACAAAAGATGGAAGGTTTTAAAGACTTTCCATCAACTGTACGATGGGTAGCAAACTTCTTTAACATTGATATTTCCAATCTTACAATAACAGAACACAAACCAAATTATATTATTGATTTGAGAAATTTTATTAAAATGATGAAAAATCATAAAAAAAAAGAAATACAACCATTTTATATTCAAGAAGAAATTAAATCGGTTACAAAATTTCGTAATTTTAAACTTGATACAATTAACCATTTTCAATTAGGTTATGTTGATAAAGTTAAATTACAAAAACGTACTGGTGAAGATTATATTTTATATAATCGGTTAGTATTTCCCATCATATTCGATAATATACAAATTGGAATATCTTTTAGAAGAATTAAACACAATGACATACCTAAATGGTCACATCAACCTGCCCTTACTGATTTCGGTAATATACTTTATAACTATGATGAATGTAAAACAAAACCATCTATTGTTATATGTGAAGGTATTACTGATGTGTGGGCATATCATGAAATTAATGTACCAGCAGTTGCTACTTTTGGTGCACACATCACTAAAGAACAATATAATCTGTTACTTAAAACTGGTGCAGATTTAATATTTTCATTTGATGGTGATGAAGCAGGTCAAGAAGCAACTAAAAAAGCATTTAAAATGTTTAAAAATAAAGCCAACCTATCATATATAACATTTAATACAATTGAAGACCCTGAATCAATACAAAGGGAGGTTTTATATGTCAAATACAGCAACCGTAGAAAGAACCAATACTTCCAGAGATGAACTCGCTGAACACATTTGTAAAATTTGTGATGATATTAAAAAATTATTAAGCACGAAAAACATATCATACGGAAATCCTGATGATGGATTTTATAACTTCCGTGAAGCATCAAGACGTATTGAAAACAGAACTGATGTGGAAGGTATGATGAAAATGCTCATGGTTTATGTAGATAAACATTGGGTTGCTTTAACTCAAAATAATATACGTACACCAGAGTTAAAAGAACGTTTCATGGATATAGTTTTATATTCACTAATTGCAATCACGATGATAGATAAAGAATTATAGGAGGAATTTAATTATGTTATGGTTAGTATTAAAAAACGCATCACACAATATTATTTCTTGTAACACATTTAAAGAAGGTGATAAACACCAATTATGGGTTACTAGACCCAATGGTAAAAACCTTATGATTTTAGAAAGCACAGATGAAAATGAAATTACAACTGCAAAAAATGCAATTGATTATGCTATTGAACAAAAGGAAACTGCATTGAGGTTAGCGTAATGTTCACTCATCTTCATGTACATTCTGAATATAGCACTTTAGATGGTATGGGTAAGATTGATGAGTTATTTAAAACAGCAAAAGAACTTGGTCAATATGCCCTTGCCATCACAGACCACGGTAGCACATCAGGATTATTACGTGCACAACAAGCAGGACAAAAGTACGGTATTAAACCTATTCTTGGCACAGAATTCTATTATGAACGTGAAAACGATGGAAATAACGGTCATTTAATAGCACTTGCCAAAAACAATAAAGGTTTAGAAAATATATTTAAACTTCAAGAGTTTGCATATGTTGATAACTTTTATAAAAAACCACGTATTAATTTTGATATGCTTTGTAAACACAAAGAAGGACTTATAATCTCATCAGCTTGTTTAGCATCAACTATTTGTCAATATATAATTACAGGTGAAATAAACAAAGCTATAGAATGGGCAAGACGCTTTCAAAATACCTTTGGTGATGATTTCTACCTTGAAATACAACCAAACTCGTTAGACGAGCAATTAGAGGTCAATAAAGCGATATTACGAATTGCTAAACAATTAAACATCAAAACTATTGCCACTAATGATGTACATTACATTTTAAAAGAAGATGCCTATGCTCACGAAGTATTACTTGCATTACAAGTAAACAAAAAAATGAGTGATGAAAAACGTTTTCGTTTCACCACCAATAATTTCTGGCTCAAATCAGAAGAAGAAATGTTTAATACTTTTAATGGTTTATCTGATGAGGATATTACAACAGCTATTAATAACACAGAAGAAATAGTTGAAAAATGTAATGCTTCATTAAACAAAGGTCATTATCTTCCCAAATATTACAACATACCTGATAATGAATCAGAACGTAGTTTACTTGCCAAAGAAATTATGAAAGGTGCTAAAGCAAAAGGTTTTGCACATAATAAAGAATACATGACAGCAGTTCAAAATGAATTAGATTGTATTGATAGGAATGGTTATAGTGGTTATTTTCTTATAGTACAAGATTATGTAACCACAGCTAGAAATAACGGTCAACCTGTAGGTGATGGTAGGGGTTCTGGTGCAGGTAGTAAGGTAGCTTACCTTACAGATATAACACGCATCGAACCAAGTAAATACGACCTGTTATTTGAACGTTTCATGGCTGATGGGAGAGAACCTGATTTTGATGTTGACTTTGCCGACCAAGATGCTGTATTTAAAGATTTACAAAGTAAATATGGTAAAGCAAATGTAGCACGTATTATTGCATTTGGCACTCTTACACCAAAAGCAGTTTGTAGAAAGGTATTAAGTACATTTGAACAATCAAAAGAAGACATAAATTACATCAGTAAATTAATTCCTGATTTATGCCCATCATTAGAAAAAGCATACGAAGTATCACCTGAATTACTAGAATATCGAAAGAAATACAAAAAAGAATTTGATATTATTGAAAGACTTGAAGGTATTGTTAGTCATGAATCACAACATGCCGGAGGTGTATTAATTTATCAAAACTTATCTTCTATACTTCCAATTAAAACCAAATCAAAAGATAGAAATAAACGTATTGTTGCTTTTGATAAATATATGTTAGAAGATTTAGGACATTTTAAATTTGATATATTAGGTCTTGAAACATTACCACTTATCAAATATTGTCTTGATTCAATAAAAAAAGTAACAGGAAATAATATTGATTTATACTCTATTGACTATGATGATAAAAATGTATATGAAATGTTATGTAAAGGTGATGTATCAGGAGTATTTCAATTATCAAATCAAGCACAAAAAGTCATTGAACAACAACCTCAAAACTTCAAAGACTTAATTGCTATCAACGCTTTGATTCGACCTGGAACTGGTGATTGGCAAGAATACATTGCAAGAAGAAAGGGGAAAGAGTGGAATGTGCATCCGTTACGTTTACCGTATCTACAAGAAACGGAAGGACTCATCACTTATCAAGAACAATTCCTCCTTGATTGTAAAACTCTTGCTGGGTGGGACATTGCATATGCCGACAAACACGTTAGAAAAAATAAAGATATTTTAAATGACATTGAATTAAAAGTTAAATTTTTTCATGATGTAACTAAAGTTAACAATCATTCTGATGATGTCGCTGTATCAACATGGAATGAAATATGTAATGCAGTTGCAGGTGGTTACTCGTTTAACAAAAGTCACTCAGCAAGTTATGCAATACTTTCATTCCAAACAGCATGGTTAAAATATTACTATTCTGAACACTTTTACGCATCACTAATGTCAAGCGAACCTACAGATGGAATTGGTCAAAATGCAATTGCAACCTATATATCAGAATGTAAAGAAAAAGGTATTAAAATTCTCCCACCTGATATTAATACCAGTAGCGATAATTTTACAGTTACCACTAAAGGTATTACTTACCGCATTAATACAATTAAACATGTGGGTGAATCTGCTCTTAGATGCATCATGTCCCTACGCCCGATTTCTAGTTATACAGATTTCATTGAAAGGCGAACCAAGTCTGAAATTAAAACAAATGTTCTGATAAACCTAATAAAAGCAGGTTGTTTTGATGAGTTTAATCCAAATCGTGCCGAATTACTCTGGCAAACAGAAATGTTAAACAGAACTAAAAAACAAATCAAAGAAAACTATGAATATCCTAAGTACGAATGGAATGATAAACTCAAATCAGAATGGGAAAAAGAAGTATTAGGTATGTATTTAACAGTACATCCAATGGAAAAATACGGATTTAAACCATTAACAAGTTTTGAAGAAGGTAGTAGTGTATTACAAGGTGGAATCATCTTTGATGTGAAAATCATTAAAGACAAAAACAAAAAAGAAATGGCATTTGTCTTTATTAACACACTTTTTGGTAATATAAAAGTACTTGTATTTGCAAGCACGTGGAAAAACAAATCAATACGTAAAACACTTCAAATAAATAATACTGTCATGATTAAAGGTAGAAAAAGCGGTGATAGTGTTATATTAAATGAAATAGAATTATTAAAACAATAGGAGGAATCATAATGTATAATGACATTTTAAAAGCACGTAAAATAGCTGACAAAGCTATAAGTATTTTCCAAAAAACTTATAATAAATTAGCAAAAGCTAATGAAACATTAGGTTATTGTATTAACTATGAAACAGCAATGATTGAAAAACATAGTCAAAACATCTATGAAACTGAACAAGATATTAAACGTAATAATGCAATTATGTCAAAACTTGAAGATTTCATTTGTCCATCAAACTAAGGAGGTTTTATAATGGGTAAATTAAGTGTTTTAGGTGCTCAACGTGTAAAATCTCTAATTGAAATACTTAACGCAAAAAGAGATAAAGAAATACATGACTACACTTCTTCACTACCAACTAAAGAAGAAATACAAAAAACAATACAAATACAATACGAACCATTAATCGCAGAAAAAAAACAAAAATGCGAAGAATTAGTAGTAAAATTATTAGATACTGCAAATGAGTTAAAAGAATTAGATGGAACATATTATATAATTAATAGATATGTAAATACAAATACAAGTATAATCCATCAATTAATAAACAAAGAATTTAACGAAAGACAAATCCATATCAACCAAATAAAAGCCGCATACAAATACAAAGAACAAATGCTTTGGCTTTGTGAAACATTAGAAGAAGCAAAACAAATTGTAGGTATTCAATAATGAAAGCATTTATAATAGACATTAAAGGCACATGGCGCGAGGTTGCCGATGCCGCAAGGACTACTATAGGCAAAGAGGCAGGCGAAGGCGAACCATCATCACTGTGGAAAAAACGAATGCTACTTTGTGAACACTCCCCTATTCGTAAATTATCAATCAATTGGATATGGTATGACCTTAAATATTGGATTTCCGTCCATTTTGTGCGTCACAAATTCGGAATTGAACATTGGGTTAAAAGCCAACGACCCGACAGGGGGACTAGCGGAAACAGGGATGATGCCCCACAGTCCACCTTAATAAACCATGAATGTCTAGCCAACGCACAGGCCATTATTAATATTTCGCGAAAAAGGTTATGCTTTTGCACTATGCCCGAAACAAGAGAAGCTTGGAAAGAGTTTTTATCCTCAATTAAGGATTTGCAACCAGAATTGTACGAGGCTTGCGTTCCTGACTGCATCTATCGCGGATATTGCTACGAATACAAGTCATGCGGTTATCATAAAACACAAGCATATCAAGAAAAATTAGAACAATATAGGGAGGGAATAAATGCAGAATAATTACAATTGGTATTGTAACAAAGAATGTAAATATTATCCTTGCCATCAACTTCTAAATTGTTATGATGAGTTAAATTGTATGTTTTGTTTTTGTCCACTATATCGGCAATCTGATTGTGGTGGAAATTACGAAACAACACCACAAGGAATTAAAGATTGTAGTAATTGCACAATGCCACACCATGAAAACTCATATCAATATATCATGAGTAAGTTAAAGAGGGATTTACATGATATGTAAAAATTGTTCAAGAAATATAAGCAAACGTATAAAAACACATTGTTGTATGTGTAACTCACCATTACATGAAGATTGTGCTATTAAAGAAAATAATCAACTTTATTGTGATGTATGTTACACAGTAAAAGAAGAAGAAGGTGTTAATATAATAGAAAATGTAACTATACCTAAAGTCATCAGAAGGTCTTATATTGAAACTTACAAATCATGTCCTTACAAATTCTATTTACAAGTGATAAAAGGTGTTGAAAAAGATTACAGTAATATATATGCACAAATCGGTATTGACTTACATAAACTCTTTGAAAAAGCTTGCCATAATCATAAGTATTTAGAATCAGACATGTTTGAAGAATTTTTAACAATATGGGATAATTATAGTCCAACTGATTTTGACCATGAAGAACAACGTAAAATGCTTTATGAACGTGCAATAACATGTATTGAAATGTTCTATAAAGTTCTATCAACATTACCAAAAATACCACATTGTACAGAAAAACAAATCATTTTCAATATAGGTGAAAACCTACCTGCCATCTCTACCACATCAGATAGAATTGATTTGATTAATGGTGAATTAGAAGTATCTGATTGGAAAACTGGAAAAACAATGGTAGGTCAAAAACTCTCGTCTGATTTACAAGCACCACTATATATATATGGAATTAGACAAGAATTTAATTTACCTATACGCCGCTTTACTTTTTATTACTTACAAGAAGATAAACAACGTGTTTTTGAACGTACAACAAATGATGATTATGTGTGTAAAGTACGAAATAAACTTTATCACATCAACATTACTGATGCAGTAAGAGAAGTACAAAGTATATTTTCGCACATCATAAAAAAAGATTTCAACGTACCATATGATACTAAAAAAATGTACTTCACTTGCAAAATGTGTCATCTACGTGAAAAAGAAATCTGTAAAGGTGCTGATATACAATCATGGAAAATGGCACAATAATATATTCCAAATCAAAACAAAGGAGAAAAAAATATGACACCAAAATCATTAATCTCAAAATACGGTAAAAAACTAATGACTAAAATAATAAATACAATAATAATTAAGGAGAATTGTACAGATGAAGAAATAAGAGAATTGTTAATTGAACAAAATATCATACAACCAAAAAGTAAACAAAAATTAAAAGTTGATTGTTACAGAGGTTATAGTACAGATTTTTTCACAGTAATAAATGGTAGAGGTACACATTTAATAGATGTAGAATTACCTCATGACCAAATGAAAGAATTAATATCATTATTATAATAACAAAGGGGAGAGAGAATGAATTTACTAACAAAAGAATTTCTAGCACAATATCCCGACAAACCACATCAAATGGGTGAATTATCTCAATTCGTATTCTATCGTACATACAGCAGATGGCTACCTTCTCTCAATCGTAGAGAAACGTGGAAAGAAGCTGTTACACGTGCAGTAGAATATAATTCATCCATTGCCATTGACCAATTTAATAAAAATGACATTACTCCACCAATTGATAGAATACGTACAGAAACCGAAGTACTCTTTGACAACGTATTCAATCTACGCCAATTCCTATCAGGTAGAACACATTGGGTAGGTGGTGCAGAAAGTGGAGTAGCAAACAAATTCCCATTAGCTAATTTTAATTGTTCATTTATCAATGTTACTAAATGGGAAGATATGTGTGATTTGTTTTATTTATTATTAATTGGTACTGGTGTTGGTATTCGTTGTACAAAAGAAAATGCTAGTAAACTGCCACCCATTCGTACTAATTTTACTTTAATTCATTCTGAATATAAACCACTCCCAAAACAAGAAAGAATTGAACACACAAAAACAAATATCATGGAAAATGGATATGCTAAAATTTATATTGGTGATAGTAAAGAGGGTAAACAAAATCCCATTGCCCTCTATAAACTTGGTGAACCTACAAATGTAGGGTGTATGTGTTACGCTTAGGAATTGTAGGAAATGACAATTAAAACACATGCTAACAGGGAAAACCACATTAGTGATAATCCTGTGCCAATCCACTTGCTTTAATATCACCTATGTGTTACAAATAAATAGAGGTGATAATAAATGATATGGAAACAAATTAATGGATTTGAAAATTACCAAATCAGCAACACAGGTTTAATATGCAAAGAAGATTTAATTTTAAAACCATTTGATAATAATGGTTATGAAAGAGTGTTACTTTCAAATAAAAATATTAAATCTAAAAAATTAGTTCACAGACTTGTAGCAGAACATTTTATACCAACAAATGATTTAACATTACAAGTAAACCACAAAGATATGAATAAAAAAAACAACTATGTGGAAAATCTTGAATGGTGTACGGCAAAAGAAAATATTAATCATGCCATGCAAAACAACCCTATAATAAAAAAACAATTAACAGAACAGATGAGTAAAATAGGTAAAAAATATGGCAAACAAAATGGTATAAATTCAAGTAAACCTGTTGAACAATATTCTCTTGATAGAATTTTAATCAAATCATATAAAAGTGCAAGAGAAGCAAGTAATGAATTAAATATATCTTATAAATGTATTTCAAAATGCTGTCTTGGTAATGCAAAAACATATAAAGGTTTCATATGGAAATTTGCAAGTAAGGAAGGTTAAACGACTATCGAAAGGGCGAAAGCACCGAGTAGAGTAGGTTTAAGGTGAAAATCCTTTTTCCGAAGTGCCAAGCATTGAGTGAAAACACACGCTCATAATGATATAGTCTGAATTAGCTTCATTCGTGGGTTGAAGCATTAAGAGTATTTTTAACCATCTTGACAGTATCACAATATAAACACATTACAACAATTAAACTCTCTTATAACTCAATTCGTCCAAAAGGTGAAAGACTTAATACTTTTGGTGGTACTGCAAGTGGTTATGAACCAATGAAAGAAATGTTTGAAGGTATTGAAAAAGTATTAAAAAATAAACTTGATTCAGCACTTGAACCAATGATTGATAATCATGTACGTCCAATCCATATCCTTGATATGAGTAATCTCATCGGTAACAATGTTGTAGTTGGTGGCGTTCGCAGAACTGCGGAAATCTTCTTGTGTGATGATAATGATTGGGAAGTAATTCTTGCCAAATACGGTATTAATGGTATTTGGAATGAAGAAAAACACAAAGAATTAATTAACCAACTTGAAAACATTTTATATGATGAAGGTTCTACTTATAATCTTGATTGGTTATATGATATGAAAATCAATGACCCAAATGTTAGACCACTTTATCATCGTAGAATGTCCAACAATTCAATTGCATTTGAAAGTAAACCTTCACGTGAAAAACTCGACCTCATATTCCATATCATACAAAATGAAGGTGAACCTGGTTTTGTTAATTTAGAAGCCGCTAATAAACGTAGACCTAATTGTAAAGGTCTAAATCCTTGTGCTGAAATACTCCTTGATAGTTATGGTGTATGTAATCTAACTACAGTTAATATAGTAGCTTTTGTTGATGAGTTAGAAGATGGTACATATAAACTTAACTATAGAGGTTTAATGGAAGCACAAGCACTCTCAGCACGTGCAGGTTTAAGAATGACTTGTCTTGATTTGGAATTACCACATTGGGACAAAATTCATAAACGTGACCGTCTTATTGGCACATCATTAACAGGTTGGAAAGATGCAATGGATATGCTTGGTTATACTGAAGACCAAGAAGCACAATTACAAGAATTATTGGCTAAAGTTGTAAATCAAGAATGTGTTAGATATTGTCATATTCTACGTATACCAACACCATTACTTGATACAACTGTTAAACCTGAAGGAACATTGAGTCAAATAGCTAATGGTGTTTCAAGTGGTTTACACGTATCATATGCACCTTACTTCATCCGTAGAATACGCATCAACGCTGAAGACCCATTAGTAAAAGTAGTCAACGAATTGGGTTGGCACATATCACCAGAAGTAGGTACAAAAGGTGATACACTTGAAGAACAATTACAGAACGCCAGAACACTTGTAATTGATTTCCCAATGAAATCACCAACAACCAAAACCCGTGATTCGCAAACAATTAAAGAACAGTTTGATAATTACTTTCAATTTCAACAAATTTACACATCACACAATTCATCAAATACTATATCTGTTCGTCCTGATGAGTGGTCATTGGCAAAAGATATTGTTTGGGATAATTGGGATGATTTCGTTGGTGTAAGTTTCCTTGCTTATGATGGTGGTACATATCCACTTTCTCCATACGAAGAAATCACCGAAGAAGAGTATATCAAACTCAAATCACAAATGAATCCATTTAATCCTGAATTGCTATTAAAATATGAACACGATGAATACGCCGCCACAGAAGATGGCATGGAAGGATGTGAATCAGGTCTATGCCCAATAAGATAAATAAATGGATTTCTTTTAAAGAAAAACAACCAACAATATCTGGAAGTTATCTTTGTTGGTATAAAGATGGTTTTGGCAATAAAGGATATTGGGTTGGATATTGGGACGATTCTAGAAAAGATTTTTACCCAAAATGGCCTAATAACCCATCAAGAATTATAAAATACTGGACACTATTACCATTATCACCTAATAATACTTAAATTATTAACCATTTCCCCGTATAGGTGTTTATTTGCCTCTCTAAGCGTTTTTAATACATTTCATGACTAATTACATTAGAGGGGTACAAAACACCTTACTACACTAAACACAGAAGGAGTTTTTCGTCATGATTAAGATTTTTATTGATGAAAACACAATTCATATAGAAGGACATGCTAATTTTGATAAATATGGGAAAGATATAGTATGTGCTTCTGTATCAACTATATTACAAGTCGCTCAAATGGGTCTTATACAATTAGCAAATCAATATCCTGATAACATTGAATTGGAGGAAAGATAAAAACAACAGGAGGATTCAAATGGAGAAACAAATAATTATTAATAAACAACGTGGTTTTGAAGTAGTAGATACAAAATTCCGTACAGCATTTCATACATTAACTGATGAGAAAGGTAAAAAGTATGAAATACCAGTTGATATAAAACTTCCTGTACGTTCTGATGTACGTTCAGCAGGTTATGATTTCTTCCTGCCGAAAGATATTATAGTGTTACCTGGACATAAAACACTCATCTTTTCTGATGTGAAAGCTTATATGCAACCTGATGAGGTACTTCAAATCCACATCCGTTCATCACTTGGTATCAAACAAGGCTTGATTCTTTCAAATATCACAGGTATCATTGACAGTAGTTATTACAGTAATCCTGACAATGATGGTAATATTGGTTTAGCTTTGTTAAACACATCAGGAACAGCAATTAAATTAAGAGAAGGTGAACGTGTTGCACAAGGAATATTTATAAAATATCTAACCGCAGATAACGACCAACCCACATCAGAAGAAAGAAAAGGTGGTATAGGAAGTAGCGGAAAATAAATAAAAGAAAGAAGGTATTTAGTAAAAGAACCTCAGAAAATTTAATATAGTAAAAATTACCTCCTTATGTTACAATTAACATAATAAATACATAAGGGGGTATTTTTATTTCAACTACTAAAAAAAACGATTTATTTAGAGATAAACCAAAATACCCTACTAAGAAATTATTAATCACATTACCATTACCACCAAGTGTAAATCACATGTATTACAACACCAAAGGAGGTGGAAAACGTTTAACAAAACAAGCAGAAGATTATACTAAAAGAGGTCGTGCACTAATCAATTTGGCAATTGAAGAACAAAATTGGATTAAACAAAAAACATCAACATGGTATTATATTGATTTAGTGTTTTTTATGCCTGACCGTCGAATCAGGGATAGTCACAATATGTTGAAACTTCTTTTAGATATAATGCAAGGTATTGTTTATGAAAACGATTACTACGTTCAACCAAGAATACAAGCAGTAGAATATGATAAAGAAAATCCAAGAGTAAAATGTATTATTACACCACAATCAAAAAATAATAGAGAAGATATATTGTCAATATTTTCATTTTAATAAAAAAGAAAAAGTGCATTTGGTTTCAAATGGGAATTTATATAATCGAGGTGATAAATATGTTGGAACGATACTGTTGGTTACCACCTTAGATATTTTACTCATCGGAATAATAATAATTGCATCAAAAAAATAAACCCACCGAAAGGTGGGTTTTGTATGTATTTATTTCTTTTCTTCTTCCTCTTTTTTCTTATGATTTATTATAATACCATAAACGATAAGACTTACAGCAATCACATCACCTATAGCAGTTGCTATTTGACCCTGTACATCTTCACTAATCTTAACACCAGTAATAAGTTGCACTATAAGTGCAATCAACGCAATAAAAGGTAACACCATAGTTTTATAATTCATTATAATACCTCCTTAAAACTTATCCTCCAATTGCCTCACCCTTGTTTCAATTTGTTCCATCCGCATATCTATTTTTAACATTGTTTTAGACACATCAGTTAATGTTACTCCAAATGATTCCAAACTTTTAGTTATATTCCCCATATTTTGTATTAGATAATATAATAGATAAAAGAATCCTGCACCTAAAACTGTTTTTTCAGCTAATGATACAATAGCAGTTTCCACTCAACTACCCCCTTTTGCGCTAATCCTTCCAATACTGTTCAATAATTTCATCGTAATCCAACATATCTAAATATCTATCAAGTGCCTCACGTTTTTTATCTTTATTTTTAGTATTTAAATATTTTTGATATGCCTCTTTCTTTTCCTTATCACTATAACTACTATTTATATTATTACCTTTTTTAAACATTTCGTCTAATTTCATAGCTTTATATGCTTGATAATCATAAGATAACAACTTAATACCTGATACAGTATTTAAGGTGTGTAATCCTAAATCAAGACCATCTTTTGTTACAAAACCTTTAAGTGATGTATACGGTGCAACATTAGATAAAACATGGTCTAAACGATTAGTAATTTGATTTTCTCCCTCATCAACAATAGGTTGTTCAAAGAACATATTTTTGTTTATACTTTGTTCAACAGGCACTTTAAGAAGTGGATTAGTTTGTGTAAATAAGTTAATTAAACTTCCTTTCGCATCAAAAGGAGTTGGTATTCTGTTAAAGTCCATAAATGGTAAGTTCGGATTTAATAGTATCGGCTCTTTCCTACCTTGAGGATTCGTTGCTTCAAAAGGTAATTGAATCCAATCTTGTGCAAATTCATTAACAAATGCAGGATTCATCCTATCCTCATCATCAACCATTCCTTCAATACCACCCATAAATTTTGTTACATATTGATATTTTTCAGGATGTTCTAACATCATTTCTAACTGCAATGCAGAATTTTTACGTAACCACGTATAGTAAGGTAAAATACGTTTCATTACATTCTGTTCAAATGCTGTCAAATCAGAATAATCAAACAAAGTCTTTTCTACTGATTCGGCGGCTTCTCGTGCTGATTTACCATTTCTTAATTCTGCTACAAAGTGTAATAACCTATCAGCACTTTCAATTGTACCACCAACTTCAGCACCGAGTTTATATGCAAAGAAATTCTTTGTATCAGTAGGGTCATACTTAGGTTGAAGTTGTTTAATAACACCTTTTGACTCCCGACCAACACCAATATCTTTGGCAAAATAACCAGTATCAATAACACCATACTCTAAAGCAGTTTGATATAAATCACTCCACCTAACTTGTTTACCATCAATCTCAACAGTCATACCTTTTAATTTTTCCACATCACCGTGATGATAAAGAGTTAAATTAGAATATTTTTGTAATTGTGGGTCTACTGCATCTTTACCAATAACCAACCAGTTATTAAAAGTATTTGAAAGTTTATTTCTGATGTGAAATGCCGGCATTACAGTAGTTTGGTTAAGTTTAATTAAATGAGTCATCTTATCATATAACTGTAACATTCTACTTTGGTCTTTTGCTATTTGACATTTCCTTGCCTGATTTGCTTTTTGTACAATAGATTCATGCACTTGTTTGATTTGTGGTGATTGTAAAGTTTCAAGTTTATCTAATTTCTTCTCCCAACGTGATATAGTTTCTAAATTAGTAACAGAAAGTGATGATTGTTTTAAATCTTCAATATATTTACGTGTTTGTTTTACATCCATTTTACTAAATTGTTCTTGTAAAGATTCAAAAAGTTTTGCACGATTATTTACGTTCCACGCACCATTTTGAAATACTTCAAATTTAATAATCTTATTATGAATATTGTTTAAATACATATCATGTACACGGTTATAAACATTTTCAAACGCTTGAGTTTGATGTGATTGTAACTCCACTAAGGGCATTGCAAAATCATCTAAATCTCTAGCAATACCAATCTCATCAACTACAGATTTTAAATAATCTTCATATAACTCTTTTGATTTCTCAGGAGGATAATTTTCTTTAAGAAACTTAACAATTTCTTTTTGTACTTCCTCACTAAATATCTTGTCATAAATTTGACCATTATAATTAATACCTGTTAATCGTTGTTTAGCATTTCTTTCAATAAGATTTAATACTGTCATTGGAACATCACCTGGAACAGAAGATAATAAATGTTCTTTAATAGCTTTATCAATATCATAACTTATCTGTAATTGTGCACATTGTTTTACAGTATCTTTCATCATACCGTAATTCATAACTACTTTGTAACCTTCATCAATACTACCATTTTTATTCAAATCTTTACCAAACTTCTCCAACATATCACGCATATAAGCATCATCATACATTAAATCATTATGAGTCAACATACGATTCAAATATATCTCACTTATATTATCAGAGAAAAGATTATGACCTTTAAGTAACTCATCATAATGTTTGTTGATTTGTTCAATAGTAGGATTTTTAATAAACCCACCATGTCCATCAGGTAGTACAAGTGTTCTATGTTTACTATATTTACTAAACACCCGACCTAAACCATAATCATCACCCATCAAAGGAATATTTTTTTTAACATCGTCACGTATCAAATGTTTCTCAGCTTCAGGAGTTAAAATATGAGGAAGATAATCAAGCATATGGGCATAGAATTGTTCTTGAGTAAGTTTACCTATACTCATTTCTTCTCGTGCAATATCAACAAATTGATTACGCAATACTTCAGCCAATTCACGTACTTGCGTATCTACATCAACATCATCTTTTAAAACTACTTTAACCAAATCTTCAAACTGATTTGTAATATAGTTATCAACTACATCATTACCTTTTTCTCTACGCATAAAAGTATCAAATGCATCTTTAGAAGACATTGCATGGTCTAACTCAATAAGCCGGTCAGTCATTTCGTCAATCTTATCAAATTCTTTATTAGCGAGTGAATTGCGGAAGTTTTGCAGACTTTCTTCTAGTTCTTCAATATTTTTTTTAATCGAGTTGGAATGACGTTCAAAATTTGCTGTTAAACGTGCAGTTTGTGTTTGACGCATCAACTCTAATTCAGACTTTTTAGCATTTGTCACATCAATGTTTTTACGTATTGCAGTAATGTCATCAATTTCTAATTGGTTCTTTTGGAGTAACTCATCAATTTCACGTTGTTTTTGTATATCGGTAGTTTTAAGTCTTGCACGTTGATTTTTAAGTTGAATGTTTTTTGCTTCAAGTTCAGCAAGTTTTTCGTTATGTAATTTGATTAATTCATCAATATCTTTGGTATTATAAAATTTTTCTTGTAATTCTTTTAATTCTGTAGTTAAACTATCCAACTCATCAACATAGTTTTTAGTCATATCTGATGAGATAATAAGTTCGTCAATAGTTTTAGGTTTTGCTGATTTGTAGATACCTGTTATGTCACCCACAGAGGTCGTAATTTCATCACCATTAGCAGATACAACTTTATAGGTAGTTTTACCCTCTGGTGTTAATGAAATCTCTTTAACGGTGTATTTAACACCTGCTATATCGACCTGTGAACCCTCTAAAACATTCTGTTTGATATATTTATACCTGGCATCTATATATCTAGTCTTTAATTCTTTAGCAATTTGAGTTAATTCTTTAGGTTTATTATTAGTTTTATAAACACGTTCATATGCCATCTTAATAAGCAAATCTTTTTGCCCATCAGTTAATTGACCATAAGGACGTTTAAAAACGTCTTTAAGTAAAGGTTCAATTTGTACGGTAACTTTATTAACCCAATCAAGCCAAGTCCGATTTATATTACCATCCGAAGTTTTCATATTTTTAGTTAACTCAGCAACAATTTCACTACGTTCATTAGAATCCAATTTATAATTATAAAGCACATCATCATAAAGTAATTTAAATTTTTTATCTTCTTTAGCAACTTCATTATTTAATGCTTTCATCCGATTAACTTCTTCATCAGTAATTTGCCGTTTAAAATCTTTAGCAGTTGAATTAGCAATTTGTTTAACTGATTTGTAATCTTGTTCTAATTGTTTATTTGCATAATCAGTAAGAAATTTTTTAAGTTCAGCATCGTTCATTTTAGTTAATTGTTTAAGCCATTGATTACGTTTATAATTCGCTTCAGTTAATTCCGCTAAAATTCGTTTTTGTGCAGAAGAAAGTGAACCTTGTGTTTTTAACAAAGCATCCATACGTTGAGTATAAAATTCATTCCAATTTTTAAAATGTTTATTACCACTACCATAACCTAATTGACCACCAATAAAATTGAAAATAGTCACAGCACGACCATTATAATAATCCTTATTTGATTCGATAAATTGAAGTATTTCTTTTTGTGATTTACCTTGTTTCATCATATTTACAATAGGGTCAAGTGATGATTTCCATGTAGTTAAAGATATAAATCTTTTATCACCAGTAAGATAAGTAGAAATATTTTCAATAAATGATATACGAGAAGCATTTGCTTCAACACCACTTAGTTTTTCCATTTCATCATATTTATCAATGATAGGTTGATATTGTCTAGTAGTTTCAGGTATTTTTTTTAATTCATCAATTTTATCAGAAATCTCTTTGATTTTTGTTTGAAGTACAATAGCTTCACTTGATTGTTTGTTTTTCAAATCAACAAGTTGTTTAACATATACTTGCGCTTCTTGTTTAAGTTTTTCGCGTTCTTTAACTGTCTTATCAATATCACTACTAATAGATTCAACTTTTTCAACATATTTATTTTTAACCGCTTCAATCTCATCATTAATAGCTTTTGAGCGTTGTTCGGTTTTCTTGATTTGTTCAGAATACATATAAATAACTTTATCTAAATCTTCCACATCATGAAGATTTTTTAAATTAATATTCATCAAACTTTCTTCATAAGATTTCTCCAAATCAGAGAGATGAGAAGTACTACGATTAAGGTCAGAAGTTTTAGTAGCAATTACATCCTCAATTGTTTGTTTGTTTTCTAAAAGTTTATCAAGATATTCAGAAGTTTTCTTTTTCTCCCAACTAATTTCATTCCAATAATGTTTACCTTCTTGAGTATCAAGTACATTAAACACTTCCGTAACACGATGCCAAACTTTTTTATTTTGAAGTAACTCAACAAGTTGTTTTTGCTGATGTGGCTCAACTGCACCAAGTTTCTCAGCCATTTCACGTACTGATTTATTGGCAAATAATTTGTCTTTAGTTAAACCACGATTATTATCCAAAAATTTAATAAAATCATAAACAAGTATTGGGTCTTTTTTACTCGCATCATAAAGTATTTTTGATGGAAGAAGTTTAGCAAGTTGTGAACCATATATACTATCACGTAATGCGGCGTAATAAGGTGCAATAGTTTTTTCGCTAAGTTTTTGTATACCTTCAGCAGTACCAAGAGTAATCTTTTTCTCAGCCGCTTTACCAAATATCTTATTACCAAAAGGTGCATTACCTAAACTCCAAGTTAAGTCATGTGCTTTCCTATCAATGCCAACAACTTCATTATATTTACGAGTAAGTAATTCAGCACCTTCACTTACTTCTTCAGGAGTCATAGTAATATTTTTCTCAAGTGCTTGTTTTGAAATTATTTCTGATGCGGTATCTTTTGTTAAACCTTTAGAAATATCCACACCATATTTTTCAAATGCTTTAGCTGATGCGGCGGCATGTGTTATTTTAAAACCACTTTCACCAGTACCTTTAAGTAATCCTGTAACACCACCACTTAAATATGTAGTAGGGTCAAGAAACACATCAGCAACCAAACCAACAACGCCACGTGCAATTTTACCACCAGTAGTAATAGGTTGCCAACCTACTGTATCCAACACATCAGACCATGTAGTTTCACCTTTTTGATAACCTTCACCAAAAGGATTAGCGGCTTTTAAACCGCTTGTAAATCCACGATATGCAGTTGTTGATTCATCATCATCAATAAGATTTTTAACTGCACCTGCAATGGGATAAACACCTACATAAAGTGCATCACCAATTCTATCCCAATTGGTACGCTTATTGTTAAATGAATAAGATGGAGAATATGAAGAATATTTAGCTAATTCATTAACAGTTTTGGAATCCGGTCTAGTATAATATTGTGGAAATTCAACTAAATACTTATCAGGATTCCAATAATTATCTGAATTATAATATTTATTTGTACTCCAATATTTATTAACATTAAGTTTCATATAATCACACCTTATTTATAAGAATCAACTAATTTTAAGGCACGTTGATAAGCTTGCATTTTACTATTATAAGCGGCTTTTTCTTTATCATAAGTTGTTTTTTGAATCCAATCTAAAGGAGTTTTAAGTTTAGAATTATAAGTAATAGGTTTTTTAGGTGCAACAGGTTTACCTTGTGAAAGAGTTTTTTGAGCCGCAATATAATCAGCTTTTGCTTTATCAGTTTTAATACCTTTACTAATACCTTCTTTATCCTGTGCATTTTTAACAGCTTTAGCGAGTTGTGCTTCGGTCATTTTACTATAATTAATACCATAAGCATCTGCTGTACGCATCAAAGTAGTTAAATAACTATTAGAACCACTTGAAGCTTTACCTGCGGCAGAAGAGGCAATCTCTGCCATACTATAGCCATGTTTAATGGCTAACTCTTGCAGAGTACGTTGCCATGCAACATCAGCTTGTTGTGCATCAATTTTACCTGCTTCATACATTTCCTGTATTTTTAACTTACTTTGTGCCATATCACGTTGCAAAGCATAATTCTGTTGAATTTCTAAGGTTTTTAATTGAAATGCTTCATTACGGTCAGCAGTATAATCAGTTTTTGCCAAATCAAACATATTATTTGATGCGTTCATTTCTGCTGTAGCATTTGCTTCTAACACACCAGAATTATAAACAGAGTTTGCAGTACTTATATCAAGTTCTTTATTTTGTTTAATAGCGTTTAAACGTGTTTTAATATCAGCAATTTTCTTATCACGTTCAGTCATATTAGCATTATTTAAAGACGCTACACGTGCATCATTACCTTGCATTAAACCAATCATTTGTTGAGAATTTTGAATACCCATATTGCTTGCATATAATTTAATTTTTTGTGATGCGAGATATGCTTGCTTTTCAATTTCAGCTTTTTGTGTATTGAAAGCATTTTGAGCATCATTAATAGATATTTGCCCATCAGCAATAGCTTGATTATATGCTTTTTCTAATTCAGCAATCTTTTGGTCACGTGCCGCTTGTAATTTTGCTTCTTGCTGTTGAATAAATGCCTGTTTTTGTTCTTCAATCATTTTTTGCATTTCTTGCATTTGAGTATCTTCTTCTAGTACAGATGTAGTAGTTTCAGTAGTTGGAACATTATTATTTAAAGGTGCACCAGTAACAGAGTCATATTGACCAGAAACACCTATAGCATCACGAACCATATTTGCCCATTGATGTGCTTTCTCAGCACCTTCAGTATCACCTGCGGCTGTTTTATCTTTCCAAACTTGTTGTGCACGTGCAATTTCATTTAAACCTGCTTGTGGGTCAGTTTTATAGATTTCTAAATTTTGTTGCCATGATGGAATAGTAGTAGATGTAGTATTAACAGAATTATTAACAGGTTTAGAAATATTATTATTAATAACAGTATCAATTTGAGAATTAGCATTAGGTGAAATAGGTTGATTACCTAATATAATATTTTCTTTATCTGCATATCTTGATATTGCATTGGAAACACCAGAAACATCACCATATTTAGATTTCCACAAATCAACTAAACTTTGTTTATCCCAATCTGAACCTGGATTCTCTTTAAGCCAATTTTCAGCAAGTTGGGGTAATTTTTTATAATCAATAAATCCTGGTTCACTACCATTGGTTGATGTGAGAACACGTTGAGTATAATCATTATCGGTAGTTTTAACAAAAGTAGGGTTAACAACAGCATTACTTGCAGATTTAGAAAAATCAGTATGACCACCACTATTAGTACCAGTAGTACCTATTTTTTCACCATATGTGTTATAAATATCTCCACTTGTAGAAGACGTTTTACCTGCTACATAATCTCTATATGAACTCATAGCTTGACTAACTTGGTCAGCAGTAGGTTTAGAACCTTGCGAAGCTTTGGTTTCATTATACCATTTGGTCATATCAGTAACTTGACCACTACTTTTAGAACCACTACTGCTACTTTTAGAAGTACTTTTAGTAGAAGCTTTAGTGGAGGTGGTTTTTTTTGAAGTAGATGGTTCTTTAAAACCATTATCAGTATACCAACTCATTATTTCACCACCTTATAGTTTACTTGCAATATTAATTAATAAACTATCAAGATATTTAACTATATCAACAGCTTTTATCCAATATTCAGGACTAGAAATTATACCTTTTTGAACAAGAACATCAATTGCTTGTTTAACATCCATTTTATCACCACCTAATTGACGATTAATTTCTTGTTGAACAGCATTACGAAACTCATCAACAGTTTTGCCATTATCTTTGAAATAACCATATGGGTCTGTATGATTTGTTTGTTTCCATTTTAAACTTACCTCTTGATGTGACATAAGATTGTCTTTAGTTATTGTGTGTATATGAAGTACATTAATAAACACCCAAGCAAATAACCAAACACCACGATTCCAAACTTCTATAAATTTTTCCCCATCAAAATGACACAACTCTACTTGAATAAATTTATCATTTGCAGTACGTCCTGCACCCCAACATCTTTCATTCCAAGGTAGAGTTTGAGTAATTGAATCGTAGTCAACAAAAGCATGAACAGATGCATTCAAATCATTATTATTGAAATATTTATATTCATTCTCATCAGTAGCATTAGGGGTGGCAGTTTCATGAACCACCATCCCCATAGCATTTAATGGTTGATGTGAACGATTTTTATTTATAAATTTTTGAGTAATTTGATAACTCAATTAATACACCTTCCTATCATTCCACTTTTTACCATTATAACATATTTACCACCAAATTACTACACGCCCACCTAAACCTGGATTACCTGTACCAACCTGTCCATTTCCACCTTTTCCATAACTTGCACCTGCGGCACTCACACCGCCATAACCTTGACATTGATAAGCATTATAAGCAAATCCATGTGCACCTGCACCACCAAAATCTCCACCTGCACCACCTGCTCCACCATTTGCTATATGTTGGTCATAATCATAATAATCACCAAAATAAAATGCGTATAATTTGTCTACTGTGACACAAACTCAACTTCTTCCGTATCGGGGTTGATTCTGTATCCTATTGTCGTTTTAAAACTATCTGCCAGTTCCCCATAATCTAACCGCTTAATCCCTAATTGATTAGGAACTATTAATCCTAACACTGGCATTGTAATTAAGTCTTCTTCTAGGGTAGTTTCCCTTACGTCTCCATCCATTTCACCTTTGTCCCATATCACTACCCCATTTGTTCTTTCGTAATATATCTTTCGTCCAAGTTGACTCATTGAAATACCTCCTTACTCCCAGGCTTCCCATGAAACTGTACCACCATTTGCAAATGGCAGCCTAAAGCTATTTTCATTTACATATGCTTTTGTGCCATCAAGTAAATAAAAACGCCCTGTTTCGTCAGGCACTCCATTGAAAATTTTACCGTAATTATAACCTAGTCCATTACTGCTATATGTAGTACATCCGGTTAAACTGCCATTATATACTTTTATTATTGACGGTAAAAAAGTTAAACCGGATATAGCTATATAACTTGTCTCTTTACTACCACTAGGTGCTAAACTAAAAACCAGTGTACTTCCACTTATATTATAACTTCCACTTACATATCTCTTTCCTGCAACAACCTCACCATTCACTCCAAAAATACCTTTCCCGCTCAAAATATTTGCGGGGATTAAATTGGCATCTCCCTTAATAGTCTGTATGCCACCTAGATACTGCCCCACCGATATAATCTGGTCGGTAGTAGTAGGTGTATAAGTCTGGGCAGTTTTAGTTGGAATAGTACCAGTTATATCACCTAGGTCCGTCGAAGCTGTTTTGCCGGAGAGTATATCCGCAGGTGTAGCATTCCCGGCAGCATCACTACCCTGTAAGATAAAATTTGTGCCGTTGTACCTCATGGTGTAAATGCTGCTTACTTTGAGGTTGCCAGCCGATACGTCGTTTCCGTTTGGCTTTTTTATGGCTTTTGCACCTAATCCATTTACATTAATG
>ENA-UOOK01002383-UOOK01002383.1-fermentation-metagenome-genome-assembly--contig:-NODE-2383-length-23289-cov-4.085866_pt1 | contig 23289 bp, 20 predicted proteins | sample MGYA00245777_ERZ724023 | MGnify/ENA primary metagenome ERZ724023 (study PRJEB28704, sample SAMN03018312) | fermentation metagenome | biome: anthropogenic terrestrial biome; feature: soil; material...
CAAATTTCAACATGCTGACGCTAAATGAGTTTTTGCAACAGAATCATATATTATTCTACTTAAATAAAGAAACTGGTTAAATTGGAGGTTGATAATGTAAAAATGGCAAAAAACGGTGCTAAAAAAATTAAACTATATGGATTTAATAATCTAACTAAAACCTTGTCTTTTAATATGTATGATATTTGTTATACAAAATCAGTAATAGATAGGAATGCTTACATAGCATACATTGATGAACAATATAATGCTGAAAGGTTAACAAGCATTTTAACTCATGTTACAGAAATTATTGGGGCTAATGTACTTAATATTGCGAATCAAGACTATGACCCCCAAGGTGCCAGTGTTACAATACTTGTATGTGAAGAGCCTATAGGTATTATTTCAAATAATAATATTCTAAACAATGATTTATCTACTTCATTAAATAATTCTAAAAATAACCCGAATAACAATGAATTTGATAATTTGAACAATAACGAAACTGAAGATACCGAAACTGGGAATACAAAAAAAGAATCAGTAGTGGCTCATCTTGACAAAAGCCATATAACTGTTCACACTTATCCCGAGTATCATCCTGATGGAGGTGTTTGTACTTTTAGAGCAGATATTGATGTTTCAACCTGTGGTAAAATATCTCCTCTTAACGCTCTTAATTATTTGATAAATAGTTTTGAAGCGGATATTATGACAATAGACTATCGTGTGAGGGGTTTTACCCGTGATATAACAGGAAGAAAGCTTTTTAATGATCATAAACTTAATTCAATACAAAACTATATTTCGCATAATGTAATTAGCCGTTATCAAGTGATAGACGTGAATGTTTATCAGGAAAATATTTTTCATACAAAGTGCAAACTTAAAGATTTCGACCTTGACAATTATCTTTTTGGTTTCTCAAAAAAGGATATTCACCCTGGAGAAGGAAGAGAAATAACACGACGTCTGCGTAAAGAAATGGATGAGATTTTCAATGGCCGCAATATGCCTGGTGAATATAGGGAGTGAGATAAAGAAAATGAATTTTGAACTGCATAATGAAACCCCAATTTACACTGAACTTGATGAATATTCGAAAGAACACATCATACATTTTGATGTGCCTGGTCATAAGAAAAACATTAACTCGCCCATAGCTACTGCCTTTGGTGAGCGAATTGCATTACTCGATGCTAACTCAACAAAGTCACTTGATATGCTTTCAAATCCTACAGGAATTATACAAAAGGCTGAAGAGTTGATGGCAGATGCTTATAGTGCTGACTATGCATTTATGTTGGTAAACGGATCTACATTTGGTATTATTACCATGATTATGTCTGCCTGTGACCCAAAAGATAAAATAATTATGCCTCGTAATGTTCATAAATCAGCAATAAGTGGCATTATATTGAGTGGAGCGGTACCAATCTTCATAGATCCTGAAATTGATATAGAATATGGCATAACAAATGGGATTACTTATGAAAGTGTAAAAAAAGCCATTCATCAAAATCCTGATGTTAAAGCAATATTTATTATAAATCCTACTTATTTTGGTACAGTATCCGATCTGAGGGCTATAATAAAGCTTTGCCATCGACATGGTATTGCTGTATTAGTAGATGAAGCTCATGGTTCTCACTTTCCTTTTCATCCCGAACTCCCAGATGGAGCCATGAGTTTAAGAGCAGATATGTCTACTGTAAGTATTCATAAAACAGGCGGATCAATGACTCAATCCTCTGCCCTGCTTTTAAATGAAAAAATAATTAGTAGAGAAAAGGTAAGAACTATAGTAAATCTAATGCAGACAACAAGTGCTTCATATATCTTGCTTTCAAGCCTTGATGTTGCAAGGAAACACCTTGTATTGAATGGAGAGGAAGTTTTCGGGAAACTTTTATCATTATGCGAAAAAGCCAAAGCAGAAATTCGCAAAATGCCAGGTTTAAGTGTTATTACAAGAGATGATTATGTAAATGGTAAGGAAATCTATGATTACGATGAAACCAAAATAGTTGTAAAGGTTAACAACCTTGGATTAACTGGGTTTGAAGTCTATGATATATTTAAAAAAGAATACAATATCCAACTGGAGCTTGCTGAAACATACGCAGTTCTTGCAGTTACAGGTCCCGGTGATAATGAAGAGACTTTGAATTGCTTAGTTAATGCCTTTAGAGACTTGAGTCAAAAAAATTATGAAAAACGGCAGCCTTTAAAAATTCCAATTATGGACTATTTTATCAGACCTAAAACAGTAATTCTGCCTAGAGAAGCATTTTACAGCAAGAAAAGGGCGGTGCTTATTAATGAGGCAATGGGTGAAATAAGTGGAGAATCAGTGATGATATACCCACCAGGAATACCTCTTGTTATTCCCGGTGAAAGAATAACCGATAAAGTAATTGAGCATTATAATTTCTATATGAAGCAGAATTGTGTTATTATGAATGATGATGGCAACCCTGACTACATAAAGGTACTTGGTGAATAAAAATAAATAGGGGACATTCCTCAGCGCAAAAGGAATACCTCTTGCTTGAAAGAGGTGTGTCCCCTTACCTTAAAGGAGGTAATTTTATGCTAGATTTATGGTATTCAGAATACCATGCAGATGATGTAAGGTTTTCAATAAAAGTCGATGAACATATTCTGACAGAACAAACAAAATTTCAAAGAATAGATTTCTTTAAAAGTGAAACCTTTGGTACATTTTTTACACTTGATGGACTTATGATGGTTACTCAGAAAGATGAATTTGCATATCATGATATGATATGCCACCCCGCTTTTGCTACAAATCCAAACATTAAAAATGTTTTAATCATTGGTGGTGGTGATGGAGGAACAGCAAGAGAAGTGGCAAGATACTCAACTGTTGAAAAGATTGACATGGTTGAAATTGACGAACGCGTAGTTAGGTTATGTCAAGAGCATTTACCTCAGACCTCTTGCGCTCTTGAAAAGGACAAGCGCATAAACTTATTCTTTGAAGATGGTCTTGCGTTTGTTAATAATGCTGCTGCTGGATACTATGACCTTATTCTTGTTGATTCAACAGATCCCATAGGACCTGGTGAAGGGCTATTTACAAATGAGTTTTACAAAAACTGTTACAGAGTTCTTGGACCTGAGGGTATTCTTGTAAATCAACATGAAAGTCCTTATTATAAAACTTATGCCAAAGAAATGAAAAGATCACACCAAAAGCTGAAAACTACTTTCCCTATAGCAAGGGTATATGAATTCCATATTCCTACTTACCCATCAGGTCATTGGCTTTTTGGCTTTGCATCAAAGTCACTGGATCCAATAAATAATTTTAAGCCTGAAGAATGGAGCAAATTTAATTTAAAGACCAAGTACTATAATACTGGGCTGCACAAAGCATCTTTTGCTTTACCTACTTATGTAAAGGAACTTTTAGAAAATGAATGAGAATAATTTAAATAAAAATATGTTTAGTGATAACAGTATCTTTTTAAATAGAAACTTTTTGGGATGTGAAGCTAATTTTTTAGATGCCAACATAATAATATTTGGTGCACCCTTCGATGGAACCACGACCTTTCGTCCGGGTGCCCGCTTTGCTCCATCTCAGATGAGAATGGAATCCATAGGTATTGAAACATATAGCCCATATTTTGATATTGATTTAACAGACTTTAATATTCATGATGCTGGTGACCTTGATCTACCCTTTGGAGAAAAAGAAAAGGTTTTAGATATTATTGGACATACAGCTCATGATATTTTCAAACTAGGCAAAAAGCCATTAATGATTGGCGGCGAACATCTCATATCTTTACCAGCTATTAATGAAGCATACAAAAAGTATCCAGATCTTAATGTAATTCATTTTGATGCTCATACTGACCTGCGAGAAGACTATCTTGGAGAGCCTCTATCACACTCTACTGTCATCAGAAGAGTGTGGGATTTTCTGGGCGATAATCGGATTTGGCAGTTTGGGATACGTAGCGGTACAAGGGAAGAATTTTATTGGGCTAAGGAAGGACATACCTACCTTAATCCCCACAACTTTGGAAACTTAAAATATATTGTTTCTAACATAGCTTCAAAACCTGTATACCTTACACTTGACCTTGATGTACTAGATCCATCAATTTTTCCAGGAACCGGCACCCCTGAAGCTGGAGGAGTATCTTTCCGTGGTTTAATTGAAGCTTTAAAAGATGTTTCGATTCTCAATATTATTGGAGCAGATATTGTTGAGCTTTCACCACATTATGACCACAGTGGTGTATCAACTGCTGTAGCATGTAAGGTTTTACGGGAACTTGCAATGGCTATGTCCTTATCTGACAAAAATATTTAGTTTTTTGTGTATAAACTCTACGGATATTGGAAGTTTAGGTCCTTTTTCACCATCAAGAGTCAGAGCTACATTAGTATCTCCCTCAATTATGCATTTTCGTGCTTTAAGGCTTATAATATTTCTATCCCTCATCAACTCATTTGTAAGTACATTAATGAGCATTCCAGCTAAATCAATATGCCAACAGTTTTTGATTATTATTATATCCATAAGTCCATCCGTGAGATCGGCTTTACATGCAATGTTATTAAATCCCCCTACATGTCTCCCATTTAAAATAATGAACATTAGAGCTTCAACATCAATATAATCATTTTCCGTCCTAAGTTTTAGTTGAAAAGGCTTCGTATGGCTTATTTCACTTAAAGCCTTGAGATAGTATGCAAGAGGACCTATGCTCTTTTTAAGTTCACCACTTGTGCTAAAAGATATATCAACTAATACACCACCGGCACAGGTATTCAGAAAATAGCTTTCGTCATTTACAAAGCCTACATCAATAGCAGCTGTTTTTCCTGAAAGTATTATATCAAAGCATTTATCTATATTTGAAGGGATACCAATGCTTCTGGCAAAATCATTACATGTGCCGGTAGGAATTATACCTATTGGTACATTTATATTATTACCCAACATTATATTAATTGCAGTATTAATAGTGCCATCTCCACCAGAAATAATAGCACTTGAATAACTTTCGTCATTTAAAATATCTGGAAGCATTTTAAAGTGTTTTTCGTTGTAAGCTCTATATGGTTGTAGTAGTATACCCTTCCCCATAAATCGTGCTACAATATTATCCAGTTTACCTGGCAAACTTCTTTGCCCTGAAAAGGGATTGTAGATTAAAATCGCCTTTTTCAAGGTTATCTCCTCCTGTCAAATTAGTTGTAGTTATTAATAGTATAACATGTATCTAGTACATTGAATACATGTTATACATTGAATACATTGAACATCATGTAAGAATTCAGGGCTTGCTTTAAGTAAGGCTTATCGTAATCAGGTAAAGTACTGCCATGGCAACATAAAGTAAAATTATTACTAATATTGGCCAATGGGTTATTATTGAGAGAACGTCACCTTTTATATTGCTTATAGAAGGTACATATGAACAACGCTTATTGGTTATCTTTTTAAAGAACATCATTAATATACTTAGAATTATTAGCCCTACCACTCCATATAATATTGTCGATAGTAATTCTAGACCAGAAATTGTTATTGTTTCTGCTTCTACATTTTGAGCAAAAAAGAATTGCAGCAGCACAGCAAAAGCATTGTTTAAAAAATGAGCAATTATTCCAGCGAAAATTGAATTGGTACGTATAACATAATATCCAATAAGAAGTCCTAAAAATACAGGCCCAAATAAATTGGTTATATCAAAATGAAACATTCCAAAGAATATTGAAGAAATAACTAATGCTTTAATAGTGCCTCTTTTCTCATATGCTTTTAAAAGTAAGCCTCTATGTAACATTTCCTCGCAAATTCCAGGAGTTACTGCTATAAAGAATAATCCAAGAAATAATTCCGGTAAATTTTTTGGTACAGGTATAGGCTGGGCTGGGATTGTGCCAATAAATTGCAGTAAATATATAATAATACTATTTAAAGCTAATGCCACAAAATAAGCAGGAACAGCCATTAATATTATCAAAAAGGTAGGCATTAACCCTGGACTTCTTAATCGAAATACTTCTTTAAAGTTTAATTTTTTCACAAAAGCATAAATAATAACAGGAGCAAGTATAAGTAAATATTCATTGATAAATGTTAATAGATATATATTGTTCTGTATAAAATCATTAGCATATTCAGGACCATTGGTAATTGTATAAACGCTTATAAAAATTGTTAGTACAAATTGTGAAAGCATAAATAGTGCGGCGAAAATAAAAAATACAAAATTCGCTCCTGTAACAGTAATTTTATTTTTCACGAAATCACTCTCTTTTCTGTTATAATAATATCAAGAGGCATATCATGTGCTTCCACAGGTACTTTCTCAATTACCTGTGCTTCAAATGCGATGCCTATGGTAAAACATTTTTCTGTAATATGCTTTAAAAAAGTATCATAAAATCCAGCACCAAAACCTAACCTGTTTTTGTTAGTATCAAAGGCAATACCTGGTACTACCACTAAATCTATTTCTTCTATATCTATTTCTCTTCTATATTCTTGCTTAGGCTCTAAAATTCCAAAACTACCTCTTTCTAATTCAATATCTAAATTTTTAATTTCACAAGGTATAATTCTTTTTTTAATTTTTTTCAAATATAAACCATCAATTTCTTTATTATCATCTTTATTTATAATTTCTGCAACTAATGGGACTGCTATTCTTTTTACATGTAATAGACTTTTTCTTATAAAATCCAAAGTTTCAACTTCATTTTTAAAATTCACATAGCTCATTATAACATTACTTTTATGCCATGCTTCTAAGTTCATTAATGTATCAATAATAATTTTACTTTTACCAATAACTTCTTCAATTTTCATTGACTCTCTTGAATTTAATATCTTTTTTCTTAAAGCACTTTTTTCATGTTGAAGAGTCATCCTGTGATTTATTGCAAATTCCTTATTTGACATTTATCCAATTTACCTCCATACACCATCGAGTAACAAAGCTTTTAGTGGCTGTAATATAAAATTTGAAAAACAAAACATAATAAGTAAAATTCCAACGGTGCCTCCAGTTACTAATATTTGAATAAGTGACTTCTTTATTGTTATTGTGCGTACAACAACTGTATATACAATTCTGCTAATAATATATATTAATGACCATATTGTTACAGTTGCAGGTAATATCCATGGCAGAACATCAGATTCCAACACCAGATATCCAACAATAAAATTGATTAATATTAAGAATATAACTTCTAAAACACTATACATAGATTTTTTTGCATTCTTTACCTTTGGATTAAAACTTGCTGCTGGTATCAGGAAAAACGGCAGCGGAAATCCAAAAAAAACGCCACTATAATATCTAAGCATATTACTGGTCTGTCTCATTCCTAAATAGGATGTACCTCCATCAATAATCATTAAAAGCATAAGAGAACATAATAATATAGTAGTTTTAATATCAGGAGGCGAATCGGCTTTATTTCTCTTCTTTAGATAAATATAAATGAGAGAAATAAAAAATCCTATATAAATTCCTGTATCTCTTGCACATAAAGGAAGCGGTAAACCTTTAATATGCAAAGTTCTTGAAGGAAGCTGGTGACAAATCAGGGATCCTGCTATCTCATATAATTTCATTATAGTATTCATTGTAATCAATATGGAAAAGGAAAATCCTGATAAATTTTTCCTGCTGCCAATATTGCCACAAAACAAGATAAACAAGCAACCACAAAAATAATGAGAGAAGAAACCAAAAGTGCTACTCCAAATGAACGTTTATCAAAATCTTCTTCTGAATTCATGAAAATTATTGCTATGATTATACCAATAATCTGTCCAAGACCGGGCACAACTGATGTAATAACTGTAAGGAACACCTTCATTCCATTACTAAGACTTTTTTCGGGAAATGGCTCCTGAATACCTGAAGAAGGGTATAAATTTTCTCCATAATTATAAACTCTATTGAAATTAAAGTTTTCTTTAGTAGTGTTGCTATTATCCAAAACTGGTTTTTCAATTACATTATCCTGATTATTTTGATTACTTTCAGTATATTGATTGCTTTCATTTCTTTGATTACTTTCCTTCATGTTTAAAAGACTTCCGCAGAAAGGACATCTTCTTGATTTAAAATCAATATTTTCATGACAATAACCACACTTTCTTTTTTCTGTTTCCAAATTTATTCCTCCCATAATTTTAATTGTTTTATTCAAAAAACATGCAATTTACATATTCATCCACAAAATCAACCATTGCAGACAGTTCGACATATTTTATCTTATTTTTTATAGTCTCCATTTCATCTAGATTATACTTAGATAATAAACCTTCGATAGCTCCTGCTCCAGCAGCATTTCCTATTGAAACTACATTTTTTTCATTTAAATCCGAAGGTAACAAACCTATTTTAAATGCGCTACTAATATTAATATAATTACCAAAGCCTCCTGCTAGACATACCTTTTTAATGTCTTCCCCAATTACACCAGCCTGCTTAATTAATACTTTTATACCTGCTGCTATAGCAGCTTTTGCATTTTGAAGTTCCCTAACATCTTTCTGAGTAATAATAATATTGCTATTAATTTCTGTTTCCTCCCTCCTTGCAAGTATAAAAGAATTCATCCCATCTATTTCTTCCAAACGCTCTATATAGTCTCTCCCTAAACTGTCGTTTTCTGGCGAATATTCAGTTTTATCAATAAATCTTCCTGTCTCATCAATAATACCTTTCTCTAACATTCCAGCTACTGCATCAACAATACCAGAACCACAAATACCAAGAGCTTTTTCAGAACCGATTGTGTGATATTCAAGTTTATCTGTAAAATTAACTTTATCAATAGCTCCTTTTATTCCACCAACGCCATACTGTATGTTAGCACCTTCAAAAGCTGGACCAGCAGCTGTTGAACAGGAATACATCCAATCCTTGTTTCCAAGCACAATTTCCCCATTCGTACCAATATCTATAAGTAAATATATCTCGTCAGATTTATTCATATTGCTTGATAAAACTGCTGCAACAGTGTCCGCTCCAATATACGCTGAAACACAAGGCAAGACAATTGCCAAACCACTTTTGTTAATATTTATACCCAACTCAGAGGACTTAACCTTATACATTCTTGTTGTTACTGGTATAAATGGAGATAGAGCAAGATATCTGGCAGGCAGATCCATTAAAAAGTGCATCATGGTCGTATTACCTGCAAACACAATTGAATAAATATATTCCCTTAAAATACCATTGTTTTGTTCAAAAATACCAATAATTTTATTTAAAGAATCAATTATAATCTTATGCATTTCCAATTGATTTGATGATGATTTATTGGTATATTCAATTCTTGACAAGACATCAGCACCATACTTGCCTTGTGGGTTTAACGTAGAATAAACATCAAGTTTATTTCCAGTTTTTAAATCATATAGATAAGCAGCAATAGTAGTAGTACCTATGTCAACCGCAACTCCATAATTCTTATCTTCTGTATTACCTTGTTCAACACCAATAATCTTCCCTTCATACGATATTACCGTAACAATATAATCTTTCCTTATTATTTTTGGTAGTTCCCTTATAGTTTCAAGAGACTCCATAGTAATATAATCTACACTTTTGTCTGTACCAGAAACTATACTGGAAGCTATACCAGAATCTTTGGTGGAAAATAAACTAATTGCTTCAATGATTCTATCAACATCTGATTTTTGATCATTAATATCTGGAACATCAAGTTTTAAACTCTTCTTTCCCAGCAATGGAGCTATATCAATATTTTTTTCAATTCCTTCTGTAACAATACTTGCTTCTTTATCTGAATAGCCAAGATAAACTTCAATATCTGCTTCAACTGTATTATAACATGCAAGCCTCAAATCATTAGCATCTCCTAATGATTTGAGAAGGGTTTTCTCCTTTTCGGAAGGTTCTTTCATGAGACCTTTGACCTTAACTCTGCATTTGCCACAAGTACCTTGTCCTCCACAAGGAGTTGAAACGTATAAAGAATTTTCTCTGAGAAAATCCAAGAGATTTTTACCACTTTCGACAGTAAACATATTTATGTTATTGTTATTATGTACTTTAACGGTATGTATCATATAAAAATAACCCCTTTTTCACACAATAATCATTGATATATTAGTATTATCAGATAATATTAAGGAGTTGTCAATCCTAACATTAAGGTTGAAATTCTTCAATCCAAACCTTGACATACACATTTCAACAGAATATAATTAAATTAATTTTTCGGGAACAAAACCTTTCGTCCTTTACGTTTGCAGTATAATCAGGATGTCAGGTTTTTTTCATAAATGAAAGGAGGCATTCAGATGCCCGATACAATTAGAACAAGATTTGCTCCAAGCCCTACAGGCTATATGCACATTGGTAATTTGAGGACAGCTCTTTATGGATACTTGTTAGCTAAGAAGTCCGATGGTGAATTTATTCTTAGGATTGAGGATACCGATCAGGAACGTTTCGTGGAAGGGTCTATTGATGTTATATTTAAAACACTTAAGCTTGCAGGACTTAAGCACGATGAAGGTCCTGATGTAGGTGGAGATTATGGTCCATATATTCAAAGTGAACGCAAAGATATTTATATGAAGTATGCAGAGAAACTTATATCCCAAGGGTCAGCATATTATTGTTTTTGTGATAAAGAAAGGTTAGAAAGCCTTAAAGTAGCGCTTGAAGGTTCAGAAACAGTACATAAATATGATCGACATTGTTTGAACCTTAGTAAGCAGGAAATTGAAAAAAATTTGTCTGAAAATAAACCTTTTGTAGTAAGGCAAAAGATGCCAAATACTGGAACAACAAGCTTTGATGATGTTGTATATGGAACAATAACAGTAGATAATTCAGAATTAGATGATCAAATATTAATAAAATCTGATGGCTTACCAACATATAACTTTGCAAATGTAGTAGATGATCATCTTATGAGCATTACTCATGTTGTAAGAGGAAATGAGTATCTATCCTCTACTCCAAAATATAATCTGCTTTATGAAGCATTTGGATGGGATATCCCAACATATGTCCATTTGCCTCTAATATTAAGACCTACAGGGCAAAAGCTTAGCAAGAGAGCTGGAGATCCATCTTTTGAAGATCTTATTTCAATGGGTTACCTACCAGAAGCCATTATTAATTATGTTGCATTATTAGGCTGGAGTCCAGGAACAACTCAGGAAATTTTTACATTAAATGAACTTATACAAGCTTTTAGTATTGATGGTGTAAATAAAGCTCCTGCTATTTTTGATATAGTAAAATTAAGTTGGATGAATGGAGAATATATAAGAAAATTATCTACGGAAAAATTCCATGAACTTGCATGTAAATATTACAAAAATGCAAATTTAGGTGACAACATTGATTTAGTAAAAGTCAGTGCTCTTTTACAAGCAAGAACTGAGGTCTTAAGTTCTATACCTGAAAATATTGATTTCTTTGATAAGCTTCCTGAATATGATATTTCAATTTATACTCATAAAAAAATGAAGACCAATGAAATTAATTCATTAAATAATCTCAAAGCAGTTCTACCTGCTTTAGCACAATTAGACGAGTGGAACAATGATTCCATATATGAAGTGTTAACAAAGGTAGCGGAGCAACTAGCTGTAAAGAACAGCCAGATTCTTTGGCCGGTTCGCATTGCAATATCAGGTAAAGTAGTTACACCTGGTGGAGCAACGGAAATAGCAGAGATATTAGGTAAAAATGAAGTTATAAAAAGAATACAAACGGGTATAGAAAAGCTTTAACAGTAGAATTAATTTATGATAGGATTTAATTTGCAATATAAAGAAAGCGGGACATAGGATGGTTTGGACAAACTTTCATAATCACTGCCATTATGATGACGGTAAAGGTACCCCAGAAGAGCATATCAAGGAAGCCATAAATCAAAATGTTGATATATTAGGCTTTTCTTGTCATGCTCCCCTACCCTTTGATGCATTATGGACAATGAATACAGATTCACTCAAGGAATATCTAGTAGTTATCAGAAAATTGCAGAAGGAATATGAAAAGAAAATTAAAATCCTTTTAGGTCTAGAAATTGACTATATACCTAATAAAATATCACCTTCTATAGCAGAGTATAAACATATGAATCTAGATTACTCAATTGGCTCAGTGCATCATTTAGATTGTGATTCAAAAGGCCAATATATGCCTGTAGACGCAAGTGATGAATACTTCGAACTAGGGTTGAAAACTATTTATAATGGTAATATTAAGAAGGCTGTAGAAACATATTACAGATCAATTCAAGAGATGGTTGATCTTGATGGATTTGATATTTTAGGCCATTTCGATCTTATTAAAAAGAACAACAAAAACAATAAATACTTTTATGAAGATGAGAAGTGGTATAAAGACATTGTTCTTGAATTGCTTGAACAAGTAAAAAATTCCGGACATATTATTGAGGTAAATACTGGTGGAATGACAAGAAATTATATTGATACAACATACCCGAGTCCATGGATTCTGAGTGAATGCTTAAAGATTGGCATACCAATAACACTGACCTCAGACTCACATTCACCTAAAACTGTTATATCAGGATTTGAAAACGCAGCAAAGTCTTTATTGGATATAGGCTATAAAGAAATATTTGTACTGAGGGAAAGGAGCTGGGTACCTAGAGCGTTAACATCTAAACAATTGTAGGGGAAAAATGGGGGGGAAAAATGGGGACGCTCCTGCAGAAAACTGAATTTGAAAAGGGTAATAATGGAGACGCTATAATGGGGACGCTCCTGTTAAAAATAGAATTCATATAAAAACTTCAAAAATATTTTTATCAGAAGCAATAAACATAGTGTAAACATGAAATGCCAAACTTAAATAGCAAATCTTTTAAAACTTATTTATTTGCTTTTGAATTTGTATACATTAGAATTAGAAATGGATTAATACCAAGAATGAAATCACATGTATGATACAAACTACATGTCTTAAATACACAGAAAAGACCTCAGTACTTAACTTTACACCAGATCTGTAAAGTATTATTTAAGGTAATTATAATTTTATCTTTTATATTTTTATATTAGAAATTATGTTTTATGCCCTGCTTTATCCTGCTGGAATTCATTATCCTGCTTGGATTAATGAATTGAATATATTCCTGTACTGAATATTCCATTTTACCAGTTTAAAACCTTTATTTGATAAGCTTGATACGCCTGATATGGACATATTGCCTATATACCCGCATATATCCCTATAAGTGTGCCCGCATAACACCCTCATCACATAAGTTACGAAAGCCCTGATTTTACTGGCTTCCCTACAATATTTTGCCCTTAGTGGCTCCATTAGCCTTTCACCTAGCAGTTCACTTACCTTATCTATTATTTCAGCAGGCATCCTATTACGCACAATATAGCACTTCCCACTATCATATGCATTCCCGGTGTATGATACCATGATATTATCATCTATTTCCTTCATTATCCCTGTTTCTTTCATCGATTCGGTAAATACTTTGTACTTTTTTTGCGCTGTTTTCTTGTCCCCATCAAAATGGTTCAGGATAAAACCTGTTTCAACTATCCCGTCGGTGTCTTGCCTGTATCCCGTATATACCCCATAGGATGAATACCTATATTCCTCTTCCCTCCCCGCATACCCAGGCAAATTTTTGGGGTTGTTATGGATATATGCCGATAGCGTCAGGCTGTATGTATCATTATCTACTATTGAACTGGCAAACCGTCCCTGGTATAGGTGGCCGTGGCGTTCGTACTTCTTATTATAATATGAAACATAGGCATTGCTTAAGCAGCGCATAAATGACGATATATCAAATCCACAAGGGTCTATGTATATGTGGGCGTGGGTATCCATAAGGGCATAGGCATATATTTTGCAATAGTACTTGTCCTTATATCTTTTAAGCAGTGTGAGGTAATAGGCTTTGTCCTCTTCGCACCTGAAAAGGTCTATTTCACTGATACTCCTTGACATTATATGGTACATACATTCATTTGACTTTTCTCTTGCTAGTCTTGGCACTATACTCACCTCTGATATTAATTTCATTGTATTGTTTTTTACTAATTTTACTCATTATATCAGATTAGGTATTTATTGTCAAGTTCAATTGCTTTTTATGCAGGAGTATGAAGGAGCGTCCCCCTTTCCCCTTTATTAATCTATCATTTCTTTGAAAATTTCTTCACTAATTATTTTAACATCTAGCTGTTGAGCTTTGGTTAGCTTACTCCCCGCATCTTCTCCGGCTAGAACATAATCAGTCTTTTTTGACACACTGCTTGATGTCTTGCCACCATATTTTTTGATTATTTCAGCAGCCTCATTTCTGGAAAATGAAGAAAGTGTACCGGTTAAAACAAAGGTAAGCTCTTTAAAACGGTCATCTATAATACTTTCTTTTGATGTACTTACAAGATTAACTTCTGCAGCTTCAAGTTTAGCTATCATATCGTGAGTTTTTTCTAGTTTTAAAAATAGCACTAGGCTTTGTGCCATTGTTTCTCCGAACTCATGTATCTTCATAATGTCTTCAACTGATGCATTCATTAAATCATTGATAGAATTAAAGTTTTCGCTTAGTAGTTGTGCTGCTCTAAGACCTATGTGCCGAATTCCAAATCCGAAAATCAACCTATCTATGTTATTTGCTTTAGATTTTTGAATAGAATTTAGAAGATTTTCAACTGACTTCTTACCCATTCTTTCCATTTTTTCCAAACCTTCTTTTGATTGGTGAAGATAAAATAAGTCAGTGATACTCTTTAAAAATCCATTATTCATTAGAGCTTCAACTAAAGCTGGCCCAAGCCCTTCTATATTCATAGCATCTCTTGAAGCAAAATGAACAATGCTCCTGAAGAGTCTCGCAGGGCAATCCACATCAATACACCTGAATGCGACCTCACCTGCTTCTCTAATAACATCAGATTTACAAATAGGGCATTTTTCTGGCATCGCAAATTTTACTTCATCACCTTTACGCTTTTCAAACACTACTTCCACTACTTCAGGAATAATATCTCCAGCTTTCCTGACCCACACTGTATCTCCAATTCTTATGTCTTTCTCATCAATATAGTCCATATTGTGAAGTGTAGCACGGCTTACAGTAGAACCCGCAAGCTTAACTGATTCTAAAAAAGCATTAGGTGTCAGCACACCTGTCCTTCCAACATTTACATATATATCTTTAATTACAGTTTGTTTTAATTCTGCAGGATATTTAAAAGCAGCAGCCCATCTTGGGGTTTTTGTGGTAAATCCTAAAATTTCTCTTTGCTCAAGAGAATTCACTTTAACAACGGCCCCATCGATATCAAATGAAAATTCTCCACGTTGTTCTCCAATTCTCTGAACCTCATCCCAAGCTTCTTCAATTCCATTACATATCTTATAATCAGGACTTATTTTAAACCCTTGATATTTCAAGTATTCTAATGTTTCAGAATGAGTACTGAAAACCTTACCTTGTATATTCTGAATATTAAAAACAAAAATATTCAATTTTCTACTGGCTGTTATGCGTGGATCCAATTGTCTCAGAGAGCCTGCAGCAGCATTTCTGGGATTAGCAAACGGTGGCTGTTCTGATTCCTCCTGAAGTTCATTCATTCTAAGAAAATCTTTTTTAGATATGAAAACTTCTCCTCTTACCTCAATGTAAGGAATGCTTTCCTTGAGTACAAGGGGTATAGATTTTATAGTTCTGAGATTTAACGTAACATCTTCACCAGTAATTCCATCACCCCTAGTAGAACCTCTTATGAATTTACCATTTTCATATTCTAAAGAAACAGATAATCCATCTATTTTCTTTTCTACGATATATTCTATTTTTTCACCTATAGTCTGTCTTACTCTGGAATCAAATGCAAACAGCTCTCCTTCATCAAAAACATCATTAAGGCTTAACATGGGTATTACATGTATGACTTTTTCAAATCCTTCTAAGGGCTTTCCACCAATACGTTGAGTTGGTGAATCAGATGTAATTAAATGAGGATTTTCATTTTCCATTATCTCTAGTTCTCTTAATAGTAAATCATACTCATGATCACTAATACTTGGGTTATCTTCAACATGGTATTTGTGATTATGATAGTTAATGATATCTTTTAACTCTTGTATTCTTTTTTCAGGTGTTTTATCAGATAGCCCCTTCGTATCAGTATTTAACGTCATATTTATATCTCCATGATCATAATTAAATATTAAAGCATGATCCTGGTGTAAAACTCATTCAACATCGATCTATTGGTTGATACATTGAATGAATTTTCACAGCAGAATCTGAATTTTCGCAGTTGAATCATTATTATATATCAAAATTTCTTACTAAATCTTCGAATGTATCTCTTCTTCTTATTAACTTTGCTGTTCCATCCAGTTTAATAAGAACTTCAGCAGGTCTTAGTCTATTATTATAGTTAGAAGCCATAGAGTATCCGTAAGCGCCGGCATCCATTACTCCAATTATGTCACCTTCGTTAATAACTGGTAAATTTCTTTCCTTCGCCATAATATCTCCGGATTCACATATGTTTCCTACTATATCAACAACTTCCATATCTGTTCCATCAACTGCTATCTTACCATTTTTATACACCTCAATTTCATGGTATGAATCATACATCACAGGACGCATAAGAGTGTTAAATCCTAAATCAGTACCTACATAAGTATGCCCATAATTTTTCTTTATAGCATATACGCTCCCTAAAATTACACCACTTTCAGCTGCTATATAACGGCCAGGTTCAATTTTTATTTTTATATCTTTTCCATATTCTCTTGTCCATTCTTTTACAGTGTCAGCTAAGCTCTCTCCAAGCTCATTTAAGTCAAGCCTGGGTTGAGCTTCCTGCTTACGATAAGGGATTCCAAATCCACCGCCAAAATCAACGAATTCCAGATCCTCAAATTGTTTTGCAATTGCAAGAACGGATTTTACTCCTTCTATATAGGAGCTTCCTTCCATAAACAGAGAACCAATATGCTGATTAATTCCAGCCAGTTTTAAATTACATTTTTTGAGTATGTCCTTAACTTCATCTATAAGATCAAGGTTAACACCAAATTTTGTTTTTTTACCACCTGTAATAACTTTTTCGTGATGTCCTGCTCCAACACCAGGATTAAACCTAATCGCAACTTTACCACCATTATTAATTCTGCCAAGCATTTCTAATTGTGATAAAGAGTCCACACTTACCAAAATTCCTTTATCTATTGCATATTTCATTTCTTCTTCAGACACATTATTTGATATGTATAAAATTTCTTCTGGTTTAAATCCAGCCATTAACAAAACAAATATTTCTCCAGGAGACATAGCATCTGCATGAAGACCTTCTTCATGTGCAATTTTTAACAATTCAAGGTTAGAATTAGCCTTTATAGAAAAATTAGATTTAAATTTTTCAAGTGGTATTAAATTAGCCATATCTTTGCAGCTTTTTCTGAAAATTTCCTCGTTATATACATAAAGAGGGCTTCCAAATTCCTTAAGCAATTCATCTGGTGTTGTCTTACCGTAAAAATTAGTCTGTACAGTATAATAATTGTTCATATATATCCTCCATTAAAATGAAACATTAATTAAGCATATGCAATGCTTAAACGCAAAAAAATTTCTTATAATCTTATTATATCAATTTATATATAAAATTTATATAGTAACACGCATAAATTGTCAATACATTTGTTTATTTGTAGATTATTGTGTATTGGTTTTTCTGAACATTTCGTAAATTCCCATTATTAATAGAAAAAATGCAAACATCTTCTTTAAAAGATTGCTGGAAAAATTAACAGCAACAGCTGAGCCAATAACTGCTCCTATGACTCCTGATAATATTATCGGTAAAGCTATTTTGAAATCTACTTTCCTATTTTTAATATGTATTATAAGTGCAATTATGGCAGTTGGTATAAAATAAATTAGATTTATACTTTGCGAAATATGCTGCTCTGTTTTTGCAAATAAAGTAAGTGCAGGTATTAAAACTGCACCACCACCTATACCCATGCCACCAATAATTCCTGATAGAAAGCCAATAAAAACAAACATTAACCAAGTTAACATTCTAACCTCCACATCCATAGTATATCCAACATACCTTTCTTATGCCCACAACATCCTTACTGCTGCAAAAATCATAAACCCTGCAAATATCTTTCTCAAAATATTTGCAGGGCAAATATTTAAAAGCTTTGCTCCAACATATCCTCCAACCATTCCACCAATAATAACTTTCCAGGTAATATTCCAATCTACATAACTATTTTTAACATAAAAAAATGCACTGATAATTGTCAGTGGTAAAATAATTGAAATTGCTGTTGCATGAGCCTTATTTTCATTGACCTCTAATAATAGAACCATTGCTGGTACTACTATGGTTCCTCCACCAGAGCCAAAAAGTCCATTTACGATACCTGTTACAATGCCTATAGTTATATTTTTCATATAATACTTTTTGTTTTTATTATTTTCTTTATCCATTTTATTTTGAACGTAAGTTTTTGACATTGTCCACCTTTAAACAACAATAATTTTAGCAGTAGTTATCATCATAATAACCATAATAGTAATTACCTGATTAGTCTTATCAAAAAAGATATAAAAATACACACAAAAAAAGAATGGTGTAAATAACCATTCCTTTTTAATATAATGAGAGGACATTCTTCTAATGTGTTGAGATTGAAGTTGATACCGAATAAGTTTTTATCAAAATCAATCAGAGTCAATCAAGATTTCAAAAACAATTCAATAACAGGAACAGTCACACTAGGTTTTTTAACAGGTAATTCTAGTGTCAATGTTGAGACATCAGAAGCTGAATCACCTCCATGCATTGAGTAAGCCTTTTGAGGCAGCATTTTTATTTCTGATGCATCATTTAGGAGCTGAGTATATTCGACTATGTTAGCCATGCCATCAAGGTGAATGTGCTTGAAAGGCCAACTGAAAACATGAAGATAAAGCCGATTTTTTTTAGGATTATATGTATATCTGCAATCTTGTGGACATATGAACTCATCAGGTGCTTGAGTGCAACCATATATTGAACGGTTGTGACGCTTCATCCATTCGCCTATACCTTTCAGACGTTCTAAAGCTCTTTCATCAATTTCGCCACGACCAGTAGGGCCAACATTAAGAAGAAGGTTTCCACCTTTGCTCACTGAATCTATGAGTATTTTAACAAGCAAGTCTACACTTTTCCAGCTTTCTTCATCTCTGTGATAACCCCAGGCACCGCTGAAAGTATGACAAGCTTCCCATATAACTGGTTTTCCATGGACCTTAACCCATTCTCTTGGAACAAATTGTTCTGGAGTTTTCAAGTCTTGATCAATTTGAAGTCTATCATTTATGAGAATGTTTGGTTGAAGTTTTCGTATTGTTTTAATAAGTTTTTCACTTTGCCACTCTTCTTTACCTTTCCCAGGAAAAGTATCACTGGCTGCTACTGAAAAATCAAACCATATTATGTCGATGTTTCCATATTCGGTAAGTAACTCCTTAACTTGACCATGCAGATATTCTGCATATTTTTCTATATTTCTATCTTTATCTGCTGAAATATATTCTTGGTTTTCTGACATTGGATGACATCTATCTACTGTATAATGTGGATGATGCCAGTCTAGAAGAGAATGGTAAAAGCCAACTTTCATATTCTGGTTCCTGAAGGCATCAACCATCGGTCTTAAAAGATCTCTGCCAGTTGGTGTGTTGGGAGCCTTATAATTAGTTAGTTTTGTATCCCAGAGGCAAAACCCTTCATGATGTTTTGTTGTTACAACAAAATATTTCATTCCAGCATCACTTGCTGCTTTCGCCCATATTTCAGGATCATATAAATCAGGGTCAAAATGTTTAAAATATTTTTCATATGTTTCAGTATCAATTTTTTCATACTTCTTAATCCATTCATGACGTGCAGGTAATGCGTACAAACCCCAGTGAATAAAAAGTCCGAAGCGATCATTCACAAACCACTTGGTATCACCAGGTGTTGGATCAGGTTTAGGAATTATCATAAGTCAAACACCTCCATTATTTTTTAGAATTAACGCATGATTCTACTACCAGAAGCATTTATTGAATGAGTAATAATAAAAGAATCAAGAATAATTTAATATAATTCAAATACAATTGCATTTTATCTTTTATATAGTAAAATATAAATAGCACTAATTAACTAATTTTTGTATAAAACTAACCAAAGGATAAAACATATGGAGATGGATAGTAAAATAGATAATTATAATTTAACTGAAAATAATTGTAATTCAGATAACTCAATAAATAGAAAGCACAACCACATGATAAATAGCTATCTTTCAAATTTACATGTAAGTCTTATAGTTGCTGCCTTTACAAATTGTCCTGAAACTTGGAGTGATATAGATTATACTCCAGATTATAATAAACTCTATTTTATCTGTAATGGTGAAGGATGGTTAAAAATTGGTGATCAAGAGTTTTACCCAAAACCTGGTCAGCTTTGTTTAATGCCTGCAGGCATTAAACAATCATATTCCTGTATAAACTCAAATTCTTTTACAAAATATTGGTGTCATTTTACAGCTAAAATTGGAGAATTGAATATTTTTGATATAATAAAAACTCCTTTATTAGTAAATATTGAAGATACAGATATTCTTAAGACTCTTTTCGAAAAATTAATATATTACTATAAGAATTCGACATTAACTTCTTCTATTTATTCACAAGCAGTACTAGCAGAGATTCTTGCATTTTTCTTGGATATTGTATCTGAAGAAATTTTTATAAAATCTTCTTCTTCTACCAATAAACTTGAAGAAGTTCTTATATATATCGAAAATAATATATCTCAAGAAATTAGTATTAAACAACTTGCTGAAATGATTCACTTTCACCCTAATTATTTCATACGTTTTTTTAAAAAAAATATTGGTACATCTCCTGCACATTATATAAACAAAATGAGGATGGAAAAGGCGAAGAATTTCTTGATTATTACTAATATGTCAATTACAAGTATAAGTGAAGCTTTGGGTTTTAAAGATATTTATCATTTTTCAAGGACATTTAAAATTTATACAGGTTTCTCACCAACTGAGTATAAAAGGATTATTGCAGAGCATTGATAGTGTTAGATATGAGTATTAACAGCATTAAAAATGTATATTATGATTCCACTTCAAATCTTGTGCCGTAAGCGACAGCGGCGGAATGGAGATTTTTTATGAAATTATTACTATCACCTGACTCCTTTAAGGGTTCTCTCTCTTCTATAGAGGTTATTGATTGTTTAGAGAAGGTGGCTAAAAAGCATTTTTCACCTATTGAAATAATAAAAGTCCCTATTGCTGATGGTGGTGAAGGTACTGTAGATGCCCTTACATTGATGAAAAAGGGACAATTCCATTGGGTTGAAGTAACAGGTCCCTTAGGTTCTAAAGTTAAGGCCAAGTATGGTATTATTAACAATAAAACTGCTGTAATTGAAATGGCTCAAGCTTCTGGTCTTCCCCTATTGGAAGCTCATGAGAAAAATCCATTACTAACCACAACTTATGGAACTGGTGAATTAATTAAAGCTGTTCTGAATGAGGGTATAAGAGATATTATTATAGGAATTGGTGGAAGTGCTACAAATGATGGTGGTATTGGAGCTATCCAGGCTTTAGGTGTAAAACTGACAGATGTTAACAACAAGGAAATTGGTTGGGGTGGCAAAGAACTTGCAAATATACATAACATTAATTTAGAATCACTTGATTATAGAATTAAAGAAAGTAGTATTACTGTTATTTGCGATGTTAATAATCCTTTAACAGGCAAAAATGGAGCAACTGTAATTTTTGGGCCACAAAAAGGAGCAACAAATGAAATCTTAGAGCTGCTTGAAAAAGGCATGCAACACTATGCCGAGGTTATCCGAGAACAACTAGGAGTTGATCCTGACAAAATTCCGGGTGCAGGAGCTGCAGGTGGATTAGGTGCTGCTCTTTGTTGTTTTCTTGGAGCTCAGTTAAAGAAAGGCATTGATACAATTCTTGATTTTGCAGATTTTGACAACCTTCTTGAGGATGTTGATCTTGTTGTAACTGGAGAAGGAAGAATTGATGGTCAATCAATATTTGGGAAAGTACCTGTCGGTATCGCTCGTCGCTGTAAAGCAAAAAGTGTTAAAGTAGTTGCCATTGCTGGCTCCATGGGAGAAAATGCTCAATTAGTCTACGATTATGGCATCGATAGTATTATGCCTATAGTCAATAGAGATATGAGTTTAGAGGAAGCAATGGCACGTTCTGTTGAGTTATTAACTGATGCAGCTGATAGGATGTTCCGCTTTATTAAGGTACTAAGGTAAGTCCCTCCACGCTAGCATCCACTAATGTTGTTGAGTTGTCTCTCAGCTCACCACTAATTATTAGTTTAGCCAAAGGTGTTTCAATATGTTTCTGCAGATATCTCTTTACCGGTCTTGCCCCGTAAACAGGAGAATACGCCTCATCTGCAATAAACAATTTTGCCTTATCAGTAACATCAAGCTTAATATTCCTGTCATCAAGTCTTTTTTGAATATCCTTCAAGGATAGGTCAATAATCTTGATAATTTCTTCTTTTGTCAGAGGCTTGAACATGACAATTTCATCTACCCTATTGAGAAACTCAGGCTTAAAATCTCTTTTTAACTCGCTCATTACAAAATTACGAGTGTCTTCTTTTATTTCACCATTATCATTTATACCTTCAAGTAAATAATTACTTCCTACATTCGAGGTCATAATAATTACAGTGTTTTTAAAATCTACTGTTCTTCCCTGACTGTCAGTGAGTCGGCCATCGTCTAGAATCTGCAATAAAACATTAAATACTTCAGGATGAGCTTTCTCAATTTCATCAAATAAAATAACGCAATATGGTTTTCTCCTTACAGCTTCAGTTAGTTGTCCTCCTTCTTCATAGCCTACATATCCTGGAGGAGCTCCTATGAGCCTTGCTACAGAATGTTTTTCCATGTATTCGCTCATATCTATCCTGACAATATTTTCTTCGCTATCAAACAAAGCTTCGGATAAAGACCTGGCTAGTTCTGTTTTCCCTACGCCTGTAGGACCTAAGAATATAAATGAGCCTATAGGCTTTTTAGTGTCTTTAAGACCTGATCTAGCTCTTAGCACCGCATCTGCAACAGCTGTAACAGCTTCATCCTGACCAATTACTCTTTTATGGAGGACATGATCTAAGTTTAGG
>ENA-UOOK01002385-UOOK01002385.1-fermentation-metagenome-genome-assembly--contig:-NODE-2385-length-23275-cov-4.298794_pt1 | contig 23275 bp, 15 predicted proteins | sample MGYA00245777_ERZ724023 | MGnify/ENA primary metagenome ERZ724023 (study PRJEB28704, sample SAMN03018312) | fermentation metagenome | biome: anthropogenic terrestrial biome; feature: soil; material...
GTATTGATATTGTTGAAGTTGGTAGTGTTGCTTGTATTCGGAGAACGCAACCACACACTAAATCCAAAACCTAAACGGAACATTACAGAACGAACCCCAAAATTTATTTTCCTTTATTCGCAGCCCTCGTCAGATTGCAGTAAGTTTTTATACCTCGACTTGTCTCTTTTCATAATGCCTTTCAGTAAACTTAGCTCATAGTTTATAAGCTCCATCCACCTCGTTAATACTCCTCCTGAAATTTGGAATAGCTCTGTTGCTGCATTGATTTGGGAAATAAGACTTTGTGTATCGGCATATGATTCCAAAAAATAATCTCTTCGCATTTGAAATTCATGAGAGTTAGTTGGATATATGCTGTTCGCACATTTCACCTTCCTATGTATCTCGAATGCAATGTGAGATATATCTTGTGATACATAAAATGTGTATCGCTTAGGAAATTTAACACATTGCTGGATTGTAAAAATGTACAGTTGATACGCCGTATCTAAAAACTGCATATCAGATTCGCCGCGTTTACTTTTAATTACTGAAATATAAACACTTCCTTTCATTCAAAAAGACGGGTGCCGCTCCACAATGGAGCAGCCCCGTCTTAACATCTGTAAGACTATCGTTGGATTTGATTACCGTCCGCTTTCAGCATCGTATATATAGCATTAGGGGGTGGGTAGCGTACTAAGATTAAATACAGAAGCCGAAACAAACGCCAAGGGAGGTGGATGCGCCGTTGGTGCCGTTGTAGGTGCCGGTAGTAATGATATTGCTGAAGCCGGTAGTGTTGCTTGTATTCGGAGAACGCAACCACCAGTATTGTGCTGCGCCAGTACCGTTACTCAAATACTTGATACGGCTATTATTATCAGTAAAGATATCAAATGTGCCTTGGCTTTCATTTGAATATGGAACTGTTGTATCCAACTGCCCAACCTCTTTCGGCGACGGGAGCCAAATTTTATCGCTCGAAGAAGCAATATCGGTAGTGGTCATATTACCAGTATTAGAAAGAACCTCGACCTGTTTAATGATTAGCTTCCATTGGTCGGGCAATCCATTAAATACCCTGCTGTTTAACCACGCACGCATCTTTGTATCTTTCCATCCGCCGGAGTTAACATTAGCATCGTTCATATTGTGAGTTCTATCAAGCAAATGTTTCATCAAGAAACAGCAATTACAATATCTACCGTTATCTGTTCTTGAGAACAAACGGAAATTGTGTTCTGCAATACCAGCAGCCTGCATAGTAATTGTCTCTCTTGTCCACGCTGCGAGTTTTCTGCAACAAGATGCACCGAGGTCATCCATCCATATTTTAGCCCAGTAAACCTTGCCTTTAGCATAGGAGTCCTTAAATGTATCAGCAGCCATACTGCATCCAAGTACAAATGTAGCATCGTGTGTAGTGGCAAGAGAACGGACTACCGTTGAAGTCACCATTGCATCGCCCATCTTATTAGATGCATAAACATATAAGTTTGTATCACCCTTAACATGGCGGATAACAACCATTTCTCTATAAAGAGTAGCTGCTACAGTTGGAGAATATGAAGTGCCATATCTTACAACGCCGCCGCTGGAATACTGTAACTTAAATCCCATATTGTTATCATAGCAGCTTGCAAGTGTCGCACCAGATGTAGTATCACTAAATGAAAAATCAAGTGCAATTACAAACGATTTATCTTCATCAAACAACTTAATTCCAGAGTCGACGAAATTCGTACCATTAAAGACAACAGGCTCGTCCACACTCACGATCTCGTGAGAAACGACATTTGTGAAATTAACATCATTACCCATTACTAAGTCAAACTCGTCTCCACTTGAAATGATAGTATTGTTTGCTCCGGTCGGGTCAAGGATGTTATCCTTTGTCAATGCGTACAGTTCCGTCGGTGTCATTGCGCCAAGCACTTTATCCGTAGGAGACTGAGCTTGAGTATACTGTGCGTGAACATCAATATTCTCTGTGACATAACCCGTGCTCTTATCCCATCCTGCAAACATCTTGTAAATCAGATATGTTTCAAGCGATGTATCTGTCGGTAAGTCGCCGGTATATTCAACACCAGACCCATAATTTACAGTTGCTTGGCTCAAAAGAGTTTCTCCGTTATACCACGATACTGTATAAGTTCTGATTGTGCTTGTATATGTTGCAACGAAATCCGTATCTCGTGTGATGATAGTTGTAGCCGGATTCAAGTCCCAAGAAGCGAATGTATATGTGAATTCTGGATCACTTGCTTTTGTAGGATTTGTTTCAGGAGCAGTAGCATAGCTTCCGCTTTCAACATACTGTTCGTCTACAACAGAGTTATCATCATTAAGGAACCGCACACGATAATACGGGATGATAGTAGCTTCAGACACATCAAAAGTAACATCGTTCCATTTTGCAGTATATCTTTCAAGGCTATAATTACTAATACCACCAGTGATCTTGATTGTACCAGAAATATAGCAGCTTGATAAATCATACAAGTCAGCAAGTATGCTTGTGTCATAAAGCGTCCAGTTAATATTGTACAGATTTAATGTACGCAATGTATCTGTGCAATCTGAAACAATGTCTTTGCTGTCGAGAGTTCCTCCCTCTAAGGTAAGTGTTTCAACCGAATCAAAAGCATCCATATCGAAATCGTCCAAATAATTCAGATTTCTCATTGTCAATGTCGTAACAGTGTTCGGCAGATGCGCTATCTCCAACTTACCGTTTGTCGAGAAAATAACCGTTCTTAGCTTTGTGCCTTCTGCGTAGAGCGTAGTCAGGTTGTTAAAATTAACCAAGTTTAGCTCGCCAGCGAGAGCGGTACATCCTCGAATATCTAATTCTTCGAGTATCGCACCTGCGTTACCAGCCAACGACAAACTTGTGAGTCGCGTATTTTTATATCCTGTGGTAGTGTTACCGAGAATCAATTTCTTTAGCTTAATAGCAGATGAGAATGTTCCCGTTGATAGATAACAAGCAGACAGGTCATCAAACGCCTGTATTCTACTTGAACCATAAACAGTAACCTGAGTATCCGTAGCATCCGATACATTGAATGTGATTTGAGATGCCTGACCTGCTTTAGCTCTTATGCTTCGTGTATCACCGTTACCAAACATTGCAGTAACATACATATCTGTATATGGCGTGATCTTCAAAGTATAATCCGGGGTAACAACAGCAGACTGTCCGGGGTTGTAGCATCTGAATACGACTTTATTGTCATCGGTAATTGCATTTCCGAATAGATGTTTTGTACCAAAATAGATATCTTGGTCTCTAACCCATTGCCTACGCTGATATTTCTTTCTTCCTTGCATCATATCTCGCAAGTATTTAACATCTTTTTTCGGCTTTGAGTTGTCTATACTATCTCCCGTAAATGTACGAAGATATTTTCTTTGAGCATCAAGGCGCCATATTTCCTCTGGATAGCACTCTTGAAAAGTATCAAATTCATTTATAATATCATTTGCATTAAAGCATTCATTTGCCACCGTCTGGAATGTTGTGTTTATTTCGCTTGATAACAAATCACGAAGTCTACACCAAAATACAGACTGAGCGCCATTATACACATAACCGCTCGTAGGATCCCCGTCAATATTATAATCTGTATCCTCTTTGCCATACGGGAATATTAGCTCACCATTATTGTTAATTCCGAGAGCGGTATCGTTATCATAATTCCATAAATCAAAAGCGTACTGCGTGTAATAAGTTTTCCCATTAACAGGGTCTGTATCCTCTGTAGGCACATACTCTCCACCAACAAGCTCACAATATATGTGCATCAATTCACTTGCAGGCTTGCTAACCTGACGATAAGTCCCTGTCTTTGCAAAATGCCAGAAAGTATTCTTTGCTCTGTTATCCATCATAGTGTAAATATGAGTATATGCATAAAAGAATTCTACTGCGCTTCTCACGCACCACTGATCAAGCTCAGCCATAAATTCTGCATTTGTAGATGTAACTACCCAGCGATAGAACGCTCTCCAGACAGCATTATTTTTGCTTATCTGAGCCTTTCCACCATTGCCGGTATCGTTAACAAGCTTACCATCTCTATAGTCGCCACAGCAAGCATAACGCGGCTCAAAAGAATGATCTCCATCGAAAGCTTCATTATCTATGCACCATCTACGCATATTGTTTGAATCATTCCATTCTTCAAGCGTAATTGGATATACATATGACTCTGGTCTTGCAACAGATGCAGGTGTTTGTATCGTTTCACCATCTTCTTCTGTTTCAGTAATAGTGAATGATTCAATTGTCCTTACGCCTTCATTCATATAAACACCAGTTTGGAATTTTGCATTGTTCTTCGTATTATCAGATATTTCAATAACAAATTCATTTGCATCGGAAGGATCATATGCTCTCGTATAGTCTGTCTTCTTGCTGTCTCCGATATTTCCAAGTGCATAAAAATGCCAGTTAGTATCTAAAAACTCGTTGTGAGTACTTATGTCAGGGTTTGTTTCTCTAATAAACAAAATAGCAGGAACAAAGCCCATAGAGTTTTTAACTTTCGCATCTCTTGCTTTTGCAGGAGAAATGTATGGCAAGAAGTCATCATATCGTTTTTGTAATATTGCGTTATTTGCATTCTCAGAAGAGGCGATATTTACTTTTAAATTAAAGAAATTGTTTGGAACAGAATCTCTTGTAAGAGAAACCTTGCCCTCGTCGCCTTTCCAATCTACAACAGACTCGGTTGTAGCATCTTCTGTACCATATCCAAGCGTAACCTGTGACACATACCCACTGTCAGCGGCTACCTTATCACTCGGCTTATGTGTACCATCGCAGTTAAACAAGAAGTCAACATTTCTTCCTGAGATACCATAGTTGTCAGATGTAGTTCCTTGTCCGCTATGCCAACCATTTTCAAAATACCAGTTGTCATAATACGGGTCTCCCTCGAAAACATCTCCTCCACCTGCGTGAATACAACGCAAACTTGCTTTAACAAAAGTCTTCTTGGAAGTTGTAAAGTGGTCTGTCTCCAACATTAATATTTTTGTATTAGGAACAATTGGAGCAAGACGCTCAGGGTCAAGCGTTCCTTCTGTGTTGTAAGGCGTATATTCAGTTGTTTCGTTGTTGTAATAGATACTATTTCTATTATACCTATCCATCATTATTGACGAATCTCTTGAATCGGCTATAAAGTTTCTCATAATTGATTCCGTAGAGAGAGAAAGCGAATAAATCTTAAGCCTATAAATTCGTACATCACAATAATCAGAGCCAATAACAATTGGTTGAGGTGTGTACTGGTAAAATCTATCTCCGCCGCTATAAACATATGCTTTGCATGGAACACCGTCCTCATATGCCATTACAAAAGACTGCGCTCCAACTTCTTCTCTGTCTAATGTGTCAATGTTAATGTCCATTTCAATAATATCGTCTTCACTGTATGGAAGGTAAAGATATGTGTTAGTTGTTGCAACACCCTCAACTTCTATATCGGAAGCATTGTTTGTCTTTAACCAACCGTTATGGACGCCCATTTGGATACCAACTTTAGTTGTCTGTTCAACACCGCCAACCGTGTTAGTCACCGATTCAACATTACTAAACCACACAGCATTTGCATCCTGAACATTTTCTGTTTTGAATACGAGTTTCATTTCAGATCCGGTGTTCGTTATGTTTGTGTTTTGATTTCCTGTGAACATCATATAATTAAGTGTCGCACGGGTTCCAGACTTAATTAAGAAATATGTATCTCCGTTTTCATCGCGTTTATAACCTCCGTTTGCCCAGTCGAAATTATCAGACACGGAGATACCATACGAACCGTTAGTCCATTCTCTTTCTTCAGACTGATTTGTTAATCCAACAGGGTTAAAATCAACAACGAGACCGCCAGTAATTTGACCAACATCAATTCCAAGTTCTTCGACATCAACTTTGATTGTAACAGATGTAGTTGAATCACCAACACAAGCAATTACGAGTTCATGTGCACCAACACTATCCGCTCTGTAACTCCATATATTTCGAGATCCAGTCAATGTACTTGTGCTAACAAGAACACCATCAGCAGTCAGAGTGACCTGCGGCATACTTGTTGAAGGATCAAATACATTGTATTCGATAGAAACGGTGTCGTATTGTTTGGCGTTGATAACGCCATAATGATCAAATCGATATGCACAACCAATAACGGGACTTGTTGCGGACTCGTCATACCAAATGATGTCCTTATAAATATGGTCTGTCTCAATATCGATATTGTTAATATTTGCAGTGATATAACACTCAAGTAAGTGTGTTCCGTGAGTTTTTGCAGGTATCAAATACGACTGCACAACTCCGGATGTTGCCGTATTGACAGTCTCAATTTCCGTACCGTCAATTAAGAAATGCACATCCTTAGAGATAGAACCATAAGGAGTATAAGAAAAGCTAACAGGCTGACCTGCGGCATATTGTATTCTATCGTTGAATGCCGATTCGATTCTAACATCAACGACTTGCACAGTCCAAGATTTAACCGTCATATTTCCGCTTTCATCTGTTACTGTAAGAATAAGCTTTTGTGTTCCTACACTTACATACTTTGAAAGATCAAAAGAGTTGACGCCTTGAACAAGCATACCCGTGCTCAACAGCCTGCTTCCTATTTTCCAACTATATGTTCCATCAATTGCGCTTCCGTCTGAGTCTGTGGAAGAAAACTCGATTTCGATTTCAACTTTATCAGTTGGTGTTAAAATGAGGGGAGACTGTGTGATTTTTCTTACTGACAGATTTGATGCAGAACTTCCGCCTCCACCTCCACCGGTAATTGTCAATGTGGTCTTTGGCTCATCGTTTTCATATAAAGTAAACAGCCCGGTTTCACTATCATAAGTAACATCATACTCTCCGCCGTCTGTAGAAAACTCTACGCCATCACCAATTTTATTTCCATTCTTATCAATCAGATGTAAAATATTATCTTCATCAACTTCAATATCAGTTATTGATTGTGGTAATTCAACTGATTCACCAATAGGATCGCCGTCATTTGTAAGTTGAATTTTGCCATCAACGACACTTAATCCATCTGCAAATCTTTTTAAATCAAGTGTGATTGAAGAACCGGCTATTTCTTCTCCGCCACTTGTCAGCTTCAATACACCTGTTTCTGCATTAAAACTGAATCCGTCAGCCTTACCGCCGATTGCAGAATTTAAACTACTGCAAGCCCCGTCAATCAGCTCCATATTAGAATTACAACCCACACCGTTAATAAGTGAGCGCCATTCTAAAAATGTTAAGCCAGTTTCAAGAGCATTAGTAAGCGTAAGACCTAAATAATTTGTTGTACTCATTTAATCCTCCTATACAAAGAGGGCGAATAACGAATCGTTATCCACCCTCGTAATTTAAACCATCAAAACCATTTACCGTTTATCATAAAGATCAAGTATCGGATAGCGAAATCGATCCATTCGATAATCCGATATAACCAGATACTGTTACGAACACAGCCTTTTTACTTTCTGCTTCGTCATTTTGAATTGCAAGAGCAATATCGTCTCCATTTGATGAATATATTCCCGATATTGCACCAACATCGTCTTTACATTCAATTGATAGACCTATATTACTACCATTTGTTTCTTTGTTAAACAAAGGAGGTAACACATTGTTTTTCAGTATATTATTATGCGCTATATAAACACATTTGGTTAGGTATGCAGGTATTTTCTCAAGTATATTGAATGTAGATAACATCGTATCAATATCATTTAATATCTGCGGATCAAGCTCCCCTAAAGTCATATATCTCGGGTTCGTTAATCCTGACAAATTGATGTTTTGATTTATATCCAAATATACATTCTTTAAATACGGCAATACACAACTACTGTCTATTTGCATTTGAACATTATTCGCCTGTGAATCAATATGACTTACAATAGATATCGGATCATTTTTAAGCATAAGCCAATCAGCACAGCAAGTAGATATTTCACCAAGAGTCCAATAGTCAATATCTCCAAGAGTAAATGGGTCTAAAAGACCAAGTGTGTGTATGCCTGCGCTGATTTGTTCAAACGATATATTGATTTGCTGACTAATATTCAGGTCATTGTTATGCAGATATACAACTATACCTGTATCTTCGAGAATAATATCTTTTAAAGTCGGAGTATCACCTACAACCATTTCACTGTTTATGTACAATGTAATGCCCGGAGTGCCCACATCCCAATAATATACGAGGTCGTTTACAATAAACGGAAAGCGTATCGGCTGAGATAATTTAAACGGAAATCGCTTTGGCTGGTCGTTAAAGGGGAAGAATATTTTGGTCATAGACCAGCCACCCCCTTATTATGCAGATACCGTCGGAGAATAATCTGTCAAAGTTACACTCAGAGTTTCTGCGGCAATTGTAATTGTCGTATTACTTTCAATAGTTTTTGCCTCATCAAGAGCTCCGCTTGAAAGCAAGTTTGCCGAAGCGCTGCTACCATCAAATAGAACCCAATATGACGCTTTTGAATCTGACGGAAACCATACAGCAGTACTACGAGGAAATTCCAAAGAAGTTGTGTTCTTTACAACCCCATTGATTGGATTACTAAAAGCTGTAATTTCTACTCGGCTATAATTACCACCAGTAGGTTCAGATATGCCAGTTCCGTCGGCTTCTGGCAATGTGCTGGAAAGACCGACATAAAACGCCGTTTCGTTATTTGTATACATGGTTCCCATAATTGTATTGAGCCAATATGTACTATTCATTTATTTGCATCCTTTCTTATCGATTGATATTTTGCTTAATATATAGATATCCCTGACAAATGCGCAAATCATCATCATGTTTAATTTCTATCTGGTACAAAAATTTTCCTCTAAGACCTTTTGTGTCATTTTCATTAAACATAAATAAAACGATTGAACTACCATCAAGAGTTGGTCTGACTTCACCTATTTTCTGAAATATGTGAGCTATAGCATTTGCATTTGCTCCTATGCCGGTAGTGGCTTTTAATGGCATAAGCGTTAAAGTCGCTGTGCACTCAGACGCAGTATCGGCGGAGAACTTAGACCCATCATCTCGAACAAGAACAACTTCCCAAGGCAAAGTATCTCCTCCGTACATTTCAATATCAGGGAGGTTACTAATTTCAAATTCTGTTTTATCCATAAATATTACCCTCCTGCATTTATCGGAAACTCACATATAAACTTTAATGTTCCGTTTCCCGTTACGCTAAGTATGTTTTCACCCTTTTTCAACCTAAAAAACTTAAAATTGAAATATGGGTACATATTAATATCCTGATCATCCGATATAATACATTTATCGTTATCAACATTTATTTGTGATATAGAGTTAGGTATGTTTGTAAAGGAAAATACCCGGTTATTGTCTGTTTCATTCGTGATTGTGAAATTACCACCAGAACTCGGAGATATAACTATCTGCGGCATAAAATAACCGTTATGGCTGCTTTCATTATAAAACGATATTCGCTCGCTGCCATTTATATCAAACTCAAATTCTTGTGGATAAAGATATGCATATGGACTATCACAAATAACAGTGGCTTTTAATGCCCACGGTATATTGCCAAATTCTACGATTTCTAAATTTGAGATCATACAATTATATCTGACATATTCAAGGTCACTTTGTTCAACCTCTAACCACATATATGTATCGTGACCAGTCAACCAACAAGCTATCGTTTCCAACTCATATCTATCAAGATATTTTTCATTATCAATGCGTTTTTGATCTACGCCAAACACAATTGAGAACTCAAGTTTTTTATCAAACTTAACTCCATAAAAATAAGGCTTCCATCTGGAAGATGTAGTCTCTTCTATGATTGAAACAGGGCTTGCGAATTTACCAGCGCTTTGCGAAGTGCTACCTATATCATACAACATCAGATCGTAATCATCGCACGGGATACCATTAAATATAAATGACTTTCCCCAAAATGCCATAATTGCACCTCCGCTCTGTATTACTCAAAAGAAACAAAGTCTTCTAAAGAATAAATGTCTGAGGAGCTAATAGATTGGGTACCTATATCATTTTCACTTATGATAATTGGTACAATGTTCCAATCAATTTCAAGTTCGCCGAGTTCAAGCATTTTCTCTTGATATTTACCGAATCCGTCCTGCGATTCAAATGAGATTGTGCCATCTGGATTTTCTTTTCCGTTAAACTCTGCTATATATTTATGTTCTTCGGAAATAGCGAACTGGAAATGTTCCTCGACCTTCTTTGTAAGCTCGTATAAACCCTTCGCCTTTTTTACAGGCATCTTAAGCTCTGATAATCTCATAAGAGCAGGGTATGCTTTGTTTATTTTAAATTGTGTCATAGTTTTTCCTTTCTTTCTACAATGCTCATTATAGAAGAGCAGTTTTATTTACTCAATTGAGCTAAATATTCTTCCTTACCTTGAATTACAGTGCCTTTGGATTCCAAAAATTCTAATATTTCCTTATCCGAGTATGCAAGAACTTTTTCAAGAACATCTGGATTAAAACACCTTAATCCTAAAGCGCCATTTGATTCAATCGAAAGTTTGTGTTTTTCATATAACTTTTGATAATCGTTTCTTACAACAGAAATCAAGCTTTCTATCTCAGTAATTGTCATCATATACCTCCATTATTTACACATAATATCCGCAGCATACACCAGAAACAAATACAAGGTTTACTCCCGATGTAGCAAGACCTAAAAATGTATTACAAACACAATACATATCAAATGTTTGACCATAGTGCCAACCAACACCCATAGTGCCAACATTATCGGTCGAATAAACTCTCAAAGTCCCTGTCCGTATTGACACAACTCCAGAAGAATTTACGGCAAATGTGCCGTTGTTAATGCTAATTGCGCCAATTCTTGCTGTGGAAATCGTACCAGAGGTTATCTGTGCGGCATCTACGGTTAGATTTGAAATTGTAACATTATTAGCATTTAGCGTACCGGTCGTTATCTTATCTGCTGATAGATTTGGAATCCTGCTCGTAGAAAACTGACCAGATGTAATCTGGCTGGCTGGTAGACCACTAATTTGACTTGCAGTTAATGTGCCGACAGTAATGCTGTCCGCCCTTAAATTAGATACCGTTATTCTATTACAATTCAAAGTTCCACCAGTAATATTGCTTGCACTTAAGTTTGTTACGGAAACATTGTTGCCGTTTAGCGTACCGGTCGTTATCTTATCTGCTGATAGATTTGGAATCCTCGCAGAATTTATTGTACCGGATGTAATGTTTGCCGCTGCAACCTGAAGAACACCTCCAGATATTGAACAACCACCAATTATACCGCTTGTCGCTGTAACAGAACCACTGATATCAACATTATTCGCGGATATCTTCCCGTTGGAAGTGTTTAATTTAATATAATAACTTGATGTTCCAATGGAAATCCCGTCAGTTCCTATGTAGATGCCAGTGTTACCACTCGTATATGATGGTTTACCGTTATAAATATATGTACTTTCAATAGTCCAACCAGAAGACCCACCGATATATCCAGAAGTAGCCGTTACCTTACCAGTAAATTCACCAGTAGTAGCCTTTAGCGTTCCCTTGAAAAACAGATTTCCAGATCCATCAACCCAGAATTTATAATTATCAGAATTTACTGTTCCATCTTGATTAATCAGTGGATATGTACCAAGTGCAATTCCATGAATCGTATCTAACAATATATGCGTTTTTGTCTCATCGCTTGTAATACTAAATACACTGTTGTGAAGCACGCATCCGTCAGCATCAACCTTCAGCACGGCAACTCCGCCGTCTTTTTTTGCGCTTTCAATAACAAGATTTGAACCAGCTAACAATGTGCCTACAATGTTTGGTGCAACTACACCCCAACAATTTCCTATGTTTTTATCATAAAAATTGCCAATAGCAAGCTCGGCAGTAGACCAATTGTTACTCGTCATAATAATGCTGTTATTATTCAGCCAAACTTGACATGGATCATAATCAGTATGATTTTCGTTAGTCCACTTCCGCAGTCTAATGCCAGAATCCCCCCAAGTTATAGCTTGGTCTTTCGATGACATAATAGCATTTTTTGCAACATCCAAAGCGGATGTCATAAAGTCTTTTACTTGCGTATGTGCTCCACTATCGACAAACGCCGAATATGTGAATTTACTTACATCCACGCTTTTACCCATTGAAACGCTTTGCTCCAACAGATCCGCAAGCATAAATGAACTATCTCCTGAAACATATGTGTCGCTAAATTCAAGGCTTAAACTTTGGAATGAATCATACTCATACCTTAATCCAATTACAATTGGAGCAAGAGTCTGATTATCAGACAAGCCCACATATAATTTTTCCCCCTGTTTCAATGCATTTTTAAATTGAGTAAATTCATCAATGAATAAAAAATTTGCGCTTGTAACAGAAAACTTAAATGAGGGTTGAGATACTTTTGTTAGAATATTGTTTCCGTACTCAAACAAATCCCAAGAAACTGACCTCTTTGCATATTCGCTTGTGTTAAGCGTTAAGTAAAGGTATGAATTTATACTACGCACCGTTAGTGTTGCACTACTTGCTGATGTTATATTTCCGCAAGTTCCTGACAGAGATATACACGCAGTATTATATGAACTTCCATTTATTGTACCGCTACCAAGATATGCTGTCATCAAGAAGCTACCGTTAGATGACTTCTCAACTACACCTTTGATGATATCTGATGTTATTAACCCTGTCATTCTAAGGTTTCCACCTTTTATTTCGTAAACTGTCCTATTGCTTGTATCGGCTGTTTTTGTAACATTAGACGCACTTACATAAAGCGTACCAGATGTAATCTTATTCCCATAATCGCTTCCGCTATATGACCCTGTTTCTTGAACAACGAAACTACTTTCGCTCACAGCATCATCTTTTATAAACCTATCAATAGCGACATATTCTTCATTAGTAAAACAATTACGAAAATTGGTTGCTTGGTTTATTGCAACCATCTCAGCCATAGTTGATGCCATTTCGCTTTCAATGCCTGATATTTCTGCTTTTTTTGCATTAATCTCATATTGTTTTGAGCTAATAAGTGAGTTAATAGAATTTAACGAAGATTGATTGTCTAAGTTTTGAGCAATTGCACGGATTATAACAGCCTGTTGATTCTCAAGAGAAGTCATTTCTCCCTCTAAATCAACTAAGGCAGCAGCCTCTGTCGTTTTACGCATTACTTGTAACGAGTATTCGATTGAAAGATTATAATATGGCGTCTGATAGCTCCTATATACATTCTTCCAATTTGTGTACTTATCAATCGTTGTTTGGCTAAAATTGTCTGGAGTCATATAATAATCAATGTTGATGATTTTATTATCTCCAGTTGGATTTACATCACGAATATCTACACCTTCAGCACCATTAACATCTAAGCGCGTAATGATGCTCTCCGTATCCTCCTCAATTGATATTTCTTTTGCTAAATTCTCAAGGGAAATATATACAGGATTTGTAGGGATTATTGAAGACACATCCCGAACATTTATTCTCCTGTTATATGTATCAAAGTCAAAAATACAGCTATATGATTGTTGTAATGTGCTTTTGATAAAGTTATAAATATTTTCATCAGAAACTTCATATGTCCTGTATTTTCCTATCAATGAACTATCTACCGTGCCAACACTCCACGACGGCATAAGCTCTAAAATAATTCCAAGAATTGTACCGCTTGGAGAAACCGGATTCCAAAAATTATATGTACCATTTTCAAGAGTAATCTTTTTGAATGTAAATTCGTACTCCAAAGAATATGCCTTACAAGCCTTTATACGCTTTATTCCATCTCCGGTTTCCTTCGGGTTCATCAGAATAAATTGCCCTATGTCCTGCAAGTCAATTATTCTCATACCAATAGCACCATTGTAATTTGGTACTTCAACGCCATCAGTGTAAGCAGGGAGGTTAAAATCAAGTGTAGACACTTCGTTATATTTAATATCAACAGCAACATTTGAAACCGCTCCAAGGACGCCAATGGGTGATCCAGAGGTGTTTTTCAAAATAAGAATAGGCTGTTCGTGTATATCTACTTCGGAAAAATCAACTATCATTTTAATATCAACCTCCTTTTTTATTAAAATGGGGGAGGACATATTCCTATGCCTCCCCGTATTATTATGGTTTTAATTTTGCGTTATTGTGATTATTTATTCCTTTACGCTCAAAAGCATTGTATAGTTTAGCAATTGCGGTATCTGCAATTTCTTCACCGTAACGACGAGCATCATCATCAGACATATCACCATTGTGATTTATCTCAATATTGAACTCGGGATTAAATAATGTTTGCGTAGAAGAATTAACAACTTCCGGATTTGCACCGTCAACATTGTAGTTCGTATCAAGTGTAGAAAGTGGAAGTTCAGTACTTGCAAGACTAACGCCAAGACGCTTAGCAAGTTCTGTCTGAAAATCAATAATACGATATACAGACTCCTGCTTTTGGTCGTTCAGTACGATTTCGCCGGCTTCAAGCAGGGCTAATATTTCCTCTTTGCCTGTCGCACTTCCACCAACAACTCCACCCGTGTGATACTTTGGTATTGCTCCTATAGTCGTTACGGCACCGCCGTTTAAACCAGCAACAGATAATCCGTATTCTTCAACTGCTTTCTTAGCATTCTTCCAAGCATTTGTTATGCGCTCGTCAATAGTTGTCCCAAGATCTTGAACAGTGCCTATACTTTGCTTTAATAGCTCAATTTCCGAGTTCTTTTCCGACTCATATTCATCAGCCATTTTATCGAGCGCATCCATTTGTTCATCATATGAATGTTCGCTTTGAGTGTCATTTAGCTCTTTTTGTTTTTCCGCAAGTTCGGAAAGCAGTGCATTCCTCTGCGCTTGAGCCTCACGGCTATTGTCCAAAGAAAGCTTATCGATCTTTGCCTGAAGATCTGCAATTTCCTTGACTTTATCTGCAACATTTTCCTCATACTCATACTCATCTTTAGCAGATTCAATTGCTTCTTTGCGTTTGTCAATAATATCGTTATACGCATCGATTTGCTTCTTATACACATCTTCAATACAGTCAATGATCTCTTCTGCTGCATCCTGAATTTCATATGTCAAATCTTCAATATTATCTATTGAATCACGATTAGAATCATTTAAGTCCTCGGTTGTGCTTATTAGATTCTCTGTATCTTTTCTAAGAGCGTTTGTAGCCTCTTGCAGTGTTTCGTACTTACCTTTAGAAGTTGCAGTTAAATCGTTCAAATGTTCAAGATTTGAAATGTAGAGCTGGTTTGTTTTTGAATTGTACTCAACTTGGAATCCAAGCTTGCGCAAAGCTGCCGCATTAGCAGCAATGCTTTTACTGCGTTGATTCACAAGATTTTTCTCTGCTTCTGCTTCTTCTTTATACGCATTAACTAACTTGTCATATAATTTAATTTTTGCAGCAGGATCATCTGTATGGCTAAGTTCATCTTCAAGATTCTCCCTGAGTGTCTGAGCGTCAGCAAGCCTTTTTAAAGCTGCATAGTATTCATCAACATCGGCGATATATTCATCAATTTCTTTTTTATTATTAGACGAAGAGCTCGAAGAACCATACAGGCTGGTTAGGTCAAGTCCTTTAAGATTTTGAAGATTATCAATAATGTTTAGGTTTGTCTGGTATTGGGTTTTAATATCAGACAGCCTGTCTGCAATTGCCTTTTCTTGATTACTCGTCCACTCATCGATAGTTTTATTGTCAATGCTGTTATAATTATACTTTCCTTTTAGGTTAGTATCCAAACCAACATTGATTTCTCCATCGTCTCCGACTTCTTCAAGAATACCCCATTCCCATTTTCCTTCTGAGAACAGCCTACAAATAGTCTGCCAAAGCGACTTGAACCATTCACCAATGCCATTGATTTTTGTTCTAATTTTCTCTTGCGCTTTTCCAGTAGCTTCAACGGAAGCGTTAGCTGATGCATTGTAAAAGCTTGTAACATCAGATGCACTTTGTCCCCAAGCATCAGTATTCTCCTCAGCAGCCTTGTTTGCATTTTCCATTTGGGCATTAAGAGCATTTTGATTTACGGTCAGAACTCCATCTTCCATAGATACATAGTTTCTGCCTTGTAAATCATTAAACTCAGCCACCTTATTTACGAGCCATTCTTCACTATCAATTTTTCCATTAACTTCAGCCTGTTTAATGTCAAATATTATAGCGAGCTTTCTATCTTCAAGCTCAATTTGCGCTTGTAAACATTCATTTGCTGCTTTTAACTCTGCAATTTTCGCCTCAATAGTAGCGTCATATTCTGCTTCATAATTATCAAGAAGATTCTGCAAAACCCTGTTTTGTCCATCAATGGTTTCGTCTTGGAATAGATTTGCTTTTTCAAGAAGTTCTGGGTACTGTAGAGCTAACTTTGCAACTTCTGCTTTAGTAAGAGCGGTTCCATCTCGCAGCTTCTCCATTGCAGATATTACATTGTTTAATCCACCAGTAATATCATCAAACTTATCTGTCATAGTTGAGAAATCCAAAACCTCAACCATATCAGCACCAACGAATGACAATTCAAGAATCTCTTGCTTTAACTCATCAAGAGTTAGAGACCCATCCGCTGCCTGCACTTTATACGCAAGCTCTATTTCATTTGCGCTAAAATCATCAACAGCATCTTTATACTCATCCTTTAGTAAACTCTTTACCTTGTCTGCTTTATCATACAAATCGTCAATATTAAGAGTTAGGGTGAGTGTATTTATAAATTTATTACTAAATCCAGCTTCTTTAAGATCGGCAACAAGACCATCAACAGCCATTTGATATTCTTTAAACGACAATTCTCCGCTGTTAAACTTTGTCATTGTATCAAATAACTTTTCAACTGCCGCCTGCGCCTCTGGAGTTGCTTCTGTGATCGGATCGATAAGCCACTCTTTTATCTGGCTCTTCATATCTTCAGTGCCTTCAATTTTTAATGAAGCAATGTCAATATTTCCAAGCATTTTTGATACGATATTTTGTAGCTCGTCACCAAGAGTATTAAAGTTTTCATCTGTCTGCATCCAAGAGTTAATAGCTGGCATAATTGATTGCCATTGCTTATTGATTTTTTCCTTTGCGTCTTTAATAAGCTTCTCTTGGTTTGTTACAAACTGATCAACAGAATCCTTAAATTTGTCTTCGTCATCTTCATTTAATTGATACCAGCTATATCCTGTGCTTACAGTTCCAGACTGTGTATCAACAATATCCGGTGAGTAGTGATACTCACTCTTGATACCATATTTTGATAAGAAATCTGAATAAGTATTTATTGTGTCTACATCTGTATTTAAAAATCCAGCGATTCCATTAGGAGTTAAGCTCTTTATAAGCTTAACTTTTTCCGTGTAGGCATCAATTTCCTTATTATATTCACCTTGAATATCTGTTGCCTTTTCAATTAAACCCGGTAATTCTTCATCTGTAATTTGTTTGTTCGCAGCTTGTCTTTGAGCTTCAACAAGTTTCCATAATGAATCAGAAAGCGTATTTGCAGAATACGACAAAGACAACATCGCGTTGCCATTGCTATCCATACCGAGGTTAAGCTCTGGAAACATTTCTGCAATTTTATTATTTAACGATAGGAACTCTGAATACTCTTCATCCGTAAGGCTGACATTTTTTCCAAAGTCGTCTACACCTTTTGCAAGCTGAACAAACCTTGGAATTACTTCATCAGCAGAAGATTTGAGATTTCTATATTCATTTGCAATTCCTTTGATGTTATCGACGGTTTCTTTCATCTCATCGTTTAGACGAGAGATTTTTTCTTCAGAAGTCTCTATATTTCCTATCATATTGCCAATCGTGGTGGCAAGTTCAAGGACAAGCGATATTCCAAGGGCAATCCAACCCCAAATCGGGATTGAAGCCATAAGCGTCTTGAAACTTGTTGCAAGACCCTTATTGGCAACAGTAAGCGTTCCTTCTGCCGTAGACAGACCAAGCGTCGAAATAATTTGTGCTCTTTCAGAAGCAGTAAGTGCTCCACTCGCCACAGCACGGTCTATTTCTGCGAGAAGTAACTTACGCTGTTGCACAGTAAGCCCTGCCAATGAAACGGAAAGCTGATCTGTTGCTGCCTTTTGTGTAATAATCGCGTTTTTCTGTAACAATATCTGTTGAACAAGAGTTGCCATTTTATTGGCATTCATTTGCCCCATTATTAAAGCAACAGATACAGCCAACAAAGGAAGCAAAAGATGTATTTTTTGTAAACCATCAAGTACAGTAATCAATAGTGATCCAAGATCGACTACAAATTTGATTACACCACTATCGATTAAGTTGTTTGAAAAAGTTTCAAACTTAGATTGGAATACGCTTAATTTACCTGCAATGCTATCAAGATATTTTTCGTTTTCTGCCATTGCAGAACCAAATGCCGTTGCAGCAGTTTGCAAGGCTTTTTCCGCATCTTCAAAATTTGTTAGCAACGATGTTACAGCATTAGCATTTCGTTTACCGCCAATTAATTCAAGAATATTTGCGGAATCAATATCCGATAATTCCTCCCACACTTGTGAGAGTTCTTTCATAATCTGATATGTTGACTTAAATGTCGTTTCATCAATCATTATATCAACTTTTCCCTTAGTTAAAGTTAAAAGCTGACTTCTTAATTCAGAAACACTATTTGCCATACCGTCAGTTGCTTCACCAGCTTCTTCAGCATCTGTTTTAGCAGCACGAAGAAACATTGAAATTGTCTTTAAAGCCGTACCGACTTTTTCTGGATCTTGAACGACGGCGTTCATACCAGTAATTAACGCAATACTTTCATTTAGGTTATTACCAGCAGCAGCTAATGATGATGCAGAACGCTGTAATGCAGAACCAATACCTTCTGAGCTGATTGCAAAATTATTACCAACTTCATTAAACCTATCAATAATACTTATTGCATTGTTTGCAGACTCACCAAATTGTTCAAACGCTTTTATGGTTGAAATCAGAGGCTCAGAAGCTGTACCAATATCTTCGATTCCGTCTCCGACATTTTTATATACAAGCGCCGCTTCTGCCAATGCTGCCGAATCCGCAATATTATATCCAAGTCTTGCAAAATCGGCAGTCGCATTGATTGTATCTGCGAGTGTAGCACCGATTGTTTGCGATAGTTGTTGCGCTGTTGTTAAAAACTTTTTATATGACAACTCAGAAAGATCTGTTACCTTCCTAAGTTCAGTCATTGCCGCATCAACCTCTTTGACTGCGGTTATCATATCCGTAAAGACGCGATAAACAGCCATAAGTGTGCGTGTAATTAAAGACCATCCGCCGAATTTTGCGAATCCTTTCTTCATTGTATCGAAGAAAGTGTTCCCAGACATACCAGCAGCTTTTGCACTACTTTGTATCTCATAGAATCTCATCCGAATTAATTTCAACTGTTCGTCAGTTAAGCTTGCTTCGGATTGCAGCGTATGCATTACTCCATCAAGCTCAGACCCATAAACTTTATACGCTTTGCTGTTTGATAGAATATATCTTTGTACTTGCGCCTTTAAAGATACTTGCTGTTGCGCAAGCGCTAATTGTTTGCGTGCAGCAACTTCCTCTGCGGCAGCAGCCCGTTCTGCTTCAGTAGCTGATTGTCGCGTAGCGGCTTGTTCTTGCTGTATTAGTGATATTTTTTGTTGAAGTGCAATACCTTCTTGTTGCAGAGACTGAATTTCTTCAGCAGACAACGCAACTTTTGTATTCCGTAATTCTTCAACTTTTACCTGCCAAGCAGTATACGCAGCAGTAATTTCATTTACCTGAGATGCGTTACCAACCATCTGATTGCCAGATAAGGCAGTTTTATATGTACTTCCGAGCCTCTTTTGGATATCGTCGACAACACGCATTTGTGCCGCCCATTGGCTTGTTGACTGTTTTGCTTTATCTATATCTTCAACAATTTTATCAATGTTTGTCTCTCCAAGAAACTCTTTCAATCCGGTAATACTAAGACCACTCAGCATTGTTTGCAATTGCTGGCGTAGTTTAGTTACAGCGCCAGACGCATCTATCTTACCGATTTTTAATGTAAGAGTATTATCTCCAGATAAATATGTCTGAATATCACGAACAATCTTTTTTCGTTGCTCTACCGTCATGCTAACGGAGAAATTTTTCAACTTTATCGGATTGCTCGCCGTTGCTGTATTTACATACTTTTGAATTTCTGAACGGAAGGCAGATGCCCCGGAAGTATTTACGGATAATTTAATTTTTGCTCCAAAAGCCATCATTTCACCATCCTTCTATAGCGAAAGAGGAGTGAACTCAATCACTCCTCCATCAAAGTTAAATTTCTATACATATTCCGATTTCCCTTTGAATTCCTTTTTGAATGGCTGACTTGATTTCTCGGCTTGTGTCTATTTCGTCCTGCGTGTTTGAAACAGCAGGGCGCGGGAACCCGCCTCTCCATATACCCATGTTTCCGCTTTCCAATAATTTTAGAAATGCACCGGGATATCTATTGTGGAAGCTCCAGCCAGAAAGAACCGCTGGAGATGCAGTTGCGGTACTTGTAATCAATATTGTGTGTTTATCCTGTAATATTGATGTAATAGCGTCTTCAAGAACATGGCGTCTTTCATATGTCTTTCCATTTACCCATCCGTTCTCTATTGGTGTATAAGCATCATAAATATCAGATTTTATATGTTTCTTCAGAATATTCTCTGCAACTGGTGCAACATCAATTTGTAGGATTTTTGTAGCCTTATTATCAACCGCATTTACAAGCTCGTCCCAATCAGAAAAGAAACGATCAGCCATTATTATCGCCAGCCTTGGTTTCAAGGACAATTTTGGCGATGTCTTCTTCTTTCATATCCTTTAATTTAGATATTCCACTAACAAAATTAGCCATTTCGTCTACTGACGATCCGCCAAACACTTTTTCGCCAGTTTCTGCAATATCATTAAACTTGTTAATAACTTCATTAATTTTAGACACCGCAGCAGACGACATAACATCAAGCATAAACTTAATTTTCTTATCAATCGCTCTGATAATATCATTGAATTGACATTCATTAATCAAATTAACTACCTGCTGAAATCCCCTTGTGTTATAAACAAGCCAATATTGTTTTTCAAGATTTGACGGCATTGCAAAATTGGCATAATGGGTAAGAACTGCTGTTCTTATTGCAAAGTCATATGCTTCGGGGATATACTCTCCACTTTCACCATCAATGCAGGCTTCGACTACCTCCTGAACAAACAACATCATTTCAGGCAATGAAATAGTCTTGTTGATTTGGATAGTCACATCATCCGTATCAATAAGTGTCTCTGTGATAACATTATCTGCTGTAAGCGCCATTTCAAACTTATTAACAGATACTCTTTCGATGTTTTTAGCCATTAGTCATTCTCCTTTATTTCTTTTAATTGTTTTTCGGCTCGTTTGAGCTTTTTATACTTATCATAATCAACCCAACCTCCGAATTTTTTTACATAACAAATCCATATGTAATTAATATCTGGATATATAAACCAGAATAATTTCCGTTTCAATAAAGCGACTTGATCCGGATAACCCTTTGTATCAATAACTTCTTCAGATCCATCTTTATAACGAACAAAAAAATCAGCCACATATTTTACGGGCTGAACGGTTTTATTATCATGAATAAACTTTGGTTGTAGTTCATATACTTTTTGCAATTCGCAATAAACTATATCACCACTCTTCTCCAATGGACAAAGGACATCACGATAGTATTTCATTTCCAATACGGAATCAAATAGAATTCCGTTATGTGTTCTTTTGCTTTTGTCGTCACTTACATTAAATTTACTCGTATTTATCACCTCTATTTATAAACCCAGACATAACCTCCTGCTGTTTTTAATTTTCCATTACAACATTTTGCTATATTGGTATTTGGTATATTGGTTTCTCTTTGAGCCTCCATTGTGCTAATATAGTTTCTTATATAATTGTTATTCTTATCATATTGTGACACTCTTTTTTTGTTGTAACTTTCAATACGCATTTTATGTTTTGTCTCTTCGCTATGCGTTTTTCCTGTTCTCGATAAAGAAATTTTCAGTTTTGTGCTTTCGCTATGGTTTATTCCTAAATGCGTTTTCTGTCCTTTTAAACTATTACTCAATTTCCTTCGAGTCTCATCGCTTACAATCATTCCGTATTGTCCTTCTCCGCCAAGAGTAATATTATAACCATGTTCTTTATTTGAAGAATCTAACTTTTTGATTAAGCTAATCTCTAAATTTTTCGCATCGCATTCTGATAAATTTTCAGCAATTACTTTATGAATAAAATTATTCCAACCATACTTTTGAATAGCTGCATAAAAATATTTGTTTCGTTTATAGCCATTCCCATTCCACCATCTATGTTCTGGTTTTTGGCTTGTAATACCTACATAATATTTGTTTGAAGGGGATATGTGAATATAAACAGAGTATTTTTTTGATTCTTGCTTCGACATATTTCACCACCGTAAACGCAGAAAAATAAGGGGAGGAAAAATAACCCTAATAAATAGATTTCTCCTCCCCATATTCTTTTTTCACTCATTTATCAGAGCCAAATTCGTTTATGTATTCATCTTCAAGTTTGCCATAGAACCCATTGTAATCTTCATTATACATAACTGGTTGTTCTGCGGCATTAGATTCTCTGGATAATCTAATTTTCCGCAAATACTCAGCGCCGCACTCCGGCGAGCAGGAAACATCCTGCCACCGGAATACATTTGATGTATTTAAAGTTCGGCAAGCCGTGTAAGTTTTTCCGCATACACGGCATACCTTAGTTTCTTTAGCCATATGGATTAAGCTGCATCCTCTGCATTTGCACCGAACACAGTGTAAGTCCAGAGCGCACCACCTGCTCCACAAGCGCCAGCAAGAGATTCTGCTTCAAATGCGTGAACCGTCTGATTGTCGCCCATATCAAAGTCAAAGTTGCCGCTAAAATCAGCCCTCGGAATATAGAACTGAACACGATAAATGTTGTTGCACTTATCTTCGGCGAACGCATCAATATAGAGCTTACATTTTTCTGAATATGTATCGGATACATTTTCCAGAACATCCGCCTCTACATTGCGGATATAATACACAATAATTTCTGTTCCGTCTTCAAAGTCACCCTCATTAAATACGAGAATCTTTGTGGCGGGATCGTATGTAAATTTACCCTCAGCGGCGCTTGCATTCTGAGTCAGCTTTGT
>ENA-UOOK01002387-UOOK01002387.1-fermentation-metagenome-genome-assembly--contig:-NODE-2387-length-23269-cov-5.945421_pt1 | contig 23269 bp, 18 predicted proteins | sample MGYA00245777_ERZ724023 | MGnify/ENA primary metagenome ERZ724023 (study PRJEB28704, sample SAMN03018312) | fermentation metagenome | biome: anthropogenic terrestrial biome; feature: soil; material...
CGGAAATGGGGATCTACTCGTTCGCTTTTCGGGATTACAATCCCCAGAGTATGCGGTGGATGACGGAAGATCCAGTGAAGGATGGACTCAATTGGTATCAGTATTGTGGGTCGGATCCGGTGAATTTTGTTGATCCGTTAGGACTTGTTTGCGGAGAAGTTGTAGCTGACCCAAGTTCTGCCGAAGCGATTTTAGAAGGGATCAAAGTAGATCAAGTACCAATTGAGGATAAACCTGGTGAGGTGTAAAAATGACTAAGGAAGAGCAATTATTCCAGGACTTAAAAATCCATGATAAAAACATTAAAGGACTAGAGACTACGGAAGATAAAAAATTAATTATCTATATAGAAGATAATGATCGAATTATAGAACTGAGGTTTATAAATGTAAAACATCTTAAAATAGATAACTTCCGTCTTGGAAACATAATCTTAGATATAGAAGTTTATGAACAAGAATATTTGAATAAACATGATGAAGAACTCAGGTCTTTATTAGATATGGATAGAACAATAACGTCACCTTATTTAGATAAGATAAAAGAAGATATTGGAAAAGGGGAATTGATATTATTATCTCTACAATCTAGTTATGGAGCTTATGGAAGTATTCTTTGCGAAAGTGTGGAAAGCAAAATTCGTCCCAAAAAGTCTTTACCGAATGACACAAATTTTTAATCTTAGTATTGACAATTGGGATCAAACATGTTAATTTGATATTAACAAGTGAATATTACGGGTTGTTACTGTTTAATCAGGCAAAACCAAACTTCTTTCCCATAAGTTTGGTTTTGCCTTTTTTTGTTATTTTTTTGAACGAGGGTGATGAAGGTGGTTATTGAAAAAATACTCAATAACAACGCAGTAGTATCCCTTAGTGATGAACGGTCAGAAATAATTGTAATGGGTAAGGGAATCGCTTTTGGCAAAAAACGCGGAGATTTAATTGATGATGATCGGATCGAAAAAGTATTTACCTTAAAAAATGGTGATCTCACTAATAAGTTGAAACAACTGATTGAAGAAATCCCCATTGAGTATATGGCAGTTTCCGAGGACATAATTAAATTTACAAAATTACAATTAGGAAAAAGTCTAAATGACACTATTTATATATCCCTAACGGATCATATTCATTATGCAGTAGAAAGGTTCAAAAAGGGGTTAATCATCAAAAATGGACTGCTGTGGGAAATCAAAAATCTATACAAGGAAGAATTTCAGATTGGTCTCGAGGCCTTAAAAATGATCGAACAGGCTTTTGGGGTTGGGCTTCCGGAGGATGAAGCCGCCTTTATCGCACTACATATCGTAAATGCAGAGCTAAACGAGGACATCGGAAATATTATGGCGATGACGGAGATCGTTAAAGAGATCCTTAAAATTGTCAAGTATCATTTTCTAATCGAATTTGAGGAGGAAAGCTTGAATTACTATCGCTTTATCACACACCTTAAATTTTTTGCCCAAAGATTAGTGAACAAAGAGTTTTATGAAGATGATCGACAGGATGACCTCTTTCAAATTGTTAAAACAAGATATACCGATTCCTACGGTTGTGCCTTAAAGATTAAAGAATTTATCAATAAAAAATATCGATACATCATAACCCAAGATGAAATGATGTATCTAACAATTCATATCGAAAGGGTGGTGAAAATCCCCTAAAAACATCAGGTACTGAGTAAATATTAGACAACAGCTGAGGAGGTAATAATATGGATTATCAAAAAGTGTCCAAGGAGATTTTAAAGCTAATCGGTGGAGAAGAAAATATTGAACAAGTGGATTATTGTGCGACTAGATTACGTTTTAGATTACTGGATATTAACCAAGTCGACCGGGAAGGTTTAGAAAAGACGGAAGGTGTTTTGGGCGCTAATTACAGTGGGCGACGACTTCAAGTAATCATCGGCAGCGATGTGGCGAATGTCTATAAAGCTTTTTTGGAGATCGCTGATCTCAGTAAGGGCGGAACAGATTACATAAGCGAAGTGGGTAAATCCAGATTGTCAATGGTAATCGACACCATCGCCGGAGTATTTACCCCAATCTTACCGGCCATAACCGGTGCGGGGATGATCAAGGCGCTCTTGGCTTTATTTATCGCTTTCAATTGGATCTCAGCGGAGAGCCAAACCTATTATGTTTTAAATGTTATTTCCGATGGCGCCTTTTATTTCCTCCCAGTCCTACTGGCCTATACAGCTGCTAATCGCTTTAAAACAAATCCATATTTGGCGGTAGCATTGGCCGGAGTATTACTACATCCCAATTTCGCGGCGTTAATAAATGACGGCCAGACTAGTATCGAATTTTTAGGAATACCGTTTCGCTTGGTATCTTATGGTTCATCAGTGATCCCGATCTTATTAGCAGTTTGGTTTATGTCTTATGTGGAGAGGTTTGCCGATCGGGTTTCGCCAAATGTAGTTAAGTTTTTCTTAAAGCCTTTAATTACTCTCTTGATCGTAGCACCAGTAACATTGATCGTATTAGGTCCCATTGGCACCATTATCGGTGATTATGTCGCACAGGGGATCGTATTTTTAAACGAACATGTCAGTTTCTTAATCCCTACGTTAATGGGCGCTTTTTCACCGTTACTAGTAATGTTAGGTATGCACTATAGCCTGTTCCCAGTGGCGATCTCCGCTTTTGTTGCACTGGGCTATGAAGCCATCTTGTTACCGGGAATGTTAGCGGCGAATATAGCCCAGGGAGCAGCAGCTTTAGCAGTATCGATGAAGGTAAAGGATCAAGAGGTGAAGAGTTTAGGGAGATCCGCCGGTTTGACGGCTTTGATGGGAATTACCGAACCGGCGATGTATGGAATTAACCTAAGATATAAAAGGCCTTTCATCGCCGTCATGATTGGTGGGGGAGTAGCGGGGATCTTTGCGGGGATAACCAAGGTAAAGGCCTATGGCTTTGCCTCGCCGGGATTGGCTTCTTTACCCATCTTTATTGGTGATACTTTCGTTTATTCTTTAATCACCATCGCCATCTCCTTTATCTTGACTTTCGTATTGACTTGGACCTTTGGTATTGATGAAAGGATCGGAGAAGAAACTAAAAAAAAAAGCCAGTCTCAAGCAAAGCAATAGACATTAAATCGCCATTAAATGGGGAAATAATTGCACTAGAAAAGGTCAAAGATGATACTTTTGCCAGCAAAGTTCTGGGTACAGGTCTGGCGATCCTGCCAACGGAAAATCAAGTATATGCACCGGTAGATGGGGTTGTTACTACTTTTCATAAATCCAAGCATGCCATCGGGATCACCTCTTTCGGTGGTGTGGAAATATTAATCCACGTGGGAATCGATACGGTAAAATTGGAAGGGCGTTATTTTACCGGTCATGTTAACATTGGCGATCAAGTGAAAGTAGGAGATCTCTTGTTAGAATTCGACCGAGAAAAGATCAAAGCCGCGGATTATGATCTGACAACCCCTATTTTAATAACCAATACATCAAGCTTTTTGGCTGTATTGCCTCTAGAGGTGACTACAGTGCAAAAAGGAGAATCGATAATCAAAATCTTATAGAGAAATGGAATGATTGCATGGGTGAAGCAAGGTTACCAAAGGATTTTTTGTGGGGAGGCGCCATATCAGCCGGCCAATGTGAAGGGGCTTATTATGAAGATGGTAAAGGACTTTCAACGGCGGATATATTACCGGGAGGAAAACAGCGGATCCCTTTATTGCAATATGCCAAACCGGCCTTAGAAACCATCCATCACTATTACCCTTCCCATGAAGGTATCGACTTTTATCATCGCTACAAGGAAGATCTTGCGCTCTGTGCCGAAATGGGCTTCAAAGCCTTTCGGACCTCCATCGCTTGGTCGAGGATATTTCCCAAGGGTGATGAGGAAGAGCCCAATGAAGATGGATTGCGGTTTTATGACGATCTGTTGACCGAACTGATTAAGCAAAAGATGGAACCGATTATCACCATCTCCCATTTTGAAATGCCGCTCAACCTGGTGAAGAAATATGGTGGTTGGAGAAATCCGCAAGTAGTTCGCTTTTACGAGAGATTTGCCAGGGTATTGTTGGAAAGATATAAAACCAAGGTTAAATACTGGATTACTTTTAATGAAATAAATATGACCCTCCATGGGCCTTTTGTTGGTGGCGGTTTGATCATCGAAAAAGATGAAAACAGAGCGCAAATAACATATCAAGCTGCCCATAATCAGCTAGTGGCTAGCGCCCTTGCTGTGAACGCGGCGCGGGAAATAGCGCCAAAGGCCCAACTCGGGTGTATGTTGGCTGGTGGTCCTTATTATCCACGATCGTCTAACCCAGAGGATGTCTTTAAAGCAATGGAAATGGATCGGCAAAACCTGTTTTTAGCTGATGTTCAGGTTAGAGGGTACTATCCTTCCTATATGAAACGGTTCTTTAAGGAACAGAATATAGAAATCAAGATCACCGAGAAAGAAAAGGAAATCTTAAAACAAGGGACGGTCGATTTCGTCTCCTTCAGTTACTATATGTCCCATGTGGCATCAGCGCAGAAACAAAGCGCGGACTCAGAGGGGGAATTAAATCTATTTGCCAGTGAGAAGAACCCATATCTTGAAAATTCGGAATGGGGTTGGCCCATAGACCCTAAGGGGTTGAGATATACTTTAAATCAATTATACGACCGCTATCAAAAACCCCTCTTCATCGTGGAAAATGGCCTGGGTGCAGTTGACAAGGTAGAAGAAGACGGTACGATCAATGATGATTACCGCATTAGCTATTTAAGAGATCATATCAGGGAAATGATCGAGGCCGTAGAAGATGGCGTAGAACTATTGGGCTATACTCCTTGGGGCTGTATCGATCTAGTTAGTCTATCAACGGGAGAGATGGAAAAACGCTATGGCTTCATCTATGTAGATCGGGACAATGAAGGAAAAGGGACCCTTGCTCGCCTCAGGAAGAAGAGTTTCTATTGGTATAAAAATGTGATTGCAACCAATGGTGAAGAGTTATAGGGCTGAAAATCCTTACCATCGATGGTTATGCTTTTAAGGATTTGAACAAAAACGGTAAGCTTGATCCCTATGAGGATTGGCGCCTAGGCGACAAGGCGCGAGCTGAAGATGGCGTCAGGGCTGTTCTAAATGCGGCAGGAATCGGCGTGAACAACTCAATAAAAGCGCCTTTGGGGCTTGTCATTACCCTGGCTTGGATTTTCATCCTTTCAGGTGTCCTGGCGGTAGCCAGGGTGAATGACTAGACAGTCTTTTTTGTAATATATGGAGGAATGCGCAGTAATATGTAGAATCAAAAAGATATATTTGTAATCAAATTGAACTCTACATCTTGAACCATACATCCAAAAGAAAGAAGCTATTATCTATGAAATATAGGAGGAAATCATGGACACAACGCATACTGTTTATAGCAGAAACAAGTTGGTTTTAAAGCTACTGTGGTTTTCTATGTTCCTCGCGATGCTCTCTAATTACATTAATAAGGCTCCTATGAATGAGGTAATGACCCTACTTGTAATTGGTTTTTTGGGGGCAGGGGTTTCTACTTATTTGACCTACAAAAGGAAGTATGAGTTTCAAGTTAGGTATATTCTCCTCGTAGGTCTAGCCCTACTAGTGTTCATTATTATTTCCTTTAGTCAGGATCTACCAGATTATCTATTACTCTACTATTCGCTGGCAGTCGTCACTTTATATCATGATTTTATATTAATTATTCTTGATGGAATTGTCGTTATCTTATTAACAAACTACTTTTTCTTTACATATGGAGATACGATGTTCCAAGGTTTTGATGTGAGCAATTTAATTACTATAAATCTCTATTTAATTCTAACGATCTTTGTTTTAGCCTTTCAGACTAAAATCGGGGCTAACATGAGGAAGGATCTAGAGGACAGCAACGAAAAATCACGAGAAGATAACCGGATCTTAGAAAAGATGTTTGCGCAAACTAGAAATACCGTGAAAACACTTAATGAATTCAGCGGCGCCTTAATGAATAATGTAAAGGCAATGGGGGAAACGGCTAATGAAATTACCATGGCCTTTTCCCAAATTGCCGCCAGTGTTGACTCGCAGGCGCAAAGTGTGAATGATATTAATAACTCGATGTTTAAGAGTAACGATGAGATTTTGTCGGTGTCAGAAGCCTCAACTAGTATGAGAGAGTTGTCTAGTGTTACGGTGGACACGTCTAATCAGGGGAATAACGAAATAGACGTCCTGGCCGAGGAATTTACAAAAGTGGGCGCTGATATTGCTGATACCGTAACGTTGATGAATGCTTTGAATGAGCAGACTAATCAAATCGGGGTAATTCTGAATGCAATCAACGAAATATCGAGTAAAACAAATCTGCTGGCCCTTAATGCTGCGATTGAGGCAGCTCGAGCTGGGGAGAATGGAAAAGGGTTTGCCGTAGTAGCAGATGAGGTTAGAAAACTGGCCGATAGTTCTCGGCAGTCTACCGAGGAGATCGCTTTGATTCTAAATGAAGTTCAAGGTAAAGCAGAGAACGCCACAAATAAGGTTCACTCGATGCAGAACTCCTTCGAATCAAGTATTAACGTGACAAAAAATGTGGCAGTTGCCTTCAAAAAGGTAAATGAAAATACGAATAATGTCTTAAATAATGCCCAGGAAGTAGATGAGAAGGTCAAAAACCTGCAAGAAAATTTAAATAAGATTGTTGGTGAAACCGTCTCAATCTCCTGTGTTACAGAGGAGATTTCGGCTTCAATTGAGCAAGTGACCGCAAGTATGACGGAGCAAAATGATAAAATTGAAAAAATCGTCGATAGCTTCAAGAATATCGAGAATATGGTGCACGAACTTAGTACGCTTACAAACTAAGGGATCGGTAGTTATTGACACTAATGGTGACGTATGCTAATATATGAATGAACCGTCATTCATCATCATATTTACGGAAAGGAGAAGATAAGATGGATGATGACAAAAAGGAAATAATCCGCGAAGCCGCTATTAAGGTAATGGCCCAGACCGGATTCTTTAATACGAGAACCTCTAGTGTGGCAGAAGAAGCCGGGGTGGCGGTGGGTACCATATACAATTATTTTCGTAGTAAAGATGAGATTCTAGAATACATTTTTGCGGTTGAATTAAGAAAAAGGTTAGCCTTTTTAAACAGGATCGAGAATTCCACCGCGGGATTTTGGGAAAAAATCGAACAGTTTTTAAGTTTTCATTTCAAAGAAGTTGTTATAAATCCCGATCTTGGGCGGATTTTGGTTCGGGAGAAAGATTATCCCCGTAAAAATGGGAGAACACAAATTAGTGAATATCTGCAAAAGATCCCAGAGGCGATTGAACTAATGTTTAATGAAGCAATGAAAAGGGGTGAAATCAGCAAGCATAATTCTAAGATGATGGCGGCGATTGTCTTTGGTGCCGTTCAGGGCGTTGTGGAAAAAGCGGTTAATACGGAAGATTTCACTTTGTTGGCCACTGCGGCTCAGGAATTAGTGGAATTATTAAAGAAAGGCTTATAAAAAGCTTAGAAGAAAAGCATTGACTTACTTTTCGACAAAATGAAAGGGTTAGTGCTGCATTAAAATGAATGACTGTTCATTCAATAATGGAGGGAAAAAGCAGTGAAGAAACTGGCGAACATAACAACCAATTATCCAAGAACAATAATTGTCATAACCCTTATTCTAACGGTATTTTTTGGTTATTTCGCGGCGCGAGTCACAATGACCACTAATATTAAAGAATTCTTTCCCCAGGATGATCCGCGGGTAATGACCTACGATCGAGTGGAAGCGGAATTTGGCGGTGCCGAATACATAATGTTAGCGCTGGAGGCGGAAGATTTATTTACTCCGGAAACGATTAGGAATATTGATCTGATCACCCGGGACTTGGAACAAATCGAGGGTGTAGCCAATGTTCGAAGTTTGACCTCGGTTGATGAGATTAAGGGAACAGAATGGGGGCTCGAGCTTTCTCCTTTGGTCCAAGAGCTACCTTCTACTGCGGCAGCGGCAGAAAAATTGAAAAAGAAAGTATTAGCTGATGAACTATATGGCGGGGTCCTGGTGGCGGAGGACGCTTCGGCGGGATTGATCATCGTTGAAGTCCAACCTGACTTTGATTCGGTAGCCCTGGCGGGTGTAATTGACCAACGGATTAGGGAGTATTCGATTCCGGAAAAACTATATCTGACTGGGACGCCGGTGCTCAATAATCTACTGGCTTCATCAATGCAGCAGGACCTAAAAAAGTTGTTTCCGGTGGTTTTGTTGATCATCGCAGTGGTGCTCTTCTTACATTTTAGGGATTTTAAAGGCGTGGCTTTACCCTTTGCCACGGTCTTTATCAGTCTGATCTGGACCCTCGGATTAATGGGGATCTTAGGGAAGAAATTATCTCCCTTAAATGCCGTAATGCCGATTATCCTGGTGTGTTTGGGGAATGCCTACGGAATCTACCTGCTTAACCGGTTTCGAGAAGAAAGTTCGGGGGATAAAAAAAGAGGGGCAGTGGTGGTTGCGGCGATGATCGCCGTGGGACCGGCGATTATCATGGCGGGAGTGACGACGGTTGCTGGCTTTGCTTCAAATTTATTTAGCGGAATTACCTTGATGCGAGATTTTGGCCTTTTTACGTCCTATGGCGTCGCGATTGCCCTCATGGTCTCCTTAACTTTTATCCCTGCGGTCTTAGCTGTGCTACCCTCACGACGTTCGGTTCAAGCGAACAAAAGGGGTGGGGGTAAGACCCTGCGGCTGGTCAGTGGCTGGGTTGTTAAGTATCCCCGAAGGATTATTGTCGTTTCCTTCTTGTTGATCGTCGCGGCGGTTTTCGGCCTGCCTCGCTTGCGCACCGATAGTAATTTCTTTAATTTCTTCCCGGATCAATCCCAACCCAAAATTGCCTATAATCTGGTCAAGGAGAAATTTACCGGTTCGGAAAGTGTCGAGATCGTCGTTGAAGGGGATCTGTTAGATCCGCAACTTTTAGCGGCGATGAAAGGGTTCCAGGATGATCTAAAAGCCACTGGCCTCACCGGTGAACCAACTTCTCTTGTTAATATTCTCGAGCGTACGAACCAAGCGATGCATGAAGATAACCCGGATTACAAAAAGGTTCCTGATGATGAAGCTTTGATCGCCCAATATTTGTTATTGTTGGAAATGAGTGATGATCGCTATCTTAGTAAGTTTGTCACCCCCGATTATGGGCAGGCGCGGATTCAAGCTTTAGTCAAGAATACTTCATCTTCGGGTACAACCGGGCTCCTGGCGGCGATCACCGCTTTGAAGGAAAAACATTTTTCGTCGGAAGCGGTTAAGGTCACGGAAACCGGGATTATTGTCTTGATTGATGCCTTAGCAGACATGATCATTGAGGGACAGATTAGCGGTTTAATTTTTTCGATGCTTGCGGTTCTGGTGATTCTACTGCTCCTCCTCCATTCATGGCAAGGTAGTATCCTCTCCACCTTTTTAATCGGTGCGGTGACTTTGATTAATTTTGGTGTGATGGGTTGGTTTGGCATTCCCTTAGATATTGTAACTGTGTTAATCAGCAGTATTGGTGTAGGTGTGGGGATTGATTATTCCATTCATATTTACTCCAGCTATTTAGAAGGGAAGAAAAATGGCTTGACGGCGGTGGAGGCAGTCACCGCGGCGGTGACCGGTACGGGCAAATCAATTATCAGTAATGCGGTGGCTGTGATCAGTGGCTTTATTGTTTTAGTCGGCTCAACCTTTCCTCCCTTTCGGTATTTTGGGATCTTGGTCAGCTTGATCATGTTTTTTGCGGCGACGGGCGCTTTGCTTTTTATTCCGGCGGTAACGGTCTGGCAAACATCCAGGCCAAGAAAGAATAAAAAAATAAATATGGAGGTCTAAAGATGAAAAAAATATGGATCTATGTGGTAATGGCACTAATCACGGTGATGTCGGCGTTCGGGGCAGCAGCCGCCCCGGAGAGTGGAGAGGTGGTTTTGGCGAAGCTGGACGCCACGATGAAGGCGGAACAAAAATACATGGAGCAAGAGATGGTTTTGGTAACGGCCTCGGGGGCGGAGCGCAGCCGTACGGTGGCGGTTTGGAATAAAATTGTCGATGACGAAGAAATGATGTTGTTGCGCTTTCTCGGACCGGCTAATGTGAAAGGGACCGGTTTTCTCATGAAAAATGATGACATGTGGCTCTACCTGCCGGCGCTCGGTAAAGTGAAACGCATTGCCGGTTCGGCGAAACAGGGTAGTTTTATGGGCAGTGATCTCAGTTACGAGGATATGGAAGCGTTGGGTAGTAAAGGGTTTGCCCAAACGCACCAGGTTAAAGGGCTCCATGAAACAAAATACGGGGAAGCGTCCGTTTACCAACTGGCTTTATCGCCGCAGGATGGGGCGGGCAGCTATAGTCAGCTGGAAATATTAGTCGATCAGGAGTTGTATTTGCCATTACAGATCATTTATTATGGGCGGGATGGTCAGGCGCTGAAAAAGCTAACCACCTTTGATCACCAACAAGTAGATGGGCGTTGGGTGGCTACACGAATGCAGATGGAAGACCTAAAAAAAGGGAGTAAGACCGTACTTAAGGTGAACAAAGTGGACTTTAAAGCTACCATTGACGACTCCGTCTTCAGTACCAGATCTTTGGAAAGGGGGATCTAAGGGATGAAAAATATAGTGGACAAAAAATGGCTGCTATTTTTGTTGTTCTCGATTGTACTGGCCATGGGCTTAGGGTTTACGGCTGGCCCGGCAGTGGCGGCGGGGTTCAGCGCCGGTGAGTTTACGCTTAACGCCGAGTACACGGAAGAGATGGAACCTAGCCATCCTCACCTTACTTACAATTTAGGCTTCGAACTCCAACAAACAGAAGCCGGAATCGGTTTTTATACTGATTTTAACTTGATGGGGGATCTTATCCAGGATCTGTCCCAAATTGAGCTAGGCGAAGTATACGTTGAGTATTTTGGGGGAAACCATGAACTGCGCGTTGGGCGGCAGCGGCGGGCTTGGGGCACGGCACTGGAGATTAACCCGACGGATAATTTAAATCCACCTAATCCAGCCGATCCCTTTGGGGAAAAAGCACCGGTCATCATGGTTTCCGGCGATTACCACTTAAGCGAGGCCATGACGTTAACCGGAATAGTTATTCCTTTTCACCAACCGGCGGCGAAAGAAGTTCTGCTTTCGGCTGGTCCTGGCGGAGAACTAGTTAGTAAGGAAGCAGAACTAGTTGCTGACGACTGGGCAAATACCCAGTATGCGCTGCGAATTGGTGGAAAAGGTGTTTATGGTTTTGACTATGGACTTAGTTATTTGCGGGGGTTTGAGGCGCTTCCCTTTGCGCAAATAAAGAAGACGCCGACCGGTCCGGTGCCTGAGCGGATTTATTTCCGAGAGTATCAAGTGGTTGGTGCGGAGCTAGCGACCGGGGTTGGCGGTGCCGGGCTTTGGGCGGAAGCGGCTTATTTCTTCCCCGAAGATGGTGACGACTACTATACGGCGGTGGCCGGGGGTGACTATAAATTTGGAAATGGACTTTATCTAGTAGGCCAACTAATTTTTAAGAAAGATCGACTCCAAAACAGGGAATTCCTGGTGCAACAAGCGGTTGAGTTCCCACTGGCTGCTATTCATTCCTTGCGGTTTGGCACCCTCTATAATACCGAAACTGGCGGGTTTATGTTGCGACCGGAAGCTGAACTTTCCCTAAGCGACACGGCCGCTCTAAGTCTAGCCTACCGGTATGCTGAGGGCAACCTCTTTGCGGAAATGTCCGGTGGGAAGATGGGTGGAAACAGTTTCAACGTTGGCTTTAGCTATCATTTTTAATTCTTAGTTAGCACCATTTTCATTTAGGTTGGGATAGGGGGTTATAATCCCACCTTCGAGCGCCACGTCGGCGCGTAATTTGGCGGGGGAAATTCATTATGAGAACTTGTAGATAGCCAACTATTAGCAGGTGCAAGGGCGAGCTGTAAACGAAGTTTACAACCAGCCCTTGCACCTGTTCACCGCAAGGTGGAATTTGAAGGAATCATGACGGTCCAAGGAACATGGAGCATAGGAATGCGTCTGATAACCAATAGGAAATACGATGTACGGGCGGAAGCAGAGCATGATGCCAGGATGGGAAACAAAATTGGTTGTGGCATAGCACGGAGGTTTCGCGCTACTCAGGGAGAACTGAACCAGAGGATAATGTTGGCTTTACTAAGCAACCATGATTTATGATTTTTTACCATACTTAAAGAAATTGACAGTTTCTTGATAATCTGATTCGTCAACAAATACCCCGATTTTATTCGCCAAGGTAATAGAAAAGTCAATATAGCTGTTTGCTGTAGAAGTAATTACATTATTATCAACTACGACTCCATCATGGGTAATATAACTTGACGTTAATGGGCCAACTTCTGTTGTGTCGTATACATAATGTCTATTATCAAGAATGCCTGAATCTATTAAATGTAGAGTACCAGAGCAAATTGAGGCAATTACCTTATTTTGATTATTTAAGTCTCTTATTAGATTGTGAAGACGGGTATTATTTAAAATGTTACCGGGATTACCTCCTGGAATAATTAATGCGCCAATGTTATTTGCATTTATCATATCAAGACTATATTCCACAAAAACTGATAATCCTTCAAAAGAGCAGACACTTCCCTTTTCAATTCCAAGAGTCTTTACTTGAAATTTAGTATTAATCAGGTAACTTGCTAGTACAACTTCGAAAAGTGTAAACTCATTATAGATGAAGATGTAAACATTCAATAAAGTCACCTTCTTTCCAGCTTTTCATTTGCATTATTTATTACAGCAATTACCCAAAACAGAATACTAAAAACAACAACTGTTGTAGTCGCTAGTCCATCCAATGTTAATAATCGTCCAGATATCCAATAATTGTTAAACAATATTTTAAAAAATTCAAGGCTTGTAGGAATAATATAAAGATTCGACCTTTTTCACTACGATTTTTTTCACATTTATCACCTCCTTTTCTAAATTATAGAATAAATACACAATAGTTGTCAACTATTAATATTTAAAAATGGTAGTAATATGCAGCTGATGAATTAAAAGCCAAGCACTATAAAGTATGGCACTTATTAGGAAACAAGCTGATTATGTGCGTAACGGAAAAAACTTTTCATAGTACGGAACAGCATTGTTGTCAAATGAATTTTTGCGGGAGATTAGTTTTAACTCCTGAGGTAGACGCAAATTGATTGGATTTTTTGAACGTCGGATCCGCTTGCCCCTCAGCAAGGGTATAGAGGCTACTAGAGAAGCCTCTATACCCTTTTTTGAATGGCCTTTTTACGCTCTTATTTTGGAAAAAGCTTTGAATGTAAAAAGCAAGTAGAATGTTGATAAATAAATGGAAATTTAGTAGGGATTTACAACGAAATGCAGAAATGTTTAAAAGATTGTTGTTACAGGAGGTGTTTTTTATGAGAAAAACAAAGATTATATGTACTTTAGGACCAGCCGTGGATGATGAAGAACTTTTAAAAGAAATGATGTTAAATGGCATGAATGGGGCGCGGATGAATTTTTCCCACGGCTGCCATGAAGAGCACAAGAAAAGAGTTGACCGCTTTAAAAAGGTCAGAAAAAGCTTGAAATTACCCATTCCCCTGTTGCTGGATACGAAGGGACCGGAAATTCGTACTGGAAAATTTTTGGATGGGGAGATCACTTTAAAAACGGGAGATCGGTTTATTCTTACTAATGAGAATATTATCGGTGATCAGACAAAGTCCTCCGTAACCTATAAGGACCTATATAAGGATGTGAAAAAAAACGGTCGGATTTTGCTCAACGATGGGTTGGTTGAACTGGCGGTCGAAAATATAAAAGGCAGCGATATTCATTGCCTTGTCTTAAATGGTGGAATTATCAGGGACAATCAAGGAATAAATGTCCCTGATGCCGATATAAATCTACCTTCATTGATGCCCCAAGATATTCAGGATATCATCTTTGGGATCGAAAACGACTTTGATTTTATAGCGGCTTCCTTTGTGCGCAAACCCTCCGATGTTACCAATATCAGAAAAGTACTGGAGAAACACGGCGGAACGGATCTTAAAATAATTGCCAAAATCGAAAATCGGCAGGGACTCGATAATTTTGATGATATCTTAAAAGTAGCTGATGGGATCATGGTCGCCCGTGGTGATTTAGGCGTGGAAATACCTGTCGAAGAAGTACCCATTGTGCAAAAGGAACTGATCGAAAAATGCTATCGCTGTGGAAAACCGGTCATTACGGCGACCCAGATGTTAGACTCGATGATTAGAAATCCCAGACCCAACCGGGCAGAAGCAAGTGACATTGCTAATGCCATCTATGATCGAACAAGCGCCATCATGCTTTCGGGGGAAACGGCGATCGGGAACTATCCGCTCGAAAGCTTGATTGTCATGGGCAAGATTGCGGAGACCGCGGAAAAGGCGATGAATTATTGGGAGGCATTTTCTCGTACTACCTATGATTTAATGGGAAGCGTAACTGATGCAATCAGCCATGCTACCTGCACGACAGCGATGGATTTAAATGTGGCAGCCATTGTTGCTGTAACACAATCAGGTCATACGGCAAAGATGATTTCCCGCTTTCGGCCGGCTTGTATTATTATCGCCACGACGACCGTGGAAAAGGTCCAGCGTCAACTCTCCCTTTCTTGGGGTGTGCTCCCCTTCCTGGTGGATGAGGCTTTTACGACTGATACCTTATTTGAAATTGGCGAGCAGAAAGCTTTAGAATCTGGTTATGTGCAATGCGGAGATTTGGTAGTGATCACGGCTGGCGTACCGATTGGGATCAGTGGGACTACTAATACCATGAAAGTAAATATTGTGGGGAATGTGCTTGTTCAAGGAAACGGGATCCGGATGGGAACAGTTACCGGCGCTTTATTTGTCATGAAAAATGGCGAGGATGCAAAGAAAAATTTCAAAAAAGGTGATATCCTTGTGACCAAAACGACTGATAATGAAATGCTTCCGTTGATCAAAATGGCATCTGCCCTGGTCGTGGAGGAAGGCGGCGTCAATATACACGCGGCGATTGTCGGTTTAACCTTAGAAGTACCGGTAATTATTGGGGCAACGAATGCCACCAAAATATTGAAGAGTGGATCGACGGTGACGGTAGACTCGGATAAAGGAATTGTGTATTTTGGAGATAAAATAACGATCTGATGTCGGTGGCTACCACCATTAGAGATAAGGCTAAATGGTTAGGAGGTGGATAGAGTGAAGGTCATGATCAGAAGAATCTACATCTTGGGATTTATATTTGCGCTGCTGGCAGGGTTAAACACCTTTCTTGGGCATCAATACCATGAAACCCAGCTTCGGGCGGAAATAAAACGCAATATGACTTTTAAATTGGACTATATTATTGAAGGGATTACTTCCGACCTTGACCAAGTAGAAAACCTGATTCAGACGGCGGATACCATAATTAGAATGGAAGAAGATGAGACGAAACTACGCTGGTTTTTTCAGGAAATTTTAAACCAAAACAGCTCCTATCTTTCTATCTACCTGAGTACCCCAGAGAATAAGACGATTTATGCGAATGGTTGGGTTCCTCCGCCGGATCTGGATGCAAGGACTAGGCCATGGTATCAGGCCGCGATCAAGGACGGTAAACCGATTATTACATCACCCTATCTGGATGTTGTAGAAGAGCGTTTAGTGATTACGATGGCTCAACCGGTTTACGGGAGAGATCGGGAGTTATTAGGCGTGGTAGGTGTTGACAAGTCATTACAAGGCATGTTGGAGTTATTGGAGCAGGAAAAAGCCTCGGAAAATGGTTATTCGCTCCTTTTTGACCAGGATGGAAACGTGATCATGTCTCCGTGTCCGGCCTACGACGCCAGTCAACCTAAAACCATTGTTGATATTTTTGATGTCAAAGACCATTCCATTTGGCGTGAACCAAGCGGACTAGTCTATGCCAGCTTACATGGGCTGGAGGCGGGGTATCTCCGTTGGCAAACCATAGATCGGCTTGGGATGGTGGTTGCAACCTTTGCGCCGGTCAGCGACTTTATTGATCGACAAACCTTAACCATACAATTAGTGGTAATGATGGTCCTTTCATTCTTTGTGTTTCTTTTCGTTTTCTCTCTTTTCCATAAGAAACAAATTATTCAGCCCATCAAAAAATTGGATTATGACATTAAGGGTATTTCGGTGTATGATTTGACCTATCGTTTACCCGTTGAAGAACACCGTTACTTTGGAAGTTTGCGGCATACGATTAATCTAATGCTCGAAAAAACGCAGGGTTATTGTGAGGATATTTGGCGCCAGCAAGAGGAACTTGAGGCGGCCTATACCCAGTTGGTTGCCAATGAACAACAGCTTCAAGCCCAATATGATGAGATTATGGAACATGAAGCTCAAATGCAGTATCTGGCCGATCACGACCCCCTAACCGGTCTTTTTAACCGGAGGAAATTCGCCGAGAACCTCAGAAACTTACTGGAAGAGGGCCAAGTGGGCGCGGTTTTTATGCTTGATCTTGATGATTTTAAGAACATCAACGATACCCAAGGTCATGTTTTTGGCGATCAGGTTCTGCAATTCGTCGCCAAACAGCTTAGAAACATCTGTCCCCAAGCCACGGCCTATCGTTTTGGTGGAGATGAATTTCTGCTTCTTCTGGTAGGAGAAGATGATCCGGAAACGCTTCATCAGTGTATCGAGGAGATTTTCCGCAACTTAAAGGAAACCAGGACTATTGAGGGCAAAAGGTTCCACCTGATGGTCAGTCTAGGTGCCGTGCGCTATCCCGCTGATGGAACGACGGTGGATGACTTGCTGATCAAGGCCGATATCGCCATGCATAATGCCAAAAGAGCCGGGAAGAGCCGTTACTTGTTCTTTGAAGGTAGCATGGCTGATACGTTTAGCCGGAAAATTCACATTGAGCGTATTTTATTGGAAACGATTCAAGCAGAAAGTTTTAGATTGGTTTACCAACCTGTGGTCAAGGCAAGTACTGGGGAGATCGCCTATTTTGAAGCATTAATTAGAATTCAGGGTAATCCCCTTTCTCCCGGTAAGTTTATCCCCATCGCCGAAGAGTCAAACTTGATTTTACCGATCGGGCGCTGGGTAATAAAAGAAGCCATTCGACAGTTGCTCACCTGGAAAAAGTCGGGAGTAAAGGTCAAACCGATCGCGCTTAACTTTTCAGCGAAGCAGTTTTACGATGAAGACCTGGTGGACTTCTTAGCGATGCAGTTAAACAAAGAAGGCGTTGATCCGGCCTTGATTGAAATTGAGATTACAGAAAGTGTTTTCATCGATAATCTGGAGGAAGTTACCCGAATAATTGAACGGATTAAAACCCTGGGCGTCAGGATTGCCTTGGACGACTTTGGTACAGGCTACTCATCGCTTAATTACATTACCCGCATTCCGGTGGACCGGATCAAACTAGACCGGCGCTTCGTTGAAAGATTAACAGAAAACATTTTAGTGATGAAAGGCCTGATTGCGATCGCCCATGGGTTAAAGATGGATGTTGTGGGAGAAGGGGTAGAAAAAAGTGAAGAAGCCCGCCTCTTGCGGGAGGTAGGTTGCGATTATTTCCAGGGCTATCTGCTCAGTATACCGTTGCCGCCGGACCAAGTAGAGCGCATCATGGATACTAACTATGGCGATCTTTTAGGTTATTTATAGATGATCACATCCACATTAAAATTGGGCAGCAGGAAATCATCCCGGTTTTCGATGCTGATTTCAATGGGTACCACCGTTTCGCCGTTCTCTGTAATCGCCAAGTCAGAACGGCGAATTACTTTTCCCGGATAGGTGCGACTGTAATCGGCAACCGGCGTGATGATGGCCTCGGTTCCGGGATGCACATCTTTGATAAATTCTTCGGCGAGATTGGCCTTTACGATCAAACTGTCGAGGTTAATAATGCTGAAGATTTTGCGCTCGGCGGTGATGAGATCCCCTTCGGCATAGCCGATAGCAGAGACGACCCCGTTGGTAAGGTTGGAGATGAGTTCGTCATTACGGATAAAACTTTGGTCCAACTTTTTCCGGAGCATTTCTAACTTAGCCTCCAGGAGCTTAACCCGCTCCTTTTGGATGCCAAGACCATTTAATGTTAATTCAGCTCTTAAGTCTTTGAGCTCTGTTTCTTTTTCTGTTCTAATATGCGCATAGGAACGTGAGAGGTCTACCACGGTCTTTTCCAAGCTCGCTACTTCCTCGGCGGGAATGGCATTAACCTTCAATAACGCTTTTTTGGTGGCCAGATCCTGCTGGGCTTTTCTTAGATCAGATTTAATTTGGCTTAGTTCATAAGCACTCTCCTGCACCAGTTGTTTTTCTTTTTCGGTGATCTTGGTAGAAAGTCGAGCGATTTCACTTTCGATCTGTTTCAACTCATGGCGAGCCAGTTGTAATTCATATTCAGTAGCCCGGATCTCGGTGCGATATTCTTCGACCTCCAAAGCCAGGAGAGGTTGGCCCAAGGTTACTTTTTCCCCTTCTTGGACATAAAGTCGGCGGACACGGGCGGGGAAATCGATGTTGATATTCATTACCTCCGTGGGTTTGACCAGTCCAAAGGCTTCGATACTTGGCCTTTCCGGCGTTGCCACTGGTTCTGTGGTGACTGCGTCCGTAGTTGCTCCGGTCGATTTCAAGCTTGATTTTGACCGTGACAGGACCCCGATTAGAATTGCTACGACAACAAAAAACAGCAGGATAATTCCTTTTTTCTTCATTATTCCCACACCTTTCCGTCCCGTAAATTAATGATCCGTTGGCTGTAAGCGGCAGCTTCCATTGAATGGGTGACCTGGACAATGGTTTTACCTTGTTCCTGGTTAATTCTTTTGAGCAAGTCCATGATCCCCATGCCGGTTTTGGTATCTAAGTTTCCGATGGGTTCATCGGCCAGAATCAGATCGGGTTCGTTGATTAGCGCCCGGGCGATGGCGACCCGTTGTTGTTGCCCCCCCGATAATTCTCTGGGGGTATGTTGCCGCCGGTCGGTAAGTCCCACGGTCTCCAGGATCTCATCTAAACGGTGGCGGTAAGCTTTAAGCCGTTTGCCGTCCAGCAGAACTGGGAGCATGATGTTTTCTTCCACATCGAGGTTGGGGATGAGATTATAGAATTGAAAGACAAACCCTAAGGTTCGCCGACGGAGGATACTCTCTTCCCCGTCTCCCATCACTGCTAATTCTTTACCTTTCACCTTAATACTACCGGAGGTTGGTTTGTCGAGACTACCAATGAGGTAAAGCAGGGTGCTTTTCCCGGAACCGGAGGGTCCCATGATCGAAACAAACTCTCCTTCATTGATGGTTAGATTAATGTCTTTTAGTACTTCGACCGCCACGTTACCAAGGGAAAAAGTTTTACATAAATTGACGGTTTCGATGATGGGCGGCAAAAAATCACCCCTTTGCTTATTCGGGCTTTTTGCGTTGTCATTTGATTCAACTATTCCGGTACAATATATTGATAGCCCAACTCAAGCCAAACACTATATATTGTACCGGAATCTTCTTTAACGGACACAACGCAAAAAGCTTTATTCATACTTGATTGCATCCACGATATTCAGCTTAGAAGATTTAAAGGCTGGGCTGGTGGAGGCGGTTATTGTGATGATGATTCCGGCACCGATCGCCAACAGGTAAAAGGAGAGGGAATGGTGAATCGGGATGTTCGTCGCCACAGCCTTGATAATTAATGGAGACAGCGAGATCAGGACATATCCGGACATGACACCAATGAGGCCACCGATTAAACCTCCGGTCAATGCTTCAATAAAAAACACCTTGATACTCTGCCTTTTACTCATACCGACCGAGCGGAAAATAGCGAGAGAACGTCGACGCTCGAGAAAACTGATGATCAGATTATTGAAGACCCCGAAGATCCCGATGACCAAAGCCAAAAGGGCGAACCCCTTCAGCACATTAAAGATACTGGCGTTGGCTTCGATGTCGCCGGCTTTCATCTCGGACATTGTCGTCACATATGGATTTCGTCTTTCGAAACGCTTTTTAATGGCAGCGGCGACCCCATCCGGATCTTTATTAGTCTTGATAAAAATATCATCATAGTACTGTTTGTTTAGATCCATCTTCAGGTAACGCTCGGCGATCAACGCAAAACTGCCGTTCCACATTAGGGAGTCAAAAAATCCAATGATTTGGTAGTTGCGTTCACCCCGGTTGGTTTTGAGTGTTAAAAGATCACCGGTTTGGACCTGGAGTCTCTCCCGGAGGGTATTGGTGATTAGAATATTGCGTCCGGTGTCCAGTTCGGCTAGAAGTTGCGGTTCAAGATCAAAGTCCCAATAATCAGGGTATTTATTTATATTAATCCCGTGCAGTAAATTAATGCGATCCTGCCGGTTGGTTATTTCAATCTGATTGGCGGAATAAATTCCATAGGTACCTTCTACCCCATCAATGCGCTGGAGGAGGGCTTCGGTTCCCCGGTCGGCGCGGGAGGTCCAGAACCAGATTGCAAAGTGGCCGTCGCGGTAGAAGTCAGTTAATTCTTCGGCAACACTAAAACTGATCGTACTAATCATTAATAAACTGGAAATGCCCAGAGCGAGCAGGGAGATGTTATTGAGCACACTCTTATTTCCCCGTAGGTTTTTGGCGGCTAGGATTCCTTCGTTCGCGAAGATGTGAAGGTAAATCCGGGTAAAAACCTTCAAAAAGAGGTTGGTCAGCGTTGGTGTCAGATAGATGAAGCCAATCACGGAAGCAAAAAGCAGAACCATGCTGACCGGAAGGAAAAGCCGGAAGGGGATATAGGGGGGGAGGAAAAGAGCGCTTCCGACCAAGATGAACCCAACGATGGGCTTCCACCGTTTCCGCTTTCTGTTTTTACTAACGGAATTAAAGATAATGTCTTTCACGGGGGTTTTTACAATTTTTAAGATCGGCCATAACGAACTAAAGAAGGCGATCGCGATGGCCAACATTAAAGCGTTACCTAAGTACCGTGGTGAATATTGGATGGTGACGGCTACCGTTTTCATAAAAGTAGGCCGAATTGCGATCATAATGAGGTAAAGAAGGCCAATGCCGAAAGCGCATCCCAGAAGCCCACCAATTAGTCCGTACATGAGACTCTCGGTGAGTAGCACCAGATTGGTCATCCGGCGGGTGGCACCGATACTACGAAAGGTTCCAATTACCGGTAATCTTTCTCTAGTAATGACTTTGAAAGAAGTATAGATAATGTATACTGCCATAAAGAGTACAACCGTCCCCATCATTTGGAAGGTAATAGTCAAAGATTTAGTGTATTCCTCCAGCTCACGCCCTGTAATGGTTTCTCTGACTTGATAGCGGGGGTAGGCGGCGGCTAGTTTTGCTAATAGTTCTTCCTTCAAAGCGGGGTCTTTAGCTTTGAGGTAGAGGATGGACACTTGCCCCCGGACGCCCAGGATCGAGGCCAGTGTATCAAGGGGAACAACGGCGGTGATATTTTGCCCGTCATATTGAAAAGGGCCAACCGGTTCCGCCAGGGCGGCGACGAAAAATTTACGCATACTGCCAAACAGTTCAAGCTCCAGATAATCGCCAAGCTCAAAACCATATTCCTCTGCGGTTTGCTTACTGAGGATCAGCTTCTTCCCTTGAAAGGGATAGAGGTTAGTTTCGCTGGCGAGGACGAAGGGGTTTAGCATTTGCAATTCGGGGAGCGTAAAACCTTGGATAAAGAGGCGTAAAGTTTCTTGGTTAATTTTGAGATTGGCACCTGTTTCGATCGAACCGGCAAGATAAGCATAGTCATCTGCGAACTGCTCCGCCCGGTTCCGGTAAAAAAAACTGGAAGGGGAATCCTGGTTGGGATAGATCATAAGATCAGCGGTCCCGTAATAAACCCGCATCCTTTCCACAAACATGTCCTTGGTCGTATCAGCAAGGGCCTCTGTCGCAAAGTATAAAGCAGCGGAGAGCATGATGGAGACGAGGATGAGGATGGTCCGTAGCTTTTTCTCCCAAATGTTTTTTAAAACAAACTTAATAATGATGGACAAAGTAAGCCGCCTATTTCTTCCTCATTTGCCTAGGTGCATCAGGCAAAGGGATAAATGAATAATTACAATTTATTATATTATATCGAAACAATGTTTACCAGAAAAGGGCGAAGGAAGGACTTCCGGTTAAAATTTGGTTATATATCTTGTTAAAAAGGCTTTTGACACACCGCCGGATTTACCCTTTAAGTGTGTGGAAATATCTGATAAGCTTGTATTGATTCATTATGTATAGGGTGGGTAAAATGAAAGACATTCACTTCTTGAAGGAACCTTTCACCACAGATCTAAATTTATACCATTGTGGCATTGAGCACTGTCGACCAGGGCACTCCTATGGTCCGGCAGTGCGGGATCATTATCTCTTCCATTATATTCTGGAGGGTAGGGGTTCCTTTGTTGTTAATAGTCAGCGTTATTATCTAAAAAAAGGACAAGGGTTTCTCATCTATCCGGAGATCGTTACTTACTATGAAGCCGATCAGAAAGACCCATGGCACTATGTTTGGGTAGGGTTTAACGGTCTTAAAGCAGAAACTCATCTTGATGCCGCGGGACTTTCGCAGGAAAATCCGATTCTAACTAAACGAGATGGAAATAAGCTTGACGATTGCCTGTTAACTCTGGTGCAGACTGCTCAAGAGCATAACGATAAAGGGGATAATTATGGGAAAACCCTGCATTTGCAGGGCTTATTATATATATTGATCTCGGAAATGATTGAAAACGCGGCACCCGATCGGGCTTCGCTTACCAACGTCGATATCCAGGATGTTTATCTTCAGAAAGCGCTTGAATTCATAAAAACTAATTATTCTCGACACATAAACGTGCAAATGATCGCTGAAAGTCTTAGTTTAAGCCGTAGTTATCTTGCCGTTCTATTTAAAAAGCGACTTAAAATTGGGCCTCAGGATTATCTGCTTCATTTTCGTGTAGAAAGGGCGTGCGATCTTCTACGGAATCCTTTGCTCTCCATTGGCGATGTGGCAAGATCAGTTGGCTATGATGACCCACTAGCTTTCTCTAAAATGTTCAAAAAAGTGAAGGGTTTACCTCCCAGCGAATTTAGGAAAAACCTTGTTTAGCTTAAAATAGGTAGGGTTCATCGATTCATACCGGAAAACTGAATACCTTTAACAAATAATTTTTGTGCAGAAAATAGGATAATTAGCATAGGCAGGATCGCAATG
>ENA-UOOK01002389-UOOK01002389.1-fermentation-metagenome-genome-assembly--contig:-NODE-2389-length-23256-cov-3.877764_pt1 | contig 23256 bp, 20 predicted proteins | sample MGYA00245777_ERZ724023 | MGnify/ENA primary metagenome ERZ724023 (study PRJEB28704, sample SAMN03018312) | fermentation metagenome | biome: anthropogenic terrestrial biome; feature: soil; material...
AAAAATCATAAGATTATATAATTTTTGACAAATACATTAATAATTATTATAATGGAGAAGAAGGTAATACAGACAATTGGAAACTATTGGGTAACAGCGGAACTAATCCAAATATTAATTTCCTAGGTACTATTGATAATAATAGATTAGTATTTAGAACAAGAAATTCTGAAAGAGCGACAATATTATCTAATGAACCATTCGCCGGATATTTCGGATTAAATACACCTGCACCAGTCACTTTATTTAATATGAATGATGGAATGCTTAGAATTGATGGAGGAAGAATTCGAAAAAATACTGCATCAAATGAGAATTTTTCTTTATTTGAGCCTACAGCTTTCAATGGATTAAATAGTGGCTTACAATTACAAAACGGCTCTGATTTCTTTGGTATTTATATAGAACAATTAGATCAATATTCTATCGATCAAAATGATTTTGTAATTTATTCTGGTGATAATTTTGGTAATAATAATACAGAAAATATAAAATTTTGCCGGGCTTTATGGAACGGTTCTGTTCATACATTATATGAATATGCAAGAATTGATAGTAGAGGAAATTTTGGTCTTAATACATTGCAACCAACTGCAAGATTGCATATTAATTGTAGCAACGACAATCTCAATATGCGTGAAATTGGTAATTCAATTGAACATTCTAATTCAAATATTAGATTTGAAAATATTCCTTCTGGTACTGGATATACTTTAGTTGTAGATAGTGATGGATATGTTTATGCGGATAAAACAGGTTCTTCTCCTCAAGCTGGTATAATTGAAGACAAAAATGAATTAAACAACTTAAAGCAAGAATTACAAGAATTAAAAGACCAAATTAAAGATTTACAAAATGTAATTAAAGAACTATCTCTAAATAATCCTTATTCATTGCAAAATGCACCTAATCCTTTTGAAATGACAACTAACATTACTTACTTAATTCCAAGTAATGGAAATGTAAAATTAGAATTATTTGATGAATTAGGTTCTAAAATCAAAGTTTTAGAAGATGAATTTAAAGTAAGTGGAAAATATACATATAACTTAAATGGTAGCGAGCTATCTAATGGTAGTTATTTTTATGTATTAACTTTAAATAATAAACAAATTACAAAAAAAGCTATTAAATTATAAAACAATTAAAACATTCTATTTCAAATTATAACAACAAAATGTTTAAAATATTTAAATTTATAAAAGATTTTTTACTGTTTTTCCCTTTATCAGTAATATTTCACCCTTTTGCAGTATTGTTAAATAAGGGTTATTATTTCAACAAACTAATTTTTTGGATAAGAAAAAATAAAAGCCAACTATTGCTAAATGATTTTTATAAACCTGTCAGAGATTCTTCTACCCGGCCAGTATTATATAAGTTTATTTCTGATAATTTCGATTTAGTTAATAATGAAATTACATATGTCGAATTTGGTGTTTTTAAAGGAACTACCTTTAAATGGTGGATTGCAAATAATCTCAATCAAAATTCTAATTTTTTCGGATTTGACACTTTTGAAGGTCTACCAGAAAATTGGGGTTTCTATAAAAAAGGAGACATGCTTTCCGCGATACCAGAAATAAACGATTCTCGTGCTATTTTTATAAAAGGTTTATTCCAAGATACTTTAGTAAATTTCATTCAAGAGAATAGAGATTTATTTTTATTACCTAGACCTAAAGTAATTCATTTAGATGCAGATTTATATTCTTCGACATTATTTGCACTTACTCAAATGTATCCATATTTGAATAAAGGTGATTTCATTATTTTTGATGAATTTAATGTACCACTTCATGAATTTAAAGCATATAGTGAATTTGTAAGTTCTTTTAATGTAAAATTAAAACCAATTGTAGCTTTAAATAATTTTTATCAAACTGCTTTTATTGTTGAATAATAATTTTTTGACTTTACTATAAATTAAAGCATCTCTAAATTACATTTAGAGATGCTTTTCTCTTCTTACTAAAAATATTTTATTTCAATTTTTTAAAATCTTCTACGAGGTTAAGTTCTTCCCAAGGATAATTATCTCTTCCGAAGTGTCCATAATTAGCTGTTTGTCTATATATAGGACGTCTCAAATCTAAGCGAGTAATAATTCCTTTTGGAGTAAGGTCAATATTTTTTTGTATATATTCCGAAACAATTAATTCTTTGCTATGGTCTTTCGGAGCGAGCTTCACATTAATTGAGACCGGATCTGCGATACCAATTGCATAAGATAGTTGTATAGTACATTCGCTAGAGATACCGGCTGCTACAATATTTTTTGCTAAATGGCGAGCAGCATAAGCAGCTGAACGATCGACTTTCGTTGGGTCTTTTCCACTGAAAGCTCCTCCACCGTGTGGGGCTCTTCCTCCATAAGTATCTACTATGATTTTTCTACCAGTGAGCCCGGTATCTCCATGCGGACCACCAATAACGAAGCTACCTGTTGGATTCACATATATTTTGGTATTTTCGTCCATTAATTCTTTAGGAATAATCGGATTTATTACATATTTAATAATATCTTCTTTGATTTTCTCTTGAGATACTTTTGGTCCGTGCTGAGTAGATATTACGATTGCATCTATTCTTATTATTTGATTAGTCTCGTCGTCATATTCAATTGTAACTTGCGATTTAGAATCGGGTCTAAGATATGGCATTAAATTAGGTTGATTTTTGCGAATATCAGCGAGTTTATGCACTAATTGATGAGCAAATATTAATGTCGCAGGCATAAAATCAGGGGTTTCGTCGCAGGCATAACCGAACATCATACCTTGGTCTCCAGCTCCACCAGTATCGACGCCCATTGCAATATCGGGAGATTGGTGATTAATGACATTAATTACAGCGCAGGAGAGCGAATCGAAGCGATAATCAGCATCTGTATAGCCAATATCAGCAATTACATTTCGAACAATTGCCTGCAAATCGACGTAAGTCTTAGTAGTAATTTCCCCTCCCACTACTATCATTCCGGTAGTGGCATAGCATTCGCATGCTACTCTACTTTGAGGGTCTTCAGATAGCATTGCATCTAAAATGGCATCTGATACTTGGTCGCATACCTTGTCAGGATGCCCTTCTGATACAGATTCAGAAGTAAAAAAGTAAGTTCTTTTTTTTGTGTCCATTGTGCTTTTTCTTTCAGTTTTTTGTTTTTAGACAAATACAAAATTATTTATTTTACTATATATTAATAATATTAAATTAATAAAGCATAATTTAATATTCAATTTCGCTTGAATTTCCTACATTTAGAGTATTAAATCTTCCTTTTACAGAAGAATGATTACCAATAATTGAATTATGCAAAGTAGAAATGCTTACCATTGCGTTGCTACTAATAATTGAATTTCGGACTATACTATCTTTTACTTTAGCTCCATTTGCGATTGTTACATTTGGTCCAATCACGGAATTTTCTACAATTGCCGTAGAATCAATATAAACAGGAGGTATAATCACCGATCCCTCAATTTCAATATTCTGATTAAATTTGCTAAGCATATATTCATTTGTAGATAAGAGAGTTTCGGGTTTTCCGCAGTCATACCAGCCATCGACATTAAAAGTTTTGAATTTCTCTCCTCTTTTCATCATCATAAATAGAGCATCGGTCAATTGATATTCTAATTTAGTGCGAATATCTTTTTCAATTAATTCGTTTAAGCATTCAATAAGTAATTTCGGATTTTTAATATAATAAATACCGACAATTGCGGAATTTGAAACGAATTTTTCTGGTTTTTCTACCATATTTATAATAAATCCATTTTCGTCAGTTTCTACTACTCCGAATCTTCTAGGGTCTTCAACGTATTTTGTGCCGATTACGCTATATTCGCTTTTCATTAATTCAGTCAAATTTAGGTCAAAAATTGTATCGCCGAGAATTATCATCAGAGGATCATTTTCCTCATAAGTTTCTCGTCCGACCCAAATAGCGTGTCCTAAGCCGAGACTTGCCTTTTGCGGAACGAAATCAACTTCTAAATCAAAGTTGTTTTTTACATAATCTTGAATTAACTTCCCCATATATCCAGTAATTATCGTAGCCTTAGGTACTTTATGAGATTCTAATTCGCTAAGGATATGCCCGATCATTGGCTTTCCAGCTACATTTAATAATACTTTTGGTAAAGTGTAAGTATGCGGTCTAAGCCTTGTACCTTCGCCTGCTACGGGTATAATTGCTCTCATTTTTATTATATTAATTATTTATTAGAAATATTTGAAAATTAATTATTTGCAAAATTAATGATTATTTATTTAAAAGAGTAGGAATTAATACTTTTTTATTTTAAATAAATGATTAATTCATTATAAAAGTAATTTTTATACTATTCTTTTTGTTGGAATTACTTAATTTTGTAATTTTTAAAAAAAATGTAACATTTTTCCTATTTAAATTGTTGTTAACGTATGATAACTAACAATATTAAATATTAGTTTATTCAACAAGCTATAACCCAAAAGCAGTTGGAAATTCATAATTTTTCGATTTATAGATTAAGCAATAGATATAAAATAAATTGAATATCTACCATAGGAAATAAATTGCTTGAAAACTATATCATCGAAGATTAAAACATACTATTGTAAAATAATAATATATATACATAAGGATATTTCAATGAAAAACATATTTGTTATAATATGTGCATTTATGGCAATTTCACTATTTAGTGCTAATTCTCTTAGCTCAGCAGAGCTTAGTATTATTGATAATTACCATTCAAACATAATTAAAAATTCTAAAGGGCAAGTGCAAAAATACTCTGTATTAGTCTCATCTACGGCTAATCCAAGAAATAATTCTGATTTCAAAGAATATTATATTAATCGCGTACCTGATAAATTTTACCAAAAAGGAATAATTCAAATCAAAACCAAATTTAAAACTGACGACGGCAAATCTAATTTGCTTCAGGCAGCTAATTCTTTAAATTCTCAATTAAGCAGTATTGGGGCTACTAATATTGAGACTTTAGCTGATTATAATGAAATAACTAAATTTCCTGAAATGAAAAAATACGGTTTAGATAGAATTTATACTATTAATATTCCAAAAGATAAAGACCCATTAGAAGTATGTGCTGAATTAATGAAAAATCCAGATGTGGAATATGCCACACCTGTTTATGTCAGATTTAGTACAAAACATGTCCCAAATGATCCTATGATTACACAGCAATATGCTTTAGAATCAATGAAACTTTACGATGCTTGGGAAGTAACAAAAGGTAGCTCTGATGTAACAATTGCAATAATTGACTCAGGTACAGATTATAATCACGAAGATTTAATGAATAATATCTGGAAAAATCCGAATGAGACTCAAGCTAATGGCATAGATGATGATAAAAATGGAAAAATTGATGATGTTATTGGTTGGGATTTCGTTGGAAATATATCAACAGATGATTTATATAGCGGTAATTTTTATGAAGATAACGATCCTATTAATATCACAAATACTCATGGCACAAGCACTGCCGGTTGTGCAGCTGCAGTTACAAATAATAGCAAAGGAATAGCTGGAGCAGGATATAATTGCAAAATTGTCCCCATAAAAGTAGGTACTGAATTAGCAAATGTAGACGGTTTATATCAAACTTATAAAGCAATCATGTATGCTGCAAATTTAGGAGTAGATGTCATTAATTGTTCTTGGGGTGGTAGTGGATATAGCCCTGCAGATCAAAATATTGTCGATTATGCAATTAACGAAAAGGGTTGCTTCTTTGTAGCAGCAGCTGGCAACGAGACAAATCCTAATGATGACAATTCGTACTATCCTTGCAATTATCCAGGTGTATTTTCGGTAGGAGCTTACGGACCAAATTATGCAATTGCAAATTTCACTAACTACGGTTATAGCGTTGCTTCTTTTGCTCCGGGTGTATCAGTGCGAACATTAAACGCATTAAATAAATATACTAATATTCAAGGAACTTCATTCTCTTCTCCATATATGGCAGGAATTGCAGCTTTAATCAAATCTATTCATCCCGATTGGACTCCAAAGAAAATATGGCACCAATTGAGAAGTACATCAGATAGAGTTCTCAAATTAAACAACTCTCTTGATGATAGATTTTTTGGTTCTGTTAATGCTTATAAAGCAGTTACTTATAATAGTACTAATTCAAATTTGGTAGTACCGGGAATTGGAGTAGAAAATTATTCACTTGACGGAATAGAAACACAAAAACAAGTAATCAATTATGAAAAACATATTGTCAATATTAAATTAAAAAATCATTTAGGAGATGCAAAAAATTTAAAAATTAGAATTGGCTCTCCAGACGAATTCGTTGACTGCGACACAAGTTTTACTGTGGGTAATCTAAATGCTAATAATGAATTAAATTTAAATATTAATTTCTCATTGAATGATAAAAATCCTTGGAGCAATGGAACAGCAAAATTTGTAGTTTACTATACTGCTGATAACTATAATGATTATGAAATGATCCCAATTCCTATTAACGTACCTACAAATGTTAATACTGCTTTTTCCGGACAAAGTCTAGCATCATTTATTACTTCATCTTCGCCAAATATTGATGATGCCTTTGCTTTAGGTACTTTTGAAAGCTTACCGGGCTATTCTTTCGCTTTTTTATTGGATATCTCAAGTAGGTCAGTGAAAACGATTAAACCTTATTTAGAATATGCAACTTCTGCTATTTGTGGTGTAAATAAAGATCTTGCTTATATGGCAGCATATAGAAAAAGTTCAAATTTTGCTGCGATCCTAACATTACAAAGAAGTTCTAATTCAGATATATATGGACACACAACGTATAATGTATCAAATATTACTTCATTTGTAAATGATATTTATTTTAAGCAAAATGGAGAAGTTGGAATATTTTTAGGAGATGCTAAATCTGGGACTTGGGGCATCGGCTACACTAGCAATTCTGGTGCTACTTGGAATTTAATCCCAAACCCAATTTCTGCTCAAACAAATGAAACCGGTTTAGTCGGAGCAAGTGATTTTGATGGACAAAATAATGTATGGTTTGGTTCAAGCAATGGCAAAGTATATCATTCAAGCGATTTCGGTCAAAATTGGAATTTTACTCAGGCTTCTCAAAATCAAATTGTAAAAGTTGCATTTATTGACAATAATAATGGTATGGCAATGTATTCTACAACTGCCGGGGTAAGAGGTTTAGTTTCTACAACCGATGGTGGGCAGACTTGGACTGTTGTAAAGGATAACTTAATTAATATTGGGTTAAATCCTATAAAAATATTCGCCGATAGTAAAGTAAATTCTTATGTTATCGTAAATTATGATGGTGCTTTGTATCAATCATATAATAATGGATTTTCTTGGAAACCAATATTAAAATCATATAATTATAATGTTACAGCTGCTAGTGCAGGATTTGCTGAAGATAAAACTGTATCTGTTTCATTATTTGGAAGCAATGTAGAGAATGTTCGTTATAAATCTGTAAGTGCTGATGCAAAACCTAATTTAGCATTTGTTGATGCAAATCCATTTTCTTATGATTCTGTACAAGTAAATGAATTTAAAATTGGAAGAATCCAAGTTGCTAACGATGGTGATGCTGATGCAACTATAACTAATGCTAAAATTGAAGTTATTAAAGGAACTGCAGAGGAATTTGTTTTAATAAGCAACTTCAATAGCTTAAAAGCAGGAGCAGATATTAAATATATTGTGAAATTTGCTCCACTCTCAGAGGGTGAAAAAGAAGCAAAATTAATTTTAAATTATAATGACAAAACTATAGAAACTCGTTTAATAGGATATGCCTTTTCTCCAGCTAATGATGGACTTACAATCTTATCAGGATCTACTATTGAAATTGACACAGTAGCGCTACATACTACAAAGACTAAAGTAATAGTATTAAAAAATAGTTCTCCAATTGAATTTACAATTAGTAGCATTAATAAATCAGGAAATAGCGACCCGGATAACGAATTATCAATAATAACAACATTCCCTGCTACTATTAAACCAAACGAAGAATTTGAAGTAATAGCACAATTCACAGGCAAAGTAATTGGTACTAAATCCGGTACTCTCGAAATAAATAATTCTAGCCCGGTAAATCCTATTAAAGTAAATTATACTGCGACTGTTTACGACAACTCAAATGTGGCAGAAGATAATTTCATAAATAAAATTATTCCTAATCCGGCACAAAATCATATAACTATTACAAGTAATGATGCTAAAGATTACATTACAGCAATTGAAATTTATGGACAACAAGGCAATTTAGCTTTAAAATATCCAATTTCGAATCCGGAAAACAATATTTCTCTTGATATTTCTTCTTTATCGCAAGGAACTTATAATGTTATATTGATAAAAAGAAATTCAATAGAAAATCTAAAATTAGTAATAGTAAAATAATTTTATATAGTATAGGATAAAAAATGAAACAATTATTTAAAAACATATTGCTATTTAGCTCAATAGCATTATTTTTATTATCATGCTCAAGTACAAAAGAAACTGAAATGAAAGAACAAACAACTGATGCAAAACCAATTTTCATCATCAAAGTAACCCAAAATGATAAATCAATGGGCGAAATTTTAATACAACTTAATCGAGAAGCTGCTCCTAAACACGTAGCTAACTTCGAAAGTTTAGTAGCTTTAGGTTCATATAATGGAACTGCATTCCATAGAGTAATTCCAGGCTTTATGATTCAAGGCGGCGATCCAAATTCAATCAAAGGTCCAAGAAATACTTGGGGTTTTGGCGATCCTAATCAAGCTAAAGTACCTGCTGAATTTAGTTCTACACTCAAACACCTTAGAGGAACAATTTCAGCTGCAAGAAGCCAAGATCCTAATAGCGCTTCTTCACAATTTTTTATCTGCGTTGCTGATGCTCCTCATTTAAATGGTCAATATTCCATTTTTGGGGAAGTTATCGGAGGAATGGACGTTGTGGATAATATTGTAAAAGCTCCACGAGACAAAAACGACAATCCAGTTGATAAAATTTCTATGACAATTGAAAGACAGAAATAATATAATTTCTTAATATCATACAAACATCAAGCTCTCAATTCATATTTTTGAGAGCTTGTTATTTTATATAAAACAAAGAAAAAAATACTATTTTTTACCAATTGTATAATTTATTAACAATAACAAAATATTTTTTAACGTCTATAAAATTTTATTACTATTTATATAAAAAGGATTTAGATATGAATAATTATCATTTGACACACAAAGATGAACAATGGAGATTGTTTAAAGAAAAACAAAGTGATTCTCCAATAGGTACATTTAAAACAAAAGACGAAGCAATGAAATTTGCAATTGACTACATGAACAAAACATACACTGATGCTAGATTTAAGCAAGATGGTTCTGCAGGTTCATTAAAAATTCATGGCGTTGATGGTAAAATTCAGGAAGAAAGAACTTATCCAAGAGCAGCTGACCCTAAGGGCAATGGATAATCGATTCTCGCAAGCTGAAAAATAAATTAATTATATAATCTCATTTCATTTCAAAAGCTGAAGTGAGATTATTTTTTTATTTTTTTACTTACTATATGAAAATCATTATAAAATAATAGCGTTATTATAATAAGCTGGTAATAAGCATTATTTCTAAAATAAAGATGGAATCTAAAAATATATTAGAAAAAATATCAGATGTGTTTATGTTTCGCATAAGCAGTCCTGAGGAATTAGACACTGAAAAAGTCCCCTACTATACTCCTGGCTCTATCACTTGGGGTATAATGCTTCGCACAGCGATTATGGTGATTATTTCTGTAATTGGAATAGGTATTTATGGTGGGAATAAAATTGCATATTCATTCTTAATTCTAATTTGGATTATTGCGATTTATCCCGGATTTAGACAATTTCAAGAATATTATAAAAATCTTGAGAAAATCACCGAAGAAACAATGTGTGGCTCTTGCAGACATTTCGATGAAACAAGTCAATTATGCAAAATTTATGATGAACATATCACAAAAGATTACTTACCATGCCAGGGAGAGAACTGGGAATTAAAAGATATTGAGAATTAATTACTCCTATTAATAGCAAAAAGTAATACAATAATTAAAACAATTTTAATTATTTTTGAAAATGGAAATATATAAAATATATAACGAAGATTGTTTAGTTACAATGGGCAATATGCCTGATAATTTTATTGACTTTGTAATTACTTCACCTCCATACGACAATATCAGAAATTATAATGGTTATCACTTTGAATTTGAGAAAATAGCAATAGAATTATATAGAGTGTTAAAAATCGGAGGTGTAATAATTTGGGTAATAGCTGATGCTACTATCGATGGTAGTGAAACTGGTACTTCATTTCGTCAAGCATTATTTTTCAAAGAAATCGGTTTTAAATTGCACGATACAATGATTTATTATAAGAATAATCCAATGCCTCAGACTGGCAATAGATACCATCAACATTTTGAATATATGTTTGCTTTTTCAAAAGGTACTCCCAAAACATTTAACCCAATTTTAGAGCCAACTAAATATAAAGGTTTGGCAAATATGAAAAATAGAGGTCAAAATGGTTCATTAGATTATGAAAAAGTCGAGAGAACAAAAGAGAAAAAAATAGGAAATGTATTTTTTTATTCTATCGGTGGTGGAATTTCTACAAAAGATAAAATTGCATTTAATCACCCTGCAATTTTCCCAGAAGCACTTGTAGCTGACCAAATAAATACTTGGACAAATGAAAATGATTTAGTTTATGACCCTTTTATGGGAAGCGGAACTACTGCTAAAATTGCACATATATTAAAACGCAGGTGGATAGGTTCTGAAATCTCAAAAGAATACGTTGAAATTTCGGAAGCTAGATTAAAGGAACATACGATGAATGATTTATTTTCAGCGAAATAACATGAATTTAGTAGAAAGAGGGTCTCAAACAGCAAAAGACGGATTTAGAAACGAAGACGATATTGTTAAAAAATTTAATAGTTGGAAGAAAGATAAAGATGCTCAAGCATGGTTAACCTTAATGAAATACAAACTTTCAGAAATTGATTATGTTGAAGCTATAAAAATATCTGGTTACAAAACTGACGTTCAAGTACAAATTACAATAAAATTAAAGAATGCAATTGATGTTGAAAATTTACAAGTTAAATCAGTAAGTAATCCAAAAGGATTTAATCAAATATGTTGCAATTTAAAATAAATCCTGCAGAATTATTTGAATGAGAATAATATCTCTTTAAAATATTCTCTCACATTTTAATTTTAATACTTCATCTACAGTAAGTTTCTCCCGTATTTCCTGACATTTTTTTATTTTTATTACTATATTTTACAAATAAATATTAAAAAATATTTGCATATCTCGCAGAAAAGTCTTAATTTTGCTGTTCTAAAAAATAACTAACTTTTTTTAATACAATAATTATGCGGTTTATATCGTATAGGAGCTTGGTATGAGTTTACGTCGTATGTACGAAACGACAATAATAGTAAATGCAGCACTCGAAGATTCGGATATTGATGCACTTATCAACAAAGTTGTCGGAATTATAGAGAATCACAGCGGTCAAATTATCGAAATAAATAGATGGGGTCGCCGTAGATTATCATATCCGATTAACAAGAAATACAATGGTAATTACATCCATCTTGTGTTTGATACCGCCCCAAGCACAATTCCAGTCCTAGAACGATTCCTTATACTCGAAGATACTGTCTTGCGTCACTTATCATTAGTTTTACCTAAAAAACTTTATGATTACAGAGCTAAACGCGCTATCGAAGAAGGCATTGCATATAGTGCAATTAACCCAGATGCACAAAAGCAAAAAGAAGAAAAAGAAGAAACAGCACAAGAAGAAACAGGTAAAAATCTCGACAGTGCTAAAGAAGTAGCTGAAAATAAATCAGATGATGAAAAAAATGAGACAGAAGCAGAAGTAGAAGCTGCTGAAAGTAATTAATTTATTAAACTACTAAAACTTTCGGAGTGAGAGGAATTTAAAATGCAAATAATTTTAAGACAAAATATTGAAAAACTTGGTCAAATTGGCGATGTAGTTAACGTAAAAGACGGATATGCTCGCAATTTCTTAATTCCAAGAAGTTATGCTTATGTGGCAACTCCCGGAGCAATAAAAGCATTAGAATTTGAAAAGAAAAAAATTGCTAAAAAGCAAGAACAAGAAAAAGCTGAAGCTGAAGTTTTAGCTACTAAATTCAATAATATTCAAGTAACTATTCCTGTAAAAGTCGGCGAAGAAGGCAAACTCTACGGTTCTGTTACTCAGCAAATGATTGCTGAAGAATTAAATAAGCAAGGATTCAATATAGATAAAAGAAATATCTATCTCGACGATTCAATTAAAACTCAGGGCTTATTTGATGCAAAAGTCAAATTATATACTGATGTTTTCGCAAATATTAAAGTTTGGGTTATCGAAGGATAATTTAATCATTTATAGAGATATTAAATTTTAAGGGATTATACTTATTTTATAATCCCTTTTTTTTTATATATTTGTAAATTGTTTTTTTTGAATCAAAGTATTCATAAATTTAATTAAAATAATAAAAAACCAATTTGATACTAATTGTAATTTAAACCAAATGAAAAATAAGTTTTACATATTAATTATAATCGCATTTTTTACATGCTTCTCTAATTCCAAAGCTCAGGAATTTATACCAAATACTCTTACTCACAGCATAGGAGTAAATGGTGGATATACTATTATTTTCAATAAATATTCCGGATTTAATCTCGGAATAAATTATGAGATGAAAAAATTGAAAAATAATTTTGGTATTGGTTTCTTTGCAAATTATATTGTTGCTAAGAATGAAGAAATGCTATTTGGACTTCCTATTTTCGCTCATAACGCCTTTGGTGTAGAAAATTTAGTATTGACTGTTGCTCCGGGTATCGGATACAATGGTAGTATAAATTATCTTTTATTCCAAAAGGAAGATCCTAACTCTGAATATATTTTCTTAACACACCAAGAAAGATTAAATTTATTGGTAAGATTAGGCGCAGAATGTGAATTCAAATTACCTGACAAAACTGATTATAATTTCACTATTAATCCTTATATAAATGCTGACGTCTTAGCATTTAACAAAGTATACCTCACTCTTGGCATCAAAGTAAATTATTTAATTTACTAAAATATTGAAATTATATTATATAAGTTTCGCAAAATTTATTAATTTTGCATAATTAAATTTCAATATATAGATATTAGTATGGATTATGAATCGGCTATGTTTGCCGTTGATGCAGAAGAATTATATAATAATGGAAAATATCAAGAAGCTCTCTCGCTCTGCGAAAGTGGTATTCAGCAATATACTGACTATGCTTCAGGATATATTATTGCCCTAAAATCTGCTATAAAATTAAATGATTATGACAAAGCTGATAGTATTTTAAAAAATGCTAATAAAAAATTTAGAAAAAATAAAGTTTTAATTGCACTATCTGAAGAACTAAAGCAATTAAAAGAAGAAAAAAATAATATTATTGATGAACTCAGTAATTTTACCCCACCTATAGTTCAAACAGTTGAAGAAAACGTTGCAGTTCAATTTGAAGAAATTGCTGAAATAAATCAAGAAGAAATTATTCAATCTGAAGATGATATTATTGACAATAATTTAATTCAAGAATTAGATGTAAATACAATCATACCTGCTGAAGAAGTCATTCAAGAAAATAATGAACAACTTGACAATTTTCTACAACAAATTGAAGAAATCACTGAAGTAAATCAAGAAGAAATTATTCAATCTGAAGATATAAATGCTAATATTTCAATCATTGAAAGTGAAGATCCAAGTCTTCGAAATCAAGATTTTGCAACAAATTTAGCAATTAAATTAAAAGCATCGGCACAAAGTATAGAAAAAGAAATTCCTGAAGAAGAATTATTACAAGAAGCAGAAAAGTACAATTTTGCTGAAGAGTCTTACGAAGATGAATTAGGCGAAATTACCAATGAAGTACTTCAAGAAAGCAATTTAGCGAATGAGAGCTTAACTTCCGATGTTCCGGAATATTATCAAAAATATGTGAATATGCATGGATTTGCCAAAAGATTAATCTCTAACAAAAGCAATATTTTACAAAAGCATAATTCAAATGATCTTAAATTTCCACTTGAATCTAATTCAATTTCTGTTTTTGCATCTTATTCAAAAAATAATAGGCATAATTATGTGGGATTACCAAATGTTCCTGATTTCAACTTAGAACATAATTTCTATGACGAAAATTCATTAGAAAATATTAACAATGATTTCGGAATTAATTTCAATAATACTAAAATAGAAATTAATGAATTCGATAAACAAGATTTATATGAAAATGAAGATAATGACGATAGCAAACAAGAAATAATAACTGATACAATCGCTAATATTTTAATGATGCAAGGTGCTTATAAGCAAGCTAAAGAAGCTTTTGAAGATTTAGCTTTGAAAAATCCAGATAAAGCTGATTATTATAATCAAAAAATTCAAGAAATCGAAAATAAAATTATATAAAAAATATTAAACAAAGTAATAAAAGGAAATAGTTATGGCTAAGAGTATTAACAAAGTAACTTTGCTCGGAAACGTTGGGCAAGATCCTGAATATAAAGTGATTCCAAGTGGCGCCGGTGTATGTAATTTCACAATAGCCACAACAGAATCTTTTAAAAATTCTAATGATGATTGGGAAGATAGAACTGAATGGCACAATATCGTTTGCTGGAGAGGTTTAGCAGATATTGCAAATAAATATATAAAAAAAGGTTCAAAAATATATATTGAAGGTAAATTAAAAACTGAAACCTACGAAAAAGAAGGAGTTATTCGCTATACTACTCGTATCATTGCTAGCGAATTAATATTACTTTCTTCTCGCGAGCAAGGTAGTGGTTTTTCCTCTGACTCTGCACCAATGCCAAAATCAACTGCTAATAAAAAACAATCTAAACCAATTGATGAATCAGATAGTTATAATGCTGATTTAGAAAGCGAAAGCTGGGACGATGTGCCTTTTTAATAAGAAATTAAATAAATAATATAAAAACAATAAATTATAAGGAGTAATAATAAATGTCTTGTTGTAATACAAAAAATGAATGTGATAGCTTAGAATACATTGGACTAAAAAACCTAAGCAAAATACATTGGAATTATCCAGTAGCGAAATTATATGAAACCGCTATTCAAAGAAATGAAGGAAATGTTGTAAAAGGTGGTGCATTTGTAGTTGATACTGGTAAATATACAGGAAGATCACCTAATGATAGATTTATAGTAAAAGATGATACTACAGCTGATAAAGTCTTTTGGAGCAAAACTAATGTGGCTATTTCTCCAGAGAAATTCGATGTAATTTTTGAAAAAGTAAAAGAATATTTAGTAGGTAAAGAAGTTTTCGTCCTTGATTCTTTCGTTGGAGCCGATGAACAGCACCAATTAAACGTGAGAGTGATTACTGAATTAGCTTGGCAATCAATATTTGCTGGAAATATGTTTAATAGAATTGAAGATAAGTCTAAATTAGAGAATTTCGTTCCCGGATTCACTGTAATTGCTGCATCTAAAATGCAGACCTTGAGTCAAGAATATGGTTTAAATTCTTCAACTTTTATTTTGATTAACTTTACAAAGAAAATAATTTTAATTGGCGGTACTGAATACGGTGGAGAAATTAAAAAATCTATCTTTACAGGAATGAACTTTTTAATGCCACAACAAAATGTAATGGGAATGCATTGCTCAGCTAATCTCGGCACTGGTGGTGATTCTGCACTATTATTTGGTTTATCTGGCACAGGAAAAACTACTTTAAGTGCTGACCCTCATAGAGCTTTGATTGGTGATGATGAGCACGGATGGAGCAAAAATGGTATTTTCAATTTCGAGGGAGGATGTTATGCAAAAGTAATTAATCTTTCTGCTGATGCTGAACCTGAAATATTTAAAACTACTCAATCTTATGGTACAATTTTAGAAAATGTAGTTTTCGATAAATGCACTCGAAATTGCGATTTATTTGATGGAAGTAAAACTGAAAATACGCGTTCTTCATATCCCCTATCACAATTGGATAATATAGTTCCTGAGCATAAAGCTGGACATCCGAAGAATATTATTTTCTTAACTGCTGATGCATTTGGTGTACTTCCGCCGATTTCAAAATTGACTCCAGAACAAGCTATGTTCCAATTTTTAATAGGTTATACAGCCAAAGTAGCTGGCACTGAAAGAGGAATTACTGAACCTCAAGCTACATTCTCTACTTGTTTTGGCGCTCCATTTATGCCAATGCACCCAAGTGTATATGCATCATTACTTGGGGAAAAAATCAGCGAACATAATACTCAATGTTGGTTATTAAACACAGGTTGGATAGAAGGTCCTTATGGCGAGGGACATAGAATATCCATTAAGCATACTCGCACACTTCTTAATGCTGCACTAGATGGTAGCTTAAATAATGTTAAATTTGAAAAAGAACAGTATTTCGGTTTGGCGATACCAACTGAATGTGAAGGAGTGCCTGCTGAGATTTTAAATCCAAAAAATTCTTGGAAAGATAAAGATGCTTATGATGCAAAAGCAAAAGATTTAGCTACTCGTTTCAAAAATGAATTTAAGCAATATGAACCTTATGTAAATGATGCTGTGAAAAATGCAGGTCCAAATATATAAGATTGCAAATCAATCGAAGCTGTAGCAAACAAAAATTTTTGTAGAAAAATATGAATTTTAAATTAACCCATAGGGCACACGCCTATGGGTTATTTTTTGTTTTAAATTTAATTGCCTGCTATCTACAGCCAAAAAGCAAATATCATTATAATAAAATAAACCACTGGAGGTATCCTAGCGGTTTATTTGCAATATATTAATATTATTATGACTATTTACTTATTTTTTTCAGAGCTTCTTCTGCTGCTTTTAGAGTTGGCTCTCCAGATATTTTACCACCAATTGCTTTTTGCATCCAACATTGTGGAGTAGTTCTACCTTCTGATAAAATTCTTTGCATCTCAGAGCCTAAATTTTTCCCTTTCATAGCTTGAGACATCTGGAATTCAATTAAATGTCCAATCGGATAAGCAGATAAATAAAGTGGATTATCTATCATGTGTGAATAAATAGCTAAAATTGTCTCGTCTTTAGAACCAAGCACAGGTGCATAGTATTTATTCCAAATATCTTTTGCAATGATAATTACTTGGTCTTTTAATTGTTCCTTAGTTGCTTTTGGATTATTATATAACCATTTCCATACATTCATATCAACTAATGACACCCCCATAATTTCATAAGTAGACCATAAGTTATTTAAAATTTCCATGTATTCTTTTTCTTCATTTTTTTCTTCGAGTCCTAGGAGCATCAAATCATTTTTCTGGAAACTAAATGCCCATGCTTCTGTAAATGCAGTATTTGGAACTCCTTTTAGCATCCAATAATCAATATCTTGTAGAGTTAGAGTCTGCTCTACATTATGCCCAAGCTCATGAATTGCGATATTATATCCTTTGTAATCCATTCCATTTTTCCCAATTCTTGTACGAAGGTGAGCATTTTCAGATTTCATATCAGCTCCCCATGCATGTCCGGAGCCACGAGCAGGATCAACATCGATTTTGCTTGCAATTTGAAGAGCTTTTTCTTTTTCGAAACCTAGTTTTTCTAAAATATTAGGAATATCATTTTTAAATGCGATAGGTGTCGGATATTTTTTTTGAGTAATTTTATTTAAATCTTCTTCTGTGTAACTACTTTTAGCTCTAAATCCATTATACCAAATATCAAATGGTTCAAGCTTTCTTCCTAATCTTTTTTCTATTAATTTTCCAGTTTGTTTTATAATTGGTGAGCTTACATAATCAATGAATAATTTCTCAGCATCTTGTTGAGGAATTTCCATTTCTTCGTCGAATTTTCTTTTAATATAAGTATTATAAAATGGTGAATAATCATCTGCATTTTTCAATGCGTTAAATAATTTAAGCACCCATTCATATCGAGTATTTGGTTCAGAATTTGTAGAAATTTCTTTTTTATTGTTATAAACTTTATTTGAAAAAGGATTCCATTGTACATTATTTTTATTAATAACTTCTAATGGAATATCTTGGGAAATTATTCTCTTCATCACTTGATAAATCATTTTTTGATTATTAAGACCATTTTTAGAATTTGCATATTGTGATTTTAGTTCATCTCGCAAATTCCAATGGCTCAATAGTTTCATATCTTTTGGAAAAAATGTATTAAACTTCTCATCAACCAAATTCCCCATAAAAATGTTATATTCTGAAATATAAGTATCTGCTTCTGTCCAAAGAGAGCCAATCTCGGCATTAATTTCAGCTGGAACGCGAGATGTAAATAATTCGCCCATTCTTGCATAAGCCCAATCTAAGCGAGAATAACTATTACAATTATTTTCTTTTTCTTTTAAGTCATGGAATGGGAAGTTAAGTAAAATTGAAAATGCAATTTTATTATTGAATAAGTCATCAGCAAAGTGTGATGAAGGCTCATATCCGCCGAACATCATATCGATTGGCATAATTTCACCATTATCTAAATGCAGATTTTTTTTAAGTTCTAAGCTCACTTTATTATATGTACCCTTTAAAACTTCTAAATATTCAGAAATTTTATTAAAATTTGCTTTTAATTCGTCAGGTGTTTTCACACAATTATCTATACAAAATTTCTTAAATGCTTCCGGAGTGCCGTCCTGTTTTTGCCAGAAAAATGCTACTTGATTTACCCCATCAATCGAGGAGGTTAATGCTCCAATTTTTTTTAATTCGTTTTTAGTGTCGTCAATAGTTTTATTATCGATAAACTTCTGAGCTTTAAGAGGATTAAGTGCAATTGCCAATATTCCAATTGTAGCTATTAAAAAAGTGATTTTACTCATTATATTTCCTAATATTATTTATCATTAAAAAAAGATTAATTACAAATTTAATTAATTTTTTTATAAGTATAAAATTTTAGTAAATTATTTGCATTATTTAAATTATAGAAATGTAATATCGAATAAAATAGTAATATTTTTAAAATTTTTATTGAAAATATTTGTTTTTTCGATAGAATTGAGTTAATTTACCATTCCAAAGTATGTAATTTATTATACGAGTACTTTGTGTGGTATTTTTTATTTTGAAAATTATAACAATATCATAATATTAGTTTTTAATTATATAGTCAATTTAATAGAAAACATAATTATAGATTGGGTTTAAAAATATGAGTAAAGCTAACACTTTATTGATATTATTAGTGATTTGCTTTGCATATATGGGGTTCGGAGAACTTCGTAGCGAAGAATCAATTAATAATCTTGAAACCGGTACTTTCTTAATGGCTGCTACTTTAGACGCCGGTGTCGCAGCTCAAAGTTCTCAAGATCAAAATATCTTGCTGAACTCTAAAAGAATTAGAATCATCAATTTGGGTCCAATAGTAAATACTGCTGGATTAGATTACGCACCTACCGTTTCGGCTGATGGACGTACACTTTATTTCGTTTCCGATAGAAAAGGTGGTAAATTAAATGGTGATAATAACCCTTCTCACGATTTCTGGTTTACCAAAAAAAGCGAGAGAATGGACACAAATTTCTCAAATCCTAATAACTTAGATCCTTCTACAGATTTAGGTGATAGAAGTATTAACACACGATTTAATGAAGGTGTAGCATCAATTAGTGCTGATCGCCAATCTATTTATTTTACAGCTTGTCTTAGACAAGATGGTTTCGGTGATTGCGATATTTATAAAGCAACTATCGTTGGTGATAAATGGAGCGCTCCTATCAATTTAGGACCTAATGTTAATTCTAAACATTGGGACTCTCAACCTTCAATTTCTCCTGATCAAAAGAGAATATATTTCACTTCTACTAGACCCGGTCCTAATTCAAATGGCAAAGGCACATTAGACAATATGGATATCTGGTATAGTGATTATAACGAAGATGAAGAAGAATGGAAACCAGCAATCAATTTACAAGCTATTAATACTAAAGAAAGAGAATCTGGACCATTTATCGCTGCTGATAATCAAACTTTATTCTTTTCTTCTAATGGTCATAAACCAAATTTAGGTGGACTTGACTTTTATTATTCAAAAAATACTGACGGCAGAAATTGGGGTACTCCTGTTAATTTGGGCGAACCACTCAATACCAAAGATGATGATTTATTCATTACTTTGCCTGCTAGCGGTGATATTGTTTATTTCTCTTCGACAAGAAAAGATATTAAAGGATACCAAGGTGATTTAGATTTATTCATGGCTTATGTACCTTCATTCTTTAAAGCAATTAATTTAAAAATCCAAGTAGTAGATGAATGTACTCAAGAGCATATCCCTGCTACTATAACAATAAATAATAAAATTACTGGTAAAAAAAGAGTTGATTCTGTTACTATAAGAAAAACTCAAATGGAAACCGTAATTACAAATGATGATTATGGTAGAGCTGACGACAATAATACTTCTGTACAATTTGAAATCTCTGCTTCTAATCCTACTTATGGTAATGCTACAAAGATTGAAACAATCACACGCCCTGATGTTACATATAAAAAGGAACAAGAAGGTTCTTTCGCTGATGAAGTATTAGTAAAAATTTCATTAGGTCAAAAGCCAATTCTTACTCCAAAAATTGCTACAGCTAACTATGTATTGAGATATCAAGAACAGAACCCTGAATTAAGACAATTTAATGGATTAGTAATGGAAGAAGTACTCACTTGGGACTTATATCCATTGTTAAATTATGTATTCTTTGAAGAAGGCTCTTCTGAATTACCAAAAAGATATAGATTATTCTCAAATACTGCACAAACTGCAAGCTTCGCTGATTCTACAATACCAGGCGGTACATTAGATAAATATTATCATATGTTAAATATTTACGGGTTTAGATTAAAAAATCACCCAGAAGCTAAAATTGAAATTGTTGGATGTAATGATGGTACAACTCCAGCAGAAAAAAGAGAAGGACTCTCTAAAGAAAGAGCAACAATTGTATATAATTATCTAAAAAATGTATGGCAAATCGAAGAAAGTAGAATGAAACTTACTTTCAGAAATAAACCTGCTGTTGTTTCTAACCTAAAAGATCCTATGGGTATCGTAGAAAATAGACGCGTGGAAATACTTTGCGACAATTGGGAAATTATGAAACCTGTATTCCAAATTGATACAAGGACTCTTCCACAACCAGAAGATATGACTTGGGAACTCACAAATGGTATTGACGATCAAATCGTTACTAAGAGAAGAGTAGAAATTAAAAGAAATAATGCAATGTGGATGCAATTAGATGATATTGGTACTACTCAAAAAACAAAATTATGGGATTGGAGAAATGAGAACTTAGAGTACCCTGAAGATCAAGTATCTTATACTGCTCAATTAATCGTTACTACTAATTCCGGTAATGAATGTCGCTCTGATATTGTAACTGTTCCAGTTAAACAAGTAAAAGCATCTGACCGTATTATTGTAACTGATAAAGACTCAACTTTAGAAGTATATAATTTAATTCTATTCCCATTTGATAAAGCTGAAGCTGGTCCAATTAACAATAGAATTATGAGAGATTATGTGTATGATCGCGTTAAAGCATCTTCTTCAGTAGAAGTAGAAGGTCATACAGACGTTGTAGGTCTTGAAGACCATAACTTAAGATTATCTGAAAGACGTGCTAATGCTGTGAAAACAGGTATTGATAGTAAAACATCTAAAAAATATGGTAATCTAAATTCTGTCGGAGTAGGTGAAGAAAAACCACTTTATACTAATGAACTTCCTGAAGGACGCTTTTACAATAGAACTGTACAAGTGAAAATTAGGACTCCGCTCACTGAATATCAGAAATAACACAGATTATTTAACCAATCAAAAAAAAGAGATCGATTTTTATAAATCGGTCTCTTTTTTATTTCCATAATATTAATATTAAAAAAATCTCCTATTGCAATAAACAATAGGAGATTTTAAATAATCAATCGTACTCGAAGCGGGACTTGAACCCGCACGAGGTTGCCCTCACAGGATTTTAAGTCCTGTGCGTCTACCAATTCCGCCATCCGAGCATTCAAAGATCATTCCTACAAAAATAGGAATACAAAATTAATCAAATTTTTAATAAATACAAATTTTTTTTATAAAAATATTAAAAATATATTTACTTAATGTTAATCTTAAACTAAAAGATTATTAAATTATATTATTTGAAGAAGTATTTTTGACTTTAATCTCAAATAAAATCACTTTAAAATAGTCTCTATATTATTGATAATTTTTGGAAATTTTAATTAATAAAGTTAAAAATGCAAAAAATAAATAAAACACTCTTAATGATCTTAGATGGCTGGGGCATTGGTAATGGCTCAGATTCCGATGTTATAGCAAAAGTTGGTACACCATTTATTAATAGTTTAAAAGATAAATACCCAAATTCAAAGTTGCTAACTTCAGGAGAAAATGTTGGTTTGCCTGATGGACAAATGGGTAATTCAGAAGTTGGGCACTTAAATATTGGTGCTGGTAGGGGGATTTATCATTAGTTTCTCAGTCCTGATTGACTTGTTTAACGTCTCGGGAATAATTGGATACATTGCCTCAGCCTTGTCAGTCCAAAAAGAAACTTTGCTTTTGCTAACTAACGGATTATTGGAAATTACCATGGGCTGCCAGCAAGCGGCCCAATCCACCCTGCCTATGAGCGCCAAAATCATCACTATTAGCGCCATAATCGCCTGGAGCGGCCTGTCAGTGCACGGTCAAGTAGCCAGCATCATCAGCGCCACCGATATGTCCCTCAAACCTTTTCTGGCCGCCCGAGTTATCCAGGGTGTGCTGGCAGCAATCTATACCGCTATTCTTTTCCGCTTTAATTTAGTCTCCTCCGTTCCTGCCTTTGCCCATAATTATGTAAGCCTTAGTCTTAAAGCCCGCTATTGGTTGGCTACGGCTACCCTGTTGAGAATCCTCGGAATTTGGGCAGGGGCCGGGCTGGCTTCGCTGCTACTAGCAGCAATTTTCCGTCTGAAGGTCTCTGCCTTCAAAGTAAGTCAGTCACGGAATTGACTGATGATCTTTTCGTGAACTATGGGGGGAACCAGGTCTTTAATGCATCCGCCGAGCCTGGCTACTTCTTTTACCAAACTGGAACTAAGATACGAATACT